>WBZP01000768.1_pt1 | contig 41948 bp, 32 predicted proteins | sample 5204301 | NCBI WGS metagenome assembly WBZP01 (sample SAMN12412401, study PRJNA552823) | activated sludge metagenome | isolation source: activated sludge from nitrification reactor of wastewater treatment plant... | place: USA: Pennsylvania | collected 2017
GGTTGGCGAGAAAAACCATTTGTTTTTCTAAAGTAGAAAAAATGCATGATATCGTGATCGGCCTTTTCATCAATAGATATGAATTTGGATTATCGGTCTAATGCCCATATTCAGAACACCACCCACCGAATAACCCGGCCTGGGCTTTTGGTCCGACAATCGTTGCGTAGCATGTTCTGTTTGAGAGACTTGTGTCATAAGAACAGTCAGCTGCTGCTTCAAATCCTCAACCTCCGACTTCAGTTTATTGATGACTTCGTTTTCTCCCACAATTGTTTCATCACCAGTTGAAGTGTTTGGCATTATCAGAAATCCCATTACCAATAGATAAAAGCATTTTTCAATGGACTTCATTATATGCCCGCCTTTTCCATAATATGAAGTAATCGATAAAGGATAGTCGTGCGAAATAGCAAATCCAGAAGGGGCAAAAGGATATACTGTTGGCCGCATGACCATGGCCTTCGAGTGGCACAATACGGCTCACATCTGTGCCGGACGGGGCATTGTGCCCCGTCCGTAACATTTTGCTTGTTCCAATGATACGGCTTCGCGCCAAACGTTAGCGACGGGGTTACAAACCCCGTCGCGCTTGGGTTTGCCCAAACCCAGATTCCATATCAATTCCCAACTTTGATTATCATGATGAGTCGATCGCTCCCCTTCCCGGTAAAAAGACTCTCAGCGCTTAGGTGTGGAATCTTCCTTTCATCAAATTTGGTGTCCGGATTGTCGATATCATGAGGACCATTACAAGCTAAAAATCCCAAGGGGAGGTTGGTATTTTTCTCCTTTTCATCTGCCGACAGTTGATTGCTTGGCATCCAGGGGATTATCGAACCGACAGGAAGGTTAAGGGCACCTATCCGTAAAATCACCGAAGAGTCCGGTTGGGACTTCAAGTCTGACAGTCGTTGCACGGCACTTTCTGTTCGAGAGACTTTTGCCATAAAAACAGGCAGCTGCTCCCTCAAATTATCAACCTCCGTTTTCAGCTCATTGATGGTTGCGCCTGTTCCCACATTTGTTTTATCACAAGATGAAAGGTTTGGTATTATCAGAAACCCCGTTACCAATAGATAAAAGTATTTTTCAATGGCCCTCAGCATATGAAACACCCGCCTTTTCCATGACATGAAATAATCGATAGAGGATAGTCTGGCGCAATAGCGAAGCGAGAAGAGCCACAAGGCTCACACCTATTACACCTTATAACGTTGACCGATGATGACAAAACCGATGCTTGGGACGGAGTATTGCGGATTCCATCTGGCTGGCCAGGTGTCATTGAGTTGGCAGAAATAGTAACAGACCTATGGACACAACAGCTTCTATTGCATACTGACAATATGGTCGCCGCCGAATAAGCGAGTACAAAAGAAGACCGGATGCCGATAAAAAAGAAAGCAGAATGATTCCGGGCAGTATAAAAATCAAGACACCACCAACGAGAAATCCATCCATCCCAAATAATAACGCCAACTCCGGGAGCCAGTCGATCGGATAGGGAAAAAGAAACAGACCGCTGATCAAAAGCATCGTGCTGAATCGCACAGTCATGGTTGTCTGATACCTAACCTTGGTAGTGAGGGACGGGTAGGCAGTAAGCGAAGCCTGCTGGTGAAGCATCCCACTCGAACAAACTGTTATGTTTCAAAGTGCTCATTGAATATATCATCCTTCACCTAGAGCATTCAGCTTCATGCTAACTGAACGGCGAGACGATCCTTCGCCAGCCCATGCGCGGCTACAACTCGACCCGCCGATAGAGTTCCGCAAGACTCAAGGTAAGGGCCAGGGACTCCAAGAGCAGCTCCCCCTCCGTGTAGACCTCCGCCACCCAGCCATGGGCACGCCGATGGATTTCTACCTGAGGAAAGTCCTGGGCGATGAGCAGATACTCCCGCAGGCTGTCCAGTTCCCGATAGGAAAAGAATTTCTCGAAGCGGTCGGTTCGTTCCGTAGCCCGGGAGAGGACCTCGGCGATCAGGCAGGGGCGTTGCCGATAATGGCTTTCCCGATCCGTGGGGTCGCAGGAGACCAGCGCATCCGGGTAATAGAAACTCTCCTGGCGGGCGGTGGCGATCCGCACCTTCATGTCGCTGATGAAGACCTGACAGCGATCCGGCAGCCGGTTGGAGAGGATGCTTCCCAGGTTGAGGGTGATGAGCCCATGCCGATCGCTCGCACCGACCATGGCATAGACCTGTCCATCCAGGTATTCGTGGCGGATCTGACTGTCCTCCTCGCCCCTGAGATAGTCTTCCACTGAGATCCGACTGACACTCCGCTCGGCTCGCATTCGCCTCTCCCCGATCACTTGACTCTGATTCCCTGAGCATAGAGGAGCCACCAAGCCGGGGCAATCCGCACCCCGGCCCCGGCTTGAGCGATCGACTCAGCGACAGGACACCACGGCGCCGCTGGCGTTGGTGCAGGTGCCGGTATGACTGACACCCGACCCCGAGGCGTAACTGGTGGTGCCGTTGTAACTGGCGCTGCTGCTGGCGGACTGGACGCTGGTGGAGCGGGAACCGCCGCCGCTGCCGTCGGCATAGCGGACGCCGCTGCCCTGGGTCTGGAAACTGCCCCGTTGCCCCGAACCCGCGGCCCCGCTCTGATGGGTGGTGGTGCCGTCGGCGCTATGGGTGGTCAGACCGGCCCGGCCCGCCCGTCCGCCATTGGGTCCCTTGACGGCACCGCCGCTGCCGGCAACCGCATTGCCCTGGCCATCGCTGGCGTAGCCATGGCCACCGGCCCCGGCGGAGTATGGTCCGCTAAAGGCCCGACCAGAACCGCCGCTCACCCCTCCGGCGGCGTTTTCCCGGGCAAAGCGTCCGCTGGCGAAACCACCGGCCTCGACCTGGGTCGCAAACAGAGAGAAGGCGGTGATGGTGGCGGCAGCGATGAGGTTGATCGTCTTCATGTTGTATCCCCTTGTTCGGTGATTGGATGTGATTGGATGTTTCGGTTATCGGTATTTAAAGAGCGCGCGCGTCGCTCATTCAGCCCAGCAGATTGACCAACAGGCGCCGCAGCCGGTCGAAACGGGCCAGACGCTCCTTGATGTCGTCACGCACCACGGCCTTCTGCTCCGGGCTCATGCTGGCGTAGAGGGCCAGACGTCGATCGCGGTTGGCCCGCATGGCGGCGATGAGGCTATCCACCGCCGGTTGGGCCTGGGCCACCACCACCTCCAGATCCGGCTCGGGCTTGCCCAACTCCTCGTCCAGCACCTCACGCACCTGGCTCAGACGAGCACGGAGTAGTTGCCGGTTGTCCTCCGCCGCGAACTGGATCTGTTGCCACATGGCCTGTTGGTTCAGATTCAGATGCAGCTTCTGATAGACCTCGGCGCTCACCGGGGCGATGACCCCCAGGCCGGCGTCGTTGTTTCCCACCACTTCGGCGGTCACCAGCGCCCCGCCGCCAAGGCCGATGGCCACCAAAGCGGCCGTTGTCCAGGTTATGACTCTATTCATGGCTCTACCTTTTGGATCGATGGATTGGCTGTTGCTCGACAGCGTTGCGTCCTGTCGATGGGTAGCAGTCTAGGGGGCGGGGATTTCCCAACTCTGTCCAACTCCGGCGACTGTGCAACCGGATGTGTCGGACCATGGGTCCGGCAACACTTTGTTACAAACCAGACCCTTGCCGGTGACCCTTGGCCTTGGTCATAGTGTCCGCATCGGAAAACCGCACGAATGAGGAGTGCGCCATGAGCCAACCCAAGATCCTGGTCGTGGACGACGACATCCGGCTGCGCGCCCTGCTGGAGCGCTATTTGGCGGAACAGGGTTTTGCCGTGCAGGCGGTTGCCGACGGCAAACAGATGGACCGCCTGCTCGATCGGGAGGTGTTCGACCTCCTGGTGCTGGATCTGATGTTGCCGGGGGAGGACGGCCTCTCCATCTGCCGCCGTCTGCGGGGTCAGGACAACCCCATGCCGATCCTCATGCTCACCGCCCGGGGGGACGAGGTGGACCGGATCGTCGGGCTGGAGCTGGGGGCCGACGACTATCTGCCCAAGCCCTTCAATCCCCGGGAGCTGGTGGCGCGCATCAAGGCCATCCTGCGTCGCCACAGCCGCCCGGCGCCGGGAGCCCCGGCCACCCAGGAAGAAAACATCGACTTCGGCCCTTTCAGTCTCGATCTGGCGACACGGGAACTGTGCCGCGACGGTCAGGTATTGCCCCTCACCAGCGGCGAATTCGCCGTCCTCAAGGTACTGGTGAGCCATCCGCGCCAGCCGCTCTCCAGGGACAAACTCATGACCCTGGCCCGGGGACGGGACCACGGCGCCTTCGATCGCAGCATCGACGTCCAGCTCTCCCGCCTGCGCAAGCTCATCGAGAGCGACCCCGCCCAACCCAGATATCTGCAAACGGTCTGGGGTGTCGGCTATGTCTTCGTCCCCGACGGTAGCCCGCGATGAAACTCCTCCCCACCACCGCCTTCGGTCGCACCGCCTTGCTGATCGCCCTGGTGCTGTTGGTCACCCAGGCCGCCATGGGCCTGGCGCTACGCCTCTTCGTGGTCGGACCCGGGGTGGAACACATGGCGCAGCTCTTTGCCGCCCAACTCGACAGCCTCGGCGGCCTTCTCGCCGGTCTGGAACCGGACCAACGCCGGGCGGCCATGCAGCAGCTGGCGCAACGCCGGGGTATCCCGGTGCACCCGGAGGCTGGCGCCCCCGCCGACAGCCAGGTCGAGTTCTATTACCAGAAACGCTTTCTGCAACGCCTGCGGGAACTCCTGGGCGACGGCGTCGAGGCCCGGGTGCAGCGGCAACCCCTCGCCATCCTCTGGGTGCACGCCCGCCCCGGGGACGACTATTGGCTCGGCCTCTCGCTCAAGCATCTGGAAGGCGGGGCCTCGACCTTGCTGCTGCTGTTGCTGGGCTCGATCGGCCTGGCTTCCTTCGCCGGCGCCTTCGTGCTCGCCCGTCACATCAACCGCCCATTGCAACAACTGGCCCTGGCCGCCGCCAAGGTGGGCCAAGGCGAGCAGCCCACCCCCATCGAACCCGGTGGACCGGCGGAGATCCAGGCCCTGGGTCGGGCCTTCGAGCGCATGGCCCAGGACGTGCGGCGCCTGGCCCAGGACCGGGAACTGCTGCTGGCGGGCATCTCCCACGACCTGCGCACCCCCCTGGCACGCTTACGGCTCGCCGCCGAGATGATGGACGAGGCCGACCCGGATCTGCGCGACGGCATCGTCGCCGATGTGGAGGACATGGACGCCATCATCACCCAGTTCCTCGCCTATGTGCGTGATGGGCGCGACGAGCCCCGGCTGGAGCTGGATCTGAACGCCCTGGTGGAGGAGGTCTGCCGCCGCCACGAAGGGGCCGGACGAAGCATCCAGCTTGAACTCGCCCCGCTCCCGACCCTTTCCCTTCGCCCCCTGGCCGTCAAACGGCTGCTCGCCAACCTGGTGGACAACGCCTTTTATTACGGCGCCGAACCCGTTGCCGTGCAGACCTGGCGGCTGCCGGACGGGGTCCGCCTCAGTGTGCTGGACCATGGCCCGGGCCTCCCACCCGAACACCTGGAAAGCCTGTTCCAACCCTTCACCCGCCTGGACCAGGCCCGCGCCGGCAAGGGCAGCGGCCTGGGCCTCGCCATCGCCCGCCGCATCGCCCGCCTCCATGGCGGCGAATTGAGCCTCCACAACCGCCCGCAAGGCGGCCTCGAGGCGAGATTGGAACTGAAAACGAGTTAGCGGAGGGGTGGAACCTGGTAGGGTCCGCTGCGCGGACCATCTTTCCGATGATGTGAATCGAAACTGATGCGATCGTTCCTCTCATGGTCGGCGGGGCGAGACGGATGCTGATGACCACATTGAAATGGTCCGCGCAGCAGACCCTACGATACTGCCGTCACCCATGTCACCCAATGAACCAGAAGAGGGAGGATCACATCCGTTCAGTTCACATCATGACCGAGCCAGAAAGATGGTCCGCACAGCGGACCCTACCCGGCTTCGTCTTGTTTTCTTCCCTCAACTGATATAGAAATCAACCAGCCATGGGAAAATATGGGAGGGAACAAGAAAAACCATGACCCACCAAGCCCTTATCGTCGGCATTAACCTCTCTTCCCAATTCAACAAGCTTTGCTTCTCGGCCAACGATGCCGATGCCAAGGCGCGTAGCCTGGGGTGAGCTTGCGAAACCCAGCGGGCGGGACGCGGAATAGGCCGGGATTGCCGCATCCCCCCAGCCCACCCCACTAAGATTTCGCGGAGCGAAATCTTAAAATGCCCATCGAATCCCTCTTCGACCTGCCCCTGATCGCCGCCCTCTCGCTCCGGGAGAAGCAGATCCAGCAGAACTATCGCCCCATCATCGCCGTGCACAAGTGGTTCGCGCGGCGGCCGGGGGCGCTGTTTCGCGGCCTGACGCTGGCCGAGTTCGGCGACCGGCCCCTGGCCGAGGCCTATTTCTCGGCCAACGACTTTCCCGGCAGGCGGGTGGCGGACCCCTTCATGGGCGGCGGCATTCCGCTCATCGAGGCGAACCGGGTGGGGTGCGACGTGCTGGGGTTCGACATCAATCCCATGTCGGCCTGGATCGTTCAGGAGGAGATTCGACACCTCGATCTGCCAGCCTACCGGCAGGCGGCCGAGGAGCTGATCACGGGCCTGGCGGCGGAGATCGGGGGCTTCTATCTTACCGATTGCCCGATCTACGGCGACCAGGATGTGCCGGTGAAATACTTCCTCTGGGTCAAGACCCTGCCCTGCGCGGGGTGCGGCGCTGAGATCGACCTCTTCCCAGGCTACCAAGTGGCCAAGGACAGCCGCCACCCGCACCACGTTTTAGTCTGTAGCCAGTGCGGCGACCTGAACGAGGTGGCTGACCTGGAGCGGCCGGGGCGTTGCGTCGGCTGCCGTTCTACGCTGCTGGTGGAGGGGCCGGCTAGGCGCAACCGCTGTGACTGCCCGGCCTGTGGCCATGCCAATCGCTATCCCAGGCCCGAGGCCGGCCCGCCGCGCCACCGCCTGTTCGCCATCGAATACTTCAATCCCCATCGCAAGGCGGTCCATGCGGGGCGCTTCTTCAAGCGGCCCGATGCCCGCGACTTGGCGCGGCTGGCGGAGTGCGCCGCCCGATGGCAGGGGATCGAACCGCGCTTCGTGCCGGAGCAGCCGATCCCGCCGGGGGACGAGTCCACCCGGCTCCATCGCTGGGGCTATGGGCTCTATCGCGATCTGTTCAACGAGCGGCAACTGCTGGGCCTGGAGCTGAGCTGCCGTGCCATCGCCGCCCATCCCGAAGAGCGCCTCCGCCACGCCCTGGCCACCAACCTGTCGGACCTCACCCGCTACCAGAACATGCTCTGCCGCTACGACACCATGGCGCTGAAGTCGCTGGACATCTTCTCGGTCCACGGCTTTCCGGTGGGGCTGGTGCAGTGCGAGTCCAACCTGCTCGGCATCGTCAACGGCGGCGGGACCAACGTGGGCTCGGGGGGCTGGAGCAACATCGTGGAGAAGTACGCCAAGGCCAAGGCCTATTGCGATGCCCCCTTCGAGACCGAATCCAGCGGCGCGCGCAAGAGGGTGACGCCGATCCGCGGCGAGTGGATCGGCGAAGCGCGGGAGGGGGCGCGGCCGCGCCAGGTGGGCATCGCCTGCGCCAGCTCCACCACGGTCGAACTCGCCCCGGCGTCGCTGGACGCGGTCTTCACCGATCCGCCCTACTTCGGCAACGTGCAGTACGGCGAGCTGATGGACTTCTGCTATGCTTGGCTGCGACGGCTGGTGGGGACGGCCAGCGAAGGGTTCGACCGCCCCTCCACCCGTTCGGTGGATGAGCTGACCGGCAACGACACCCAGGGCCGCGACCTGGCCCACTTCGGCGATGGGCTGTCGCAGGTCTTCCGCAACATGGCCCGCGCCCTCAAGCCCGGCGCGCCGCTGGCCTTCACCTTCCACCACAACCGGCTGGAGGCCTACGCGGCGGTGGGGATGGCGATCCTCGACACGGGGCTGGTCTGCTCCATGACCATCCCCTGCCCGGCGGAGATGGGGGGCTCCATCCACATCCACGGCACCGGCTCCTCCATTGTCGATACCGTCTTCGTCTGCCGCTCCACCGGCCGGACCCGGCGCGGTTGGCTCTTCGCCGATCTGGAGGGTCTGGCCCCCATCGTGCTGGAAGAGCTGCGCCAGCTTCGGCTGGCTGGGATGCGGCCCACGGCCGGCGACATACGCTGCATCGTCTATGGCCATCTGGCGCGGATGGCGATCTGGCGGCTGCGGCTGGTCTGGCAAATCGAGGCCCCACCGGCGGCACGACTGGCCGCGGTGGCCGAGGGGATGGCCGAGCTGGGCGACCCGCAGCCGCTTATCGACCGTCTCGCCCTGGGCCAAGGCGCGGTACCGGCGCAGACTGCTGCCGTGCGAGTTGAAGAATCCCCCAGCCCCTACCTTCAGGAAGATCAGGATGACGTTCCCTTTTGAAGCCCCTTTCGAGCAGATTCAGGCCGACCTGACCCCTATGTGGATGCCGTGTTCGGCGCGTTGCAGTCGGAGTTCCTCACCCTGCCCAAGGGCGAAGGCTTCATCGACTACCCGGTCTTCGAGCAAGGCTACGAGGCGTTAAAGCGAGCAACCGGGGACTTTCGCCGGCTGGACCCCGGCCCGGTGCTGGCCACGGTGCAAGAGACCCCCATCGCCCTCATCGTGCTGCGGACCATGCTCGGGTTCACCCCGCCCGAGTGGGCCTATGTCGCCACCCAGCGTAGCGGCGTCGAGATCACCCAAGGCGCGGCGCGCACCCTGGACCGCGACATCCGTTTTGCCCCGCTCACCCCGCTGCGGACGCTGACCGGGCTCAAGGCCCAGCGGGTAGAGGCCCTGGTGGGCGCGGCCTGCGCCCTGCTGGCCGAAGGCGCACCGCGCACCGCCCCGGATCGTCTCCATCGGCTGGCCAAGTGCGACACCCTGGAGGGAGCGGTAAGCCTGCATGCCCTCGCCGATCTGGGCGTGCCCTATGCGATGCTGCTCTATGAACGCTTCCTGGGCCGCCCCTTCGCCGGGCATCGGGATTCGGTCTCCGAACTGGTGGGCGACGTGCTGGAGAGTGCCATCGAAGGGGTGCTGAGCCGGGCTGGCATCAGCTTCCGTAAGACCCGCCGGGCCGAGCGGGTGACCGGATTCGACCAAGCCCCGGACTTCATCATCCCCAGCGAATTCAATCCGCGGGTGGTGATCGAGGCCAAGATCACCGAAGACGACGGCACGGCGCGGGACAAGGTGACACGGGTCCAGCATCTCGGCAGTCTGAGCCTGGACGGGGTGCCGCCGGATGGCCCGCCGCGCTTCGAGGTGATCGCCTGCATCGCCGGGCGGGGCTTCGGCGTGCGGCGGGAAGACATGAAGAAGCTGATCCTGGCCACCCGGGGCAAGGTGTTTACCTTGCAGAAACTGGAACGGCTGGTGGAGTGCAGCGGGCTTGGCGCTTTCAAGGTAACCGTTCAGTTCCCCAGGATAAATCTTATGCGTCACTGGATGATAGTGCCGTAGCTGTAGGATAATTCGCCGCCTTCAGACAAGGTTGATCTCCACGTTGCAACTTCACGACCACGATCTGCGCCAGCTCGATGAGGCCAGCCTGCGGCGGCTCTTCGAGCACGATCCGCGAGCCCTACTCGGACTCAGCGAGCGGCTGTTGTCGGACCTCAAGGAGGCGCGGGAGCGGCTCAACCAGACCCCCGACACCAGCTCCCGCCCGCCCAGTAGCCGCGATCCCTGGTCACGGAAGAAGGCCCCCGTGCCCGACAATGAGGCCACCGCCCCGGAGCCGGGGGGACCGCTCGAAACCCCGCCGCCCGAAGACGCTCCCCAAAAGACCCGGCCCCCCGCGACCTCGCGTCCACCGGGACGACAACAAGGTGCCCCCGGTCATGGGCGCACGCAGAAACTGGCGATCGCCCAGGTCGAGGAGCACCGTCCGAGGCGCTGCCCACGCTGTGGCGCCGATCTTCCCGCCGAGGGCGCCGTGGCCTACTCCGGTTACGAGCAGGCCGACGTGGTCTTCGGCACGGATCAACACCCCGGCCTCCACCTGGTGCTCACCCAGCACCGGCTGTTCGCGCAGACCTGTCCAGCCTGTGGCCACGAGAGCCGGGCGGCGCCCTTCCGCGCACCGGCGGCCATCGGCGACTGGGCCGGGGTGGACCTGAGCGCGTGGCGACTGATCGGCCCGGCTTTGGCCGCGCTACTGGTGTGGGTGCATTTCGACCTGCATCTGTCGGTACGGCGCTGCCGATGGCTCTGCCTGGAACTTTTCGGGCTCTCCCTTTCCACCGGCGCCATCGCCGCGGCGATCCACGAGGCGGCACGAGCCTGCGAGCCGATTCCGGCGCAGATCCAGGCCGAGGTGCAGGCCGCGGCTTTGGTCTACGCCGATGAGACACCGCACTTCCAGGCCGGCGCCGTCCTCTGGCTGTGGGTCTTGGCCTGCACCCACAGCGTGCTCTACTTCATCGGTCGGCGCACACAGGAGATCTTGCGCGGGCGCATCGGCGCCGACTTCGCCGGCTGGCTGATGAGCGATGGCTATGTAGCCTATCGGGAGTACACCCAGCGCCTGCGGTGCTGGGCTCACTTGATCCGTAAGGCCCGTGCCCTGGCGGAGACCTTCACGCCCCATGTCCAAGGGTACGGACGGTCCCTCCTCGAGACCTTCGACCGGCTGATCGAGACGATCCGTCAGGCCCGCGACGGACCACCCCAAGACCTGTCGCCACGCTTAGCTGGAGAACTCGCCGCGCTCCAACACCTGTGCGAGAAAATGAAGCGTTCCCGCAATGAGAAGGCGCGACGCCTCGGCGTCGAGTTGCTCAACGATTGGGAGGCCATCTTCCGCGTCCTGGTTCAGCCTCATCTCCCCCTGACCAACAACTTCGCCGAGCGACTCCTGCGGCCCCTCGTGATCTTCCGCCGCCTCACCCAAGGCACCCGTACCGCACAGGGGAGTCTGGCTTTGGCGACCTTCGCCTCGATCATCGGCACCTGCCGCCTACGTCACGCCTCCCCGTTGCGCTACCTCCACCTCGTCATCGCCGCTCGGCATCAAGGCCTCGACGCCCCGGCTTTGCCACCCATTCCGGCAACTGCATGACGGGGGGATGAATGGGTACCTTTCAAGAGCCGGTGAATGCCAGCCGAGGGGGACATCGCTTTCCGTAGGCTGGCGATGAGCGTAGCGAATCCCAGCGCTCGGTTCGCCCCAGGAGATGACTCAAGCTCGAACCTGGTCTTCGACTCTTCCCGGGCCTGGGATAAAAGGGAGGATTTTCGTTCTTTTCCAGAGAACAATGGATTCTATTTCGAAGCCACTGTTCTCTTCAGGAGAACGATAATCGACCCTTTCCAGCCGATGCCCGGGCTCCTTTTGGTCGGGACGAACACCAAACAGCTGGGTTTCGGCGCCAAGCGCCTCAACACCAGCCTACTTCAGGACCGCTCAGGCGGCTCCCCCTTGGCCAAACGGAAGTTCGCTCCCGTAGGCTGGCGATGAGCGTAGCGAATCCCAGCGCTCGGTTCTCGCCCCAGGAGATGACTCAAGATCGAACCTGGTCTTCGACTCTTCCCGGGCCTGGGATAAAAGGGAGGATTTTCGTTCTTTTCCAGAGAACAATCGATTCTATTTCAAAGCCACTGTTCTCTTAAGGAGAACGATAATCGACCCTTTCCAGCCGATGCCCGGGCTCCTTTTGGTCGGGACGAACACCAAACAGCTGGGTTTCGGCGCCAAGCGCCTCAACACCAGCCTACTTCAGGCGCCACCCCGTGCCGCAGGAGTTTCCTGGCCGATCCGAGTCAGGACCCGGCTCCCCCTCCCTGTCGAGGTCTTCCAGATCGAAGTCAAAACCCAAACAAAACGCGGCCGGTGAGCTTTAATACTGAATTCAAGACCAACCTTTTTACTCTGAATTTCTAGAGTCTCAAGCGCAGAGAGGAGAACCACAGATGTCCGCCACGATTCAGCTCGAACCCGAGGCCCGGGACTTCGCCCAGGCCACGGCCAATCCGCCCTATCTTTTCGATCTTGGCCCCGAGAAGGGCCGGGTGTTGGTCGATGAGGTCCAATCCGGCCCGATCGACAAGCCGCCGGTCGAGATCGAGGATCTCAGCATCCCCGGAGGTCCCGGCGGTCAGCTCTCCATCCGGATCCTGCGGCCGCTGAATGCACCAGCGCCGCTCCCCACCCTGGTGTATATCCATGGCGCCGGCTGGGTGTTCGGCAACGCCCATACCCACGACCGGCTGATTCGGGAACTCGCGGTCGGCACGGGGGCCGCCGTGGTCTTTCCGAATTACAGCCTGTCCCCCGAGGCCAGGTACCCGACGGCGATCGAGGAGAATTACGCGGTACTGAAGTGGGTGGCGGAACAGGGTTCCGGGCATGGATTGGATACCAAGCGCCTGGCCCTGGCGGGCGACAGCGTCGGCGGCAACATGGTGGCCGCCGTCACCCTGATAGCCAAGGCGCGCGGCGGCCCGGCCATTCAGCGGCAGTTGCTGTTCTATCCGGTGACCGATGCCTCTTTTGAAACCCCGTCCTACCAGCAATTCGCCAGCGGCTATTTCCTGCGTCGCGACGCCATGATCTGGTTCTGGGACCAGTACACCGGTGATCCGCGCCAGCGCGAGGAGATCACCGCCTCGCCGTTACGGGCGACCATCGACCAACTCCGTGACTTGCCCCCGGCCCTGATCATCACGGCCGAGGCGGATGTCCTGCGGGATGAGGGCGAGGCTTATGCCAATAAACTTCGGGAGGCCGGCGTGCGCGTCACGGCGGTGCGCTTCCAGGGCATCATCCACGACTTTGTGATGCTCAACGCCTTGGCGAACACGGCCGCCGCCCGGAGCGCGATCACCCTGGCCACCGCCTGGCTGCGGGAGGGATTCGAGTCAGGGAGTCGTTGAAAGGAGCCTCATGAGGCCGTGTCGAAACCGGCAAGGAAGCCGGGTTCTTCCAGCCTCGTCAGGATTGGTGGCCAGCCGTCACCCTTCCCCTCTCCGATGTCCGAGCCGAAGGAGCGCCAGCCCGGCCAGGAGGCTGGCCAGTAGCGTCAGGCCCAGCCAGCTTGAACTGGGAACCGGGCTGGGCGGATTATTGAGGACCCCGGGAAGTGATGGCTGCACAATGATCCCGGTGGCATCGGCGGCACCGGCTGCCGAAGGATCGTCGGTCTGGCCGCTGGATTCGTTGCTGCCGTTACCGTCAGCGTCGAAGGCAAAGGAGGCCTGATTCGAAATTGTCCTCCCGGGCGGTGTGCCGGCCGGGATCGCCGCCTGGATGCTGATGCTGACCGAACCCAGGGCCGGGATGGAGCCATTCCAGGTGACGGTGTTCGTTGCCAGCGTGGCCACGGCTGTACCTGTCGTGGCCGAGGCCCCTACAAGGGTCAAGGAAGGAGGCAAAACATCCGTGAATTCATCGCCGGGATTATCCAACTGGGCGGTCGTGCTCGAGTTCGTCAGTTCGATGCTGTAAGTGAGGGTGCTGCCCGGACGAGGGGTACCACTGACCCTCTTGGTGGCGCTGATATTCCCGGGCGAGACGACCTCGGTCGTAGCCGTGTCGGTGGCCGGGCTGTCGGAATCCAGGCTGCTTCCCGTCAGGGTCGCGGTGTTCGATAGGGTCGTGATGGCGTTGGGCGCGATGACATCGACACTGATCGGCGGCGCGCTGCCCACCAGAAGCACCGGGCGGGTGCAGGTCAGGGTCCCGGCGCTGAAGGAGCAGTCCCAACCCGTGCCGCTGGCGTTCACAAAGGAGACCCCTGGGGGTAAAGGATCTGAGACGACGAGGTTTTCGGCTGGGTCGGGACCGGCGTTTTCCACCTGGATCGTATAGGTAAAGGCTTGACCGGCATTCACCGACGAGGGGGCCGATTTGCTCAAGGAAAGATCGGCTGCACCGGCGAAAAGCACGCGAAGCATCAAGGAGCGCAGGAACCCGGGGCCGAAGGATTCCACCAAGGCCCAATCGGGGGCTCCGGGGTCAAATTTCACCCAGTTCCGTCCAGGAATAGAGATCGTCAGCGCTGTTCCGAGATCGAGCGTATCCTCCTGATCCGGGTCATGGGGCGGCTCGATGAGACCGAAATAGTAGTCACCCGGACTCAGGAGGAGCGGTGGATCGAATGGAAGATCGATGAAGCCGGCCACCGGAGGCGTCGGCACGAGGTAGGGCTGGGTCTCGGCGATGAGGGCATCCGGCTTGACTGGGGAGGTGCCCATGGAGCGGATCTCGCCACGGATCTCGTCCCCGGCGAGATCGGTACTCGCGCCGGTGGTATAAAAGCGGATGGCACGCACATAAGCGGCCTGGTGGATAGGGTAAGCGATCCCGAGCTGACCACCGCTGTCCGTCCCGATGCCGAGGGTGCCTATTGGCGTTCCATCGTCTCCGCCGAGCTCTGAAGTCGTGACCAGGAGGCCGAGGGAGGTCATGGTATCGTTGCTGGCCTCCTCATCGGCCTCGGCGATCGTGAGTGAGTACTCGACCGTGACCAGGCCAAGCTGGGTGACGACGTAGGGGGTCAGAGCGACATTGGTCGAGGCGTTGGGAGCGAGGCTCGCCACCGGGGCCGAGCTCAGGGTATGCACCTCATTGCCGTCGACCTTGATGTGCGCGGTAACCACGGCGTTCGTGATCGCGTTTGTGCCGAGATTGCGAATGGTCGCGCCGAGTTGCAGCGGGATACCCTGTGGGATCGGCAAACGCAGGAGCTCCGCATGTGGTCGCAACACGGACTCGATGGCGCCATCATGGGTCGGCAGGCTGATCACCTGCACATCGTCGATAACCAGAAGAAACTTGTCGTTCGAGTTGTTGCGAAAGGCGAGATAGATCGCCTGCCCAGCTTGACCCGCCAGCGAGATCTGCCGCGCGGTCCAGCTACCCGCCTCCGCCGGGACGCTAAGCAATGGTGCATTGGCCAGAAAGGCGGCGACGGAATTGGTCGTGGCCCAGCGCACTTCGTAACCGTCGGGAAAGAGTGGATCGTAGGCCCGGGCCCGAAAGTGAAGCTCGGGGTTGAGGCTGGGGATATTGATGAGCGGCGTCACCAACCAGTCGTCCGCAGCGCCAACTGGACTATACCAGGAGGTCGAAAAGGCGACGCATTCAGTCACATTTTGCTGAAAGTCCTCACGCACGACCCAGGCGTTATCCACCCAGTTCACCATTGGGTCCGGAGTCCTGCCATCGACGTTGTAGCGTGTCCAGCCGAGGGGGAAATCGGGATCGCAGGCCGTCTGGTTGACGCCCCCGTCCCTGACGCCGAAGTTTTCGGAAAAAACGACTATCGCGGCCCGAGCCGGTAGGCTGAGTAACAGGAAAAGCCCGAACAAGACGAGGGAGCCGATGGAGTTGTTCTTATTCATTGATGTTCCGAGACAGGCCGGCTTGTGATGGAGAAACCGGCAATCTGAGATCACGCAATTAAAGGTGTCCTGGCCAAGCCTGTCAAATCGAACCTGTGATCCCAAGGGTATGGCGGCGATGTTCGTCAGCCGCCGCGAACAGGGGATTGTATTGGTATAGGTGATGGAGTTGATCGAGATCAACAACATTAGCCTGTGCTCATCTAGCCTTTAACATGCAGTCACAGCAAAAAGCGAGACTGATGTGTTCTTTTGATCGAGCCCGCCTTTTTAGGAGTGCCACATGAAGGATCCCCTCAAACGAGTCATTCACGGGCTGCTCTTTGTCAGCCTTGCTTCTGTCCTCTCCTTGGTGGCTTATGGTGATCCATCAAGCCTTGTTGATAGAACCCATGAGCAACCTATGCGTTTTATCCAGCCCCAGGATTTTGGCATCACAGCCGATAACCTGTACGCCAAAAGCCTGGCGGCCTGGCCCAATAAGACTCCCGCCATAAGTGAGGACATAACGATCAACCAGTTTGTCTATGATCAGACGGTCCTGACCAAATTCATTCCCGCATCGGCCTTCATACCGAACAATCTCAGCGGTGAACTCCACGACGGCTTCCGCTATGATTCCGGAGGATGTATTCGCCCGACGACAGACCTGAGTTCCCTGAATTCTGAAGGACGGGCTCCGGTTGAACTTCCAGATAACGCCCTGCTGCTCAATGTCGTTCTCTGGGCCTATGACAACGATGCCTATTCATTTGTCGGGATAAATTTAGCAGTCATGGAAGACATCCAATCCTTTTATTTTACCGAATCGGCTCCCGGCGTTTTGGTCCCGCATTTTGAGAATGCCATATCCATCCTGGCGTCAGGAAGCACCAACACCGTAGGGGTCCCTGCACCTGGATGGGGGGGGTTTACCTTGGAGATCGATCCGGATGAGGTCATGGGTTTGAGCCTGGCCTCGGGTCCTCCACCTTTCGGACTTACCCTGCTTCGAAAATTCCTGAGTCTGTGGGTGACGATGGCCAACGCCGGGGGTGACAATCTCGTCGTCTGCGGCGCCGAAGTCCATTACAAGGTCCCCGCCACCGGCAGCAATCAGGTGCTGACCCCGCTGACGCCCTGCCGCTTCTTCGATTCCCGCCCGAACAACGGTGGCACAGGCAAGTTCAGCGCCAACGAGATCCGCACGGTCTGGACGACCGGGGATACCACGATTCAAGGCGGCGTGGGCAACTGCGGTATTCCCAGCTACGCCAGCGCCCTGCAGCTCAGCTTCGTCGTGGTGGAACCGGACGGCACCGGCTCGCTGAAACTCTGGGCGCCGAATGTCGCCGAGCCCCAGGGGGTGTTGGCCTTTACCACCTCCTCGACCTTCTGGAACGGCTCCGGCGTGGTCCCTATCGCGGCGGAACCCGGGGAGCAGACCGGCCAGCCCAGGCTGCGCATCAAGACCAATGGAAGCGGCGCCCATCTTTACCTGGCGGTCACCGGCTATTATTCGTCCGTCTCCAACATGGGGAATTGATCTGCGCGTCGGTCATGACAGACCCCGGCCATCTCCCGGATCGGTTCCGGGGGAAGCGGGGCCGGGGCGATCCATCCTCCTGTTGACCAACCCCAGTCCTCGATCAAGCACCTGAACCCGCTGATCAATCCACCTCGACCAGGAGGCGCCGGGGTTATCTGGGGTCGGCGCCGATCCTCTCGGCATCCGCCCGTCTCCTCACCAGGACGGAGCCTCTCCGGGCAGATAGGGCATCGTTTCCGGCGGCTGAGCCAATCCAGGGCCGAGGTCGAGGGATTGGGGCAGGGGGCGCGCTTGGCCCAATACCTGGGCGATCTGCTCGCGCAGGCCATCCAGATAGCCCGAGGTCAGCAGGGCCAATCCGGCATAGAAGGCGGTCTCGCTGTGGGCACAGACGCGGGCGGCGAAGGTTCCGATCCAGCGCAGCAGATGGCGATCAAGAAAGTCCGCCACCTCGCCGAGTTGTTGCGGCCGCGTCGCCTCACGCAGCAAAGCGGCGATGAACTCCAACTGGCATACCAGATGATCGTCCGGGCGCCGCCTCCAGTCGGTCACCGCCAGACCATGACGGCGGTACTCGGCGCGCACCTGGAACATGGCCTCCTGCATGCTGAGCCCGTCCTCGTCGAGCCAGACCGATTCGCAGGGAGAGGCCCGATAGCTGTAATTCAGGTAGATAGCGGCGTAATCCACGGCCAGCCGATCGCGCTGGGAATGATCCCCATCCAGGTGTAGAAAGGCCCTGGCGCCGCGCAACAGGGTCAGTCCCCGGGTCTCGTCCCGAGTGCCCATGGTCAATTGCAGGATATCGGGAAAGGGAGACGCCTCCAGTTCCCGGAGGCTGGCCGCGCTCAGCTCGCTAGCGTGCCAGAGGGCGAGGCTAAGCAGATCCTCGGCAGCCGCCAAGCGCCAGCGCTCCAGCAGGGTCGCCTCCTCCAACTCGGCCATCATGATCAATCCACCCGACCCTTGGAATGGGGGATAAAGACGATGGAAGGCTTGGTGAGTTCCGGGTTGGCGAAATGCTTCACCGCCCGCGCCGGTTTGTCATTGGGACCCATGGACTTGGTGGGATGGCTGCCGGCGCGCAAGGCGTCGATCGGCCCCAGATCCAGCACCCGCATCATACAAGCCATGACGCAATAGGGTTTGCGCCCGGCCTCGATCTCATCGACACAGAAATTGCATTTCTTGACGATCTTATCGACCGGATCGAACTGGGGCGCCCCGTAGGGACAGGCCGCCTCGCAACGGCGACAGCCGATACAGAGGGTGGAATCGATATCGACGATACCGTCTTGCTTGCGCTTGAACAGCGCCCCTGTCGGACAGGTCGGCAGACAGGCGGGTTCGGCGCAATGGTTGCAAGACATATTGACTTTGTAGGCGTAGACCTCCGGGTACTTGCCGCCTTCGATGTAGAGCACCCGACGGAAGCGGGGTCCAGGGGCCAAACCGTTTTTGTCCTTGCAGGCGATCTCGCAGGCCCGGCAGCCGATACAATCCACGTTGTTGTGGATGAAGCCGAGCTGGGTATCCGGCTTGACCGGGGTATAGACCTGCTGCTTGCGTCGCTTGACCGCTTCTTTGATGGCGGTGTTGTCTTTGTTGTCAGCCATGGCCCTTGCTCCTGAAATCAGAGATCGCGGCGGAAGACATGGGATCGAGAGATGGCCAGACGATCCCAGCCCGGTCGATGTTCCAACGAACTCTTGCGTAGGTTGCAGAGCACGGTGTTATAGGCGAAGGCGCCGGCCGGGCTGGGGGCATCCAGGGTGAGAAAATCCGGATTGCCCGCCCGATCGACGCCATTCTCGTCCAGATCCATCCAGGCCCCTTCATGCAGCACCAACACCCCGGGCATGAGTCGCTCGGTGACATAGGCCGGTACCACCACCCGCCCCCGTTCGTTCCAGAGTTCTACCGCCTCGCCGGTCTTGATGCCCAGGCGAGCGGCATCGGCGGCGTTGACGGTGACCTCCTGTTCATAGGTCTCCCGCAGCCAGGCACAGTTATGAAAGATCGAATGGGTGCGCCAACGGGGATGGGGCGATACCAGGTGAAAGGGAAACTCCTTGGTTTTCGGGCTGTTGAGGGATTCCCAGGGGTCAATCCACTTGGGGATGGAGGGGATGGGCTCGCCATAGCGGGTGAGCCTCCAGTCGGCGATCTGGGCCAGCTCGGAACAAAGGATCTCGATCCTGCCCGAAGGGGTCTGGAAAGGTACGCCGCGTTCGATCTGGTCCTGGAAGGCCACATGGGGCCGATCGAGCTTGAATTTGTACACCCCCAGCCGCTTGAAATCCGCCCAGGGCAGGGTCACGCCCTGATGCCCCATGACCCGACCTTCCCACCAGCTCTGTAGATAGGCTTCGTCCACCGGATCCGGGTTCAGCCAATAGGTACGATCGGCCTTGGGATTGAACTTGGGCCCGAATTGAAGGTACTCCCCGCCCGCCAGATCGCCGATGCGATAGGCCAATTCGGTGAAGATCTGGAAATCGGTCTTGGATTCGCCCAGGGGCTGGATCACCTTTGGTCGATGGATGTAGTAATGGCCCTTGTACCAGGGCAAGGCCACGTCATGGCGCTCGAAATGGGTCGCCACCGGCAGCAAGACATCGGCCCAGAGCCCGGAGGGGGTGATGGTGGAATCCATACAGACCACCAGCTCCAGTTTCTTGATGGCCTGAATCTCTTTATTGATGTTGGTGAGCTGATTCAACCAGTCGGAACCCTGCCAGAAGATGCCCTTGATGTTGGGGATGACCCCATCGAGCTGGTCGTTGCGCGGCCAGAGCCCCGCCTCTTCCCGCTTTACATTGGGGTAGTTGAGCACCACATGGGCCCAGCGATCGGACTTGATCGAGGCGTACCAGACATTGGCGTACTCGTCGTAGGGATAGGCCACGCCCTCGGCGTGCCAGGCCTTACCCACCCCTTCGGCACAGCCGCCGAGCACCCCGATATTGCCGGTCATGGCCTGCAAGGCCGCCGCCAGGCGGTTGTACTGTTCGCCGTAGGCGTTGCGTCCCGGCGCCCAGGAGGCCTTGAGGGCCGCCGGCTTGGTGCGGGCATAGAGGTCGGCCAGCTTCTTGATGTCCTCGGCCTTGACCCCGCAGATCCGCTCCGCCCATTCCGGTGTCTTCGGCGTCCCGTCGTATTTGCCGAGGATATAGTCCTTGAAATTCTCCCGACCGTTTACCGAGTTGGCGGCCCAGTCCGGCATGGTGCCGGCGTCCATCCCCAGACAGAACTTGTTGATGAAGGCCTGATCCTGGATTTCGTTGACGAAAATGTAATGGGCCATTCCGGCCAACATGGCGCCGTCGGTATTAGGCCGGATCGGGATCCACCAGGCATCGTAGGCGGCGGCGGAATCCGTGTACTGGGGATCCACCAGCACGAACTTGCAGCCCCGTTGCTTCGCCATCCGCATGTAATAGAAGGTGTTGCCGCCGTGGAAGGTATAGGCGGGGTTCCAGCCCCACATGATGATCAGCTTGGAATGGGCGAAGGCGTCGTCCTCGTTGCCGTCCTCGATGGTGCCGAAGGTCCAGCGGGAACTGGTGGTGGTGCCCTGATAGGAAGGCACCGACCAGCTTGAGGTGCGGCAACCGAACATGCCGAGAAAACGCCCCAGCAGACCCTCGATCTGATCGGATTTGTGCAGCACCCCGTAGGAGGCACCGGCGTAGCTTTGATCCAGGATCGCCGTGGGCCCGTAGTGAAACCTCAGCTCGATCATCTTGCGGGCGATATGGTCCAGCGCCTGATCCCAGGACACCCGCTTGAAGCGGCCCTCGCCGCGCTCGCCGACCCGCATCATCGGCCACAGGAGACGTTCCGGCGAATAGAGCCGCTGGCGATAGGAGCGTCCGCGCAGACAGGCCCGTAACTGGGGCTCCTCGAAGGTATCCTTGCCGAAGGCCCCGTCGAGCTGATAGCGCCCATCGTCGGTGGAGAGACGAACGATGACATCGCCCTTCTTGTGGGCCACCAGCATGTGTCGGGATCCGCAGTTGTGGGCGCAAGAGGTCGGCACCGTGGTGAGATCGTCGTCCTTGGGATAGGGCTCATAGGCGAAGGCCTTGGCCTCTTTGGCCGTTTTCAGCTCGACCAACCCCGAGGTGGTCAAGAGGGTCGCTCCCGCCGCGGTGGTCTTGAGAAAACTCCGGCGTGACAGGTTGAGCGAGGCGAGAAGCGACTGGTACCAGTCTGGCTGACTCATGCGTGGTTCCTCCCCGGAAGTTGGGTGGGATTAGCGACTGGCGGCGGTTTCGAGCCGATAGGCGGGCTCGGATTCCAGCGGGCGATCCTTGGCCCAGTCGGGCGGCGTGGGGCCCGCACCCGGCCAGAGGTGACGCGGATAGGCATAGGTGAGGCGATACCATTGACGCCCGCCGTGGCAACCGTAACAGAGATCCGGTTCCTGGGCGGCGGCCTCCTCGATGGCCTTGGCCTTGAGATAGCTCACCTGGTGCCTGTTGGTCCGGATCCCGGCATGACAGATCAGGCAGTTGTACTGAAAGGCCTCGCCGGTATCCTCCCAGTGGCCCGGCAACCCCATCACCTCGTAGTTGTGGCGGCCATGACAACGCAAGCAACTGGCTTCCGGATCCACCATCTTGCGCAGACTGTATCCTTTGTCATTCTGATTGCCGGCCTGACTGGCGGGGGCCTCTTCCCGTGGATCGTTGCCCTGATGGCAGAAATTACATGACAAATTCATCACCCGTTGCGCCAGCGGCGTGCTCAGATGACGAACATGAAAATCCTCTTGGTTTCCCTGATAGCTGCTCAGGGTCTGATACCAAGCCTTGGCGTCGGCGGCCTTGACCCCCGCGGGCGAGACCTCGATCGGCTTGGCCTGGATGATTTCCCGATGACAAAGGAGGCATTGTTCGTCCCTTGCCTTCTGAATGGCGGGTGGAAAATGGATCGGATCCCAACGGGCGCTGTCGTAGGACTTCTCCCCGCCGGGCTGTTCGTCCGCCAGGGTCGGACTCCCCGGCAGCATCAGGCAGAGCATCAGCAGGAAGGACCGAGCCCAAAGTTGCCGGCTGGATCTGTTCATCAAGACTTCCCCGCAGCAGAAATCCCCTCTTCGGGGTGACGCCCGAGGGGCGCCACCCCAGTTTTCTATCGAGTCAGCGACGCCCGGGCTTACTTCATGCCGGACATACCGCTCATGCCACCCATGCCGCCCATGCCCGACATCCCGGACATGCCGCCCATGCCACCCATGCCTTGCATCCCCTGCATCCCGGACATGCCGCTCATGCCGCCCATACCCGACATGCCGGACATACCACCCATGCCACCCATCCCGGACATGCCGCTCATGCCGCCCATACCGGGATAGATATTGATGATGGTGGGGCCGCCCATGCCGGACATACCACTCATGCCACCCATGCCCGACATCCCGGACATGCCACCCATGCCGCCCATCCCCTGCATCCCCTGCATGCCAGACATACCACTCATGCCACCCATCCCGGACATGCCGGACATACCGCTCATGCCCTGGGCCGAAGCGATGGACATGGCCACAGAGGCGGCGATCGCACCAAGAGTCATCACGAATTTCTTCATCTTTCTATCCTTTCCAAGAGTTATGGCTTTGCTTTCGTGGGCCTAGCAGTTACCGCCCCATGCCAGCCGCGTATGTCATACCGACCCAACATGCCCGGACGATCGAATGGGGTGTACCAGTTGCCCTGGTCTTCGAGAAATCGGAGGCTGGACGGGACAGGTTCGGTGATCCCGTTCAGCGCTCTGCGGTACCAGCCACTGCTCTTTTTGACTTCCGCGATGGTGGGAGCCCCCTGGGGGCGTTGATCGGGCCGCAATCCGGCGATCGGATAGGCTGGGGAGGCGATCAGAGGCACCAAAACGAGGACTGTGCCTGAGAGAGTTACCAGACGAGGAATCTTCATCGCAAGATCATGAGAGCCGGTGACTTGAACCTGCATCCCTATTTGCAAGCCCTGGGCCAGCCTTGGATTGGCAATCTCAAGTAATTGTTATACTTGTTGTTTTCTCTTCTTTTGGGGCCTCCCGGGGAATGCCTGGGGACTGGAAACCTGACCGAAAGTCAGGCCGGAAGGCCGCTCGATTTCAGGGAAATCCCCTACAATATCGCTTCGACAACCTGATGGATGAGAAAAAGAATAGTTAAATCAGCGTCTTGGTTTTTCTATCGGCGGCGGATCGGGCTCCTGGCGGTCCTGCCATTTCGACAGCACCGAGGCCACCTCGACAGGCTTGGCCGGGCCTGTAATAGCCGCGGTTACCGGTCACCCACCTATTCGCGGGGCACCCCCGAGAACTCCCAGCGCGGGGCCATTCTCAGCCACTCATGGAAATTCCTGTCGGATTTTCCCTGATTGGCGGCTTAGGGTTGGCTCTTCTGTCTGTCGGCGCTCCCGGGCATGGGCCATGTTACCCGGTTTTTTTGTTCTCTTTAGGAGAACAATACCAATTTACACCCTGGCATTGTTCTCGATATCAGAACATAAATCGGCTATTTTCAGTCCATGCCCGGAGCACCCAAGCGCCATCACCCAGGCCTCTTGGGTCTTTTTCTCAACCGTGGATGTGGGGCCAAAGCCCGCGCCCGACCCATCGAAATCGTCCTATCTATTCAGATGGTGATAGGGGCCCGCAAGACTTAGGCGAGCTTCAACCGGTAACCGATTCCCGACTCGGTCAAGATGTATTTGGGAAAGTTGGGATCCGCCTCCAGTTTGCGTCGCAAACCGGTCATGAAGACCCGCAGATAGTGGGTGTGCTCGATATGACTGGGGCCCCAGACGGCCAGGAGGAGTTGGCGATGGGTCAGCACCTTACCGGCGTTGGCCAGCAGATGGTTCAAGAGGCGGTACTCGATGGGCGTGAGGTGAACCGGCTCACCGCCCCGGGTAACCAGCCGCTTGGCAAGATCGACCTCCACCTCGCCGAAACGGATAGGTTCCTCTTCTTCGCCCAGGGCGCGGGTTCCCCGTCGCCACAGGGCCCGAATCCGGGCGAGCAATTCGGGGACGCCGAAGGGTTTGGTCAGATAATCGTCGGCCCCGGCATCCAGGGCGGTGACCTTGTCCCGTTCATCGGAGCGGGCCGACAACACCAGGATCGGCACCTTGGACCAGCCACGCAGGTCATGGATCACATCGATTCCGTCCTGATCGGGCAATCCCAGGTCGAGGATGATGAGGTCGGGTTTGCGGGTGGCGGCTTCGATCAGACCCCGCCCGCCGGTTTCCGCCTCGAAAACATGGCACCCCTCGGCTTCCAGGGCCAGGCGCAGAAAACGCCGGATCTGTCGGTCATCCTCAACCATGATGACCACGGGTGCCGCGGTGATATTGTCTTTCACAGCGTCTCAGCCGGTACCACCGGGGGCTCCCCGACAGGCAGGGTGAAGATGAAGCGGGCGCCGCCGCCAAGGCGGTTTTCCGCCCAGATGCGACCCTGGTGGGCCTCCACGATGGCCCGCGCTATGGCCAGGCCGAGTCCGACGCCCGGGATATCGGACTCTTCCTGCCCACGGGTGAACTTCTCGAACAACATCGCCTCTCGCCCCAGTGGCAGGCCGGGGCCATTGTCGGCGACCAGGATCTCGATCTCCTCTCCGAGAAGTCGGGCGGAGATTTCGATCCGGCTGCCCTCGGGGGTGTATTTGGCGGCATTCTCCAGCAGGTTGCACAACACTCGCTCGATCAGCACGGCGTCGAATTCCAGCAGCGGCAGATCCGCTGGCAGGTCGATGCACACCCGATGCTGCGCCAACCCGGCCGCCCGCGACTGCAAGGCCGCGCCGACCACCTCTTCGAGGGGTTGCCACTCCCGCCTGAGCCTGACGTTCCCCGCTTGCAACCTGGCCATATCCAACAGGTTGTTGACCAATACCGAGGTGCGCAAGGCCTCTTCGCGGATAGCCTGAACGAGTTCCATCTGTGCCGATGGCAAGGCCTCCCCGGTCAGTGTGAGGGAGTCGGCCAGCCCCACCAATGCGGTCAGCGGGGTGCGCAGGTCATGGGAGATCGCCGACAACAATGAATTGCGTAATCGCTCCGACTCCATCTGCAACAGTGCTTGCTGGGCGACGCTGATGTAATGGACCCGCTCCAGGGCGATGGCGATCAAGGTGGCGCTGGTTTCCAGCAAGCGCTGCTGTTCGGGCGTGGGCAACCAGGGCTGGTCGTTGGGACGCAGGGCGAGCACGCCGCGGATGCGCATCGGCGCCTTCAGAGGGACATAGAGGATGGGCGAGGACGGCAAGGTATCCGTGGACAGCCCGGCCAGCTCCCCGTGATCGAAGGCCCACTGGCCGATACCCCGATCGGCGGCGATCCCCATCCCCCCCTCGTCGACGGCGGCCAGGCGGTCCTGGTCGTCCGGCAGCAGCAATTGGGAGCGGGCATTGAAACCAAGGGTGACAAAGCGCTCGGCGATCTCGGCGATCTGTTCCCTGGTCAAGGCCGCCGAAAGTTCGCGGGCCATTTCATAGAGCGCCCGGGTGCGGCGCTCCCGGCTCTCGGCCACCGCCACCTGAAAACTCAGACCCGAGGTGAGCCGCCCGGTCAGCAGCGCCACGATCAGCATGACCATAAAGGTGACCAGGTATTGGGCATCGCCGACGGCGAAGGTCAGCCTGGGCGGGACGAAGAAGAAATCGAAGGCCGCCACCGAGAGAAAGGCCGTCAGCACCGCAGGACCGCGCCCCAACCTGACCGCCGCGAGCACCACCACCAGCAAATACAGCATGATGATGTTGGCGAGATCGAGTCTATCGAGCAGGGGTGTCGCCCCCAGCGTCACCGCGGCAACGAGGAGCATGGCGCCGCCATAGCGCCGCCACTCCAAGGTTTGGCGGGGGGCGGACGAGCGGGTTGGCGTGGTTGGCTCTTTGCTGACACCCTCGCGGGCGACCTGGAGGATGTCCAGATCGGGCGCCAGGCGGCCAACCCGGTAGGCGAAGCCAAGACTCCAGAAGGGCCGATAGCCGCTTTCGCGCCCGACCAGCAGCTTTCCCAGGTTATGTTCCCGGGCATAGGCGATGGCGAGCCCGGCGCTGTCCTGGCCGGAGAGCACCGCGGTCTGGGCGCCCAGCTCCTGGGCCAGCCTGAGCACACGCAAGGTGCGGGCGCGTTCCTCCTCGGGCAACCGGCTGAACTTCGGTGTCTCCACATAGATCGCATGCCAGGGCTGCTCGGCCTGGGCCGCCAGGCGTGCCGCCGCGCGCACCAATTTTTCCCCCCCACTCCCAGGACTGACACAGACCAGCAAGGAATCACGGGTAGGCCAGACCCGGGATACCGATTTTTCCCGGCGATAGGCCAAGACGTCGTTGTCCACCCGGTCCGCCGTGCGTCGCAGGGCCAGCTCCCGCAGGGCGAGCAGGTTGCCTTTGCGAAAGAAACCGGCCATGGCCCGTTCCGCCTGCTGGGGGATATAGACCTTGCCTTCCTTGAGACGCTGCAACAGCTCATCGGGCGGCAGATCCACCAGCACCACCTCTTCCGCCTGGTCGAATACCCGGTCAGGCAGGGTTTCCCACACCCGTGCCCCGGTGATCCCTCCCACCAGATCATTGAGGCTTTCGAGATGCTGGACGTTGACCGTGGTATGGACATCGATGCCGGCGGCGAGCAGCTCCTCCACGTCCTGCCAGCGCTTGGGGTGGCGGGAGCCCTGGACATTGGTGTGGGCGAGTTCGTCCACCAGGATGACGGCGGGCCGGCGGGCGAGCGCCGCGTCCAGATCGAACTCCTTGAGGTGGTGCCCCCGATATTCGATCTGTCGCAAAGGCAAGATCTCCAGGCCAGACAACAACTCCGCCGTTTCCTGGCGGCCATGGGTCTCGACGAGGCCCACCACCAGATCCGTCCCCTGGGCCGCCAACTGGCGCGCCGCGCTGAGCATGGCATAGGTCTTGCCAACACCCGGATTGGCCCCAAAGAACACCTTGAGCCGACCCCGTTGCGCCCGTGCCTCTCTGACCTCCAGCTCGGCCAGCAGGGCGTCCGGATCGGGTCGTTTCGGGTCTTCCAAACTCATGGGCAACCTCCCGCTGTTGGTCAAGCCGTAGGTTGGGCAAAAACGTAGCCTTGCCCAACAGTTATCTCCCCCTGACAAGGGGGGATCAAGGGGGGTTTGTTGGGCTTCCCTTCGTTCAGCCCGACCTCCCAGACTTCAATATCTATCGAGAACTGGTTTTAAGGCGATCCAGCGCCAGATTCAGCGCCAGCACCTCGACCCGTGGCTCACCCAGGAAGCCGAACTGTCTTCCCAGGGTATGCTCTGCGATGAGTCGTTCGACTTCAGCCTGACTCAGGCCGCGCGACTTCGCCACCCGGGGCGCCTGCCAGAGCGCCGCCGCCGGGCTGATGTGGGGATCGAGGCCACTGGCCGAGGCGGTCACCAGATCCACCGGGATGGGCGACTTCTGCGCCGGGTCCGCCTCCTGCAAGGCTTGCATCCGCTGCCTGACCCCTTCCTCCAGGGTGGGATTGAGCGGCCCCAGGTTGCTGCCGCTGGAAGCCGCGGCATTGTAGGGCATGGGCGCGGTCGCCGAGGGCCGACCCCAAAAATATCCTGGCGCCGTGAAAGATTGACCGATAAGCGCCGTACCAACCACCTTTCCAGCCTGTTCGCGCAGGCTGCCGTTGGCTTGATGGGGGAAGACGCCCTGGGCGATGCCGGTGACCAGCAGGGGATAGGCCACGCCGGTAAGGACGGTGAGCAGGATCAGCATCAGGGCAGCGGGTTTGAGTTCGTTGAGCATGTTCGTTTCTCCGTGGTCGTCATCCCGCGCAAGCGGGAATGACGTTTTGAATGGGGCGGTTCATCGCCATCAGGCCAGATTCAGTCCAACCAGCACCAGGTCGATGGCCTTGATGCCGATGAAGGGCACGATGAGACCGCCAACGCCGTAGATCAGCAGGTTGCGCTGGAGCAGGGTTTCCGCCCCCAGCGGGCGGTACTTGACGCCCTTCAGGGCCAGCGGGATGAGGGCGACGATGATCAGGGCGTTGAAGATCACCGCCGAGAGGATGGCGCTGGCCGGGGTGGCGAGCTGCATCAGGTTGAGGGCGTTCAGGGCCGGATAGGTGGTGGCGAAGGCCGCCGGGATGATGGCGAAGTACTTGGCGACGTCATTGGCAATGGAGAAGGTAGTCAGCGAGCCGCGCGTCATCAGCATCTGCTTGCCGGTCTCCACCACCTCGATCAGCTTGGTGGGGTTGGAGTCCAGGTCAACCATATTGCCGGCCTCCTTGGCGGCCTGGGTGCCGGTGTTCATGGCCACCGCCACATCCGCTTGGGCCAGGGCCGGGGCGTCGTTGGTGCCGTCGCCGGTCATGGCCACCAGCCGACCCTCGGCCTGGTAGTGGCGGATCAGCTTCAGTTTGGCTTCCGGGGTGGCTTCCGCCAGGAAGTCGTCCACCCCGGCCTCGGCGGCGATGGCGGCGGCGGTCAATCGATTGTCGCCGGTGATCATCACAGTCTTGATGCCCATGCGGCGCAGCTCGGCGAAACGTTCCTTGATACCGCCCTTGACGATGTCCTTGAGTTCCACCACCCCCAGCGCCCGCTGGCCTTCGACCACCACCAGGGGCGTCGAACCACGACGCGCCACCTCCTCCACGGAGAGCTGCAAGGTCTTCGGCCAGTCTCCACCTTGCGCCTCAACGTAGGTCCGTAGCGCGTCCGCCGCGCCCTTGCGGATGACGCGACCCTGCCAATCGATGCCACTCATGCGGGTCTGGGCGGTGAAATGGACGAAGCTGGCCCCCTCGGCGTGGATATCCCGACCGCGCTGGTGCAGCTTTTCCTTGGCCAGGACGACGATGGAACGCCCCTCGGGCGTCTCGTCGGCCAGCGAGGCCAGCATGGCCGCCGTCGCCAGCTCGCGCTCCGCGATGCCCTCCGTGGGGAGAAAGGCGGTGGCCTGACGATTGCCCAGGGTGATGGTGCCGGTCTTGTCCAGCAAGAGCACGTCCACATCCCCCGCCGCTTCCACGGCCCGCCCCGAGGTGGCGATAACGTTCTTTTCCATCATCCGCCCCATACCGGCGACCCCGATGGCGGACAGCAGGCCGCCGATGGTGGTCGGGATCAGACAGACCAGCAACGCCGTGAGCACCGTCACACTCACCGGGGAGCCGGAGCCAGCGGCGCCAACCGAGAACAGCGAGAACGGCAGCAGGGTGGCGGTGGCGAGCAGGAACACCAGGGTGAGCGCGACCAGCAGAATGGTGAGCGCGATCTCGTTCGGGGTCTTTTGGCGCTTGGCGCCTTCCACCATCGAAATCATCCTGTCGAGAAAGGTCTCGCCCGGGTTGACCGTGATGCGGATCACCAGCCAATCGGACAGCACCCGGGTACCGCCGGTGACGGAAGAGAAATCCCCGCCGGATTCGCGGATCACCGGGGCGGACTCGCCGGTGATGGCCGATTCATCCACCGAGGCCACCCCCTCGATCACCTCGCCGTCACCGGGAATAATGTCTCCCGCCTCCACCAGCACCACATGGCCCTGGCGGAGTTCCTCGGAAGGAATCGGGTAAAGGCTGGCGCCATGATGGGGTTCGTTAAGCTTCTTCGCCCAGACGGTTTTCCGTAGCCCCTTGAGCGCCGCCGCCTGGGCCTTGCCGCGCCCTTCCGCCATGGCCTCGGCGAAGTTGGCAAAGAGCACGGTGAACCAGAGCCAGAGGCTGATGGCCAGGATGAAGCCCGCCGGGGCTTCTCCTTGGCCGAAGAGGGCCTGGACGAACAGGCCCGTGGTGAGCAGGCTACCCAACCAGACCACGAACATCACCGGATTTTTGAGTTGGTGGCGGGGTGACAGGCGCTTCACCGCGTCCCAGGTCGCCGCCTTTATCAGGTCTGTATCGTAGAGGGAACGTGTCTTGTGCATGAGGATTCCTTATTTGATGCCGATCATCTGCAAGTACTCGACCATCGGGCCCAGCGCCAGGGCGGGGATGAAGGTCAAGGCGCCGACCAGCAAAACGGTGCCGATCAGCAGCAGCACGAACAGCGGGGTGTGGGTGGGCAGGGTACCGCTCGAGGCCGGCACGATCTTCTTGGCCGCCAGGGAACCGGCGATGGCCAGCACCGGCACCGCCAACCAGTAGCGGGCGAACAGCATGGCGAGGCCAAGCAGGCTGTTGTAGAAGGGCGTGTTGGCGGACAGGCCGCCGAAGGCGCTGCCGTTGTTGTTGCCGGCCGAGGAGAAGGCGTACAGGATCTCCGAGAAGCCGTGCGCACCGGGATTGAGGATGCCGGCCTTGCCCACGTCCAGCACCACGGCGATGGCGGTGAACATCAGTACCACCAGGGGAGGGATGAGGATGGCCACGGCGGCCATCTTGACCTCGAAGGCCTCGATTTTCTTGCCCAGGTACTCGGGGGTACGGCCGATCATCAGACCGGCGATGAAGACGCCGATGAGGGCGAACAGGATCATGCCGTAGAGGCCGGAGCCGACGCCGCCGTAGATCACCTCGCCCAACTGGATCAGCCACATAGGCACCAGACCGCCCAGCGGGGTGAAGGAATCATGCATGGCGTTGACCGAACCGTTGGAGGCAGCGGTGGTGGCGGTGGCCCAGAGGGCGGAGTTGACCACCCCAAAGCGCACTTCCTTGCCTTCCATGTTGCCGCCGGCCTGTAGTTCGGACGCTTGGGTGGCCAATCCCAGCTGGTCGAACAGCGGGTTACCGGTCTGCTCGGCCCAGACGCACAGGGAGAGCAGGGCGATGAACACCAGGGTCATGGCGGCGAGGATAGCTCCACCTTGGCGCATGTCGCCGACGAAACGTCCGAAAGTGAAGCACAGGGCGGCGGGGATGATCAGGATAGACAGGAGTTCCATGAAGTTGGACAGGGGCGTGGGGTTCTCCAGCGGATGGGCGGAGTTGACGTTGAAAAAGCCGCCGCCGTTGGTGCCCAACTGCTTGATGGCGATCTGGCTCGCCGCCGGTCCGACGGCGATGGTCTGTTCGGTAGCTATGATCTTCTCCATCACCGGTTGGCCCTGGGCGTCCTGTATCGGCTGGCCGTCGGGGCCGGTTTTGGCCGTTTCATACTCATAGGCCTGGACCAACTCGGCCTTGGCGTAGGGCGAGAAGGTCTGCACCACGCCCTGGCTGACCAGGGCCAGGGACAGGACAAGCGACAGGGGCAGCAGGACGTAGAGGGTGGAGCGCACCATGTCGACCCAGAAGTTGCCCACCCCGCCCGCCTCCTTGCGGGTGAAGCCGCGCATCAGGGCCACCAGGGTGGCCATGCCGGAGGCGGCGGAAACGAAATTCTGCACCGTCAGGCCCAGCATCTGGGTGAGGTAGGACAGGGTGGTCTCGCCGCCGTAGCCCTGCCAGTTGGTGTTGGTGGCAAAGCTGACGGCGGTGTTGAAGGCCAGGTCGGCGGTGGTGTTGGCCAGGCCCTCGGGATTGAGGGGTAGCCAGAACTGGAGCCGCTGCAAGGCGTAGACCACCAGGAAACCCAGCAGGTTGAAGGCCAGCATGGCGAAGGCATAGCGGGTCCAGGGCATGTCGTCGTCGGGCTTCACGCCGCACAGGCGATAGAGCCCGCGTTCCAGCGGCCTCAACCAGCGGATGAACGCGGGCGGGTCATCCCGGTAGATCCTGGCCATGTAGAGGCCCAGGGGCCAAGCCAGCCCGATCAGGGCGACCACATAGAGGGCGAGTTGGAAGTAGCCGTTGCCAGTCATGAGAAACGCTCCGGGAAGAACAGGACGGCCACCAGGTAGGCGAACACGCCTACCGCCATCACCAGGGCCAGGAAATAGAGCGCGTCCATCAGCGCCTCCTCAGCTTCTCGAACAGCGGAACCAGAAGTGCCGTCAGGGCAAAAATGCCCACAGCCATACCGATATAGAGCAGATCCATGATTGTCACCTTCATTCGATTGAATTCAAGTATCTGAACTATAGAGAGAATCCGATCAAGATAGGATCAAGAACGACCGCACTGGTATTAAGAACACATCAAGATCGGGATCTGTTAGACAACAGCATTCAATCTGATTAGCGGGTTACCTCAGCCAACTCGTCATTCCGGCATCCCGTTCGCCCAGAACTGTCAAATTGTCAGATACAAGCCGGCTCTTCCGGATAAAATTCAAGCTGGGACAACAGCCTATGTTGGATATGCCGACCTTGATCGCACACTTCACCGGAACCTTGAACCGACGCTTCCTGACCGGCACAGCCGCCGGCTTGGTGTCGAGTTCCCTGGTCTTCCTGGTGCTGTTCGTCAATCTCTATTCAGAAGAATTGCAGCAGGAAACCGCGACCATGATGTCCCAGGTCAACAGCCTGCTGCGTACCTCGCTGGAAAACGCCATGCTCAAGCGGGACCTCGAGGGACTCCAATTCATCGTCGCCGGTTTGGGCAACCAACCTGGGATCCGAGCCGTCAGCATCACCAACCCCGAGGGTGAGGTTCGCTTCTCCAGCCTCGCCTCCAGGCTCGGCAGCCGGATGCCGCTACCGGCCCAAAGCCCTCTCGACCAACCCAGCGCCAGCTTCGTGACCGGCGACGAGGAGCGGGAGCTGATGCGCAGCATCCATCCGGTGCGCAATCGTGCGGCCTGTGGCGAGTGCCACGGCCCGGTGGAGCGGCGCCCTATCAACGGCATTCTCTATGTCGACTATGACGCCGCCCAGCTCCGCGCCAAGGCACGGACCACCACCATGCTGCTCATGGGTTCCGGTGCCCTGATCGTGCTGCTCAATCTGGCGGGAGGCTGGTGGTTCATCCGCCGCTATGTCCTGACGCCGGTCGCCGATCTGGCCGCCGCCAGTCGGGCGCTGGCGGCGGGGCAACTGGAGGTGCGGCTGCATTCCCAGGGTGCAGACGAACTCGCGGCCCTGGGCCGCACCTTCGACCGAATGGCCGCCAGCCTGCAAGACAAGATGCGTGAACTCAAGGACAAGGAAACCTTTCTTCAGGCCCTGGTAGACGCTATTCCGGACGGGGTGCGCATCATCGACCCGGACTTCCGTCTACTCCTGGTCAATCGCGCCTATCGGGAACAACTCGGCCTCTCAGCCGATGACAAGCTTCCCGGGCACTGTCATGACTCCAGCCATGGACGCTCCACCCCCTGCCCGCCCACCCTGGTGAGTTGCCCGCTGGTCGCCATCCGTCAGCAGGACCGGCCCATCAAGATTCTGGATCAACACCGGCGCCAAGACGGCTCCCAAGTGGTGGTGGAGGTGTATGCGGCACCGCTGCGGACGCATCGCGGCGGACAGGAAGAAACCCTGGTGGTGGAATCCATCCGTGATCTCCAGGCCCAGATCAAATACTCACACGAGCACAAACTGGCGGAGCTGGGCAAGCTGGCGGCCGGGGTCGCCCACGAGATCCACAATCCCTTGGGGTCGGTGCGGCTGGCGCTGCACGCCTTGAGCGGTTCGCCAGGGTCGACGCCGTCCGCCGAGATGGGAGAACTGCTGCAACTGGTCAACCGCGAGGTGGATCAATGTCTGGCGGTGACCGAACGGCTGCTGCGCCTCAGTGCCCTTCCCGCCGGCGAGACGGAGATCGTCGATGTCAACCTGGCGGTGCAGGACACCCTGAGCCTGCTGCGTTGGGAGGCGGAACAGCGGCGGATTAAATTGGAAATCGACCTCCCCGAGCCACCACTCCGGGTGCTCGCCACGGATACGGATGTGCGGATGCTCACCTTGAATATCGCCCAGAACGCCTTTCACGCCATGCCGCGGGGCGGATCGCTCAGGGTCCAGGGAAGGCGGCAGGCGGGGAAAATCCTGCTCGCCTTCGAGGATGCAGGTATCGGCATCGCCGCGGAGGATCTGAAACGCATCTTCGATCCCTTCTTCAGCCGCCGGGCGGACGGCTCCCAGGGAACCGGCCTCGGGCTCGCCATCTGCCAGGCCATAGTCAACAACCATAAAGGCCGCATCGAGGTAACCAGTGTGCCCGGCGAGGGCAGCCGGTTCACCATCCATCTCGCCGATGCGGATCATTCCGGAGGCTTGGGATGACACGCAAGGTCCTCATCATCGAAGACGACGAACTGCTCAACCGGCTGGTGGTTCGTTGCGTATCCCAACTCGGACACGACGTCACCGGCACCCGCTCCTGGAAGGAGGCGGCGGCCTATCTGGAGCAGCATGAACCCCATCTGGTGATCATGGACGTACGTCTGCCGGACGGCGACAGCCTGTCCCATCTCCGTCGCCTGGTGGAGCGCCAGCCGGTGATCGTGCTCACCGCCTACGGCTCGGTTCAGCACGCGGTCGAGGCGATGAAGGCCGGCGCCAGCGAATATCTGGTCAAGCCGGTGAGCCCGGAAGAGCTGAATCTGGTGGTACAGCGGGTACTGGAAACCGCCCAGTTGCGGGAGGATCACAGCTTCTGCAAACAACGGCTCACCGCCCGGGAAGGCTCGTGTTCCTTTCTTATCGGCGAGAGCCAGGTGCTCGGCGATGTGCGTCAACTGATCGAGGCCGTCGCCCCCACCAATGTCACCGTACTCATCCAGGGGGAGAGCGGCACCGGCAAGGAACTGGTGGCCCGCGCCATCCACGACGCCAGCGAACGCCGCCGCATGAATTTCGTCGCCGTCGATTGTTGCACCTTGCAGGAGAAGCTCTTCGAGTCCGAACTCTTCGGCCATGAGCGGGGCGCCTTCACCGGCGCGGATCGGCTAAAGAAGGGCCTGATCGAAGGCGCGGAAGGGGGCACCCTGTTTCTCGACGAGATCGGCGAGATCGAACCCTCGGTGCAGGCCAAACTCCTGCGCATCCTGGAAACCGGCAAGTTCCGCCGTCTCGGCGGCACCAAGGATCTGGACGCCAATGTGCGCGTGGTCGCCGCCACCAACCGCGATCTGGAATCCATGAGCCTGGGTTCGGGATTTCGGGCCGATCTCTATTTCCGCCTCAGTGCCTTCGTCATTACCACCCCGCCCTTGCGTGAGCGCCGGGAGGACATCACCCATCTGGCCATCCATTTCCTGCGCAATCACAATTTCTCCCGGCGCATCGACAAGACCTTCGGCGTCGATGCCATCCGCAAGCTGGTGGCCTACGACTGGCCGGGCAATGTCCGCGAACTCAAGAACGCCGTGGAGCGTGCCATCATCCTCTCCCGCGATCGCCCCCGCATCGGCATCGAGCACCTTGCCTTCCTGGGTCGCCGCCACTGCCCGGAGATCTCGACCCAACTGAGCTTTGAACGGGACCCCACCCTGGAGGAGCTGGAGGCCAGATATCTGGCGTTGCAGTTGAAAAAATTCTCCGGTCACCGCGGCAAGGTGGCCGAGGTGCTGGGGATCAGCGAACGCAATCTCTACCGTTTGATCAAGCGCTACGGATTGACCCAGCCGCAAGCGGCGCATTAACATCCGGTCCGCCCGACGGGACGGGCCCTGACCCGCCCGCGGGAATCATGGGACCACAAGGGTCCGGAAGCCTTGGAGAAATCATCATGCCGCTCAACTGTCGCTGGCTCGGACTGGAGCTGAAGAATCCCCTGGTCCCCTCGGCCTCCCCTCTCACCGCCAGTCTCGATAGTGCCAGAGAACTGGAAGATGCCGGCGCCGCCGCCATCGTCATGTACTCCCTGTTCGAAGAAACCATGCTCGCCGAGGAAGAGTCGGCGGCCATGGCGCCACGGCTGAGCGACACCGACTGGGGCGCGGAGAGCAGCGGCTTCGTCGTCCCAGGCGATGCCGAGCGTGCCCTGGATCGCTATCTGGAACTCCTGGCCGCGCTCAAACAGAGCCTGGAGATTCCGGTCATCGCCAGCCTCAACGGTGTCACCATGGGCGGTTGGATCCAGTGCAGCCAGGCCATGGCCGCCGCCGGAGCGGATGCCCTGGATCTCAACATCTACTACCCCGCCGCCGACATCCATGAACCCGAGCGTGCGGTAGAACAGCGCTATTTCGATATCCTCAAGGAGCTGCGGCGCCTGGTCCGCATCCCCATCAACATGAAGCTGCCGGCCATGTTCAGCTCTCCCGGCCATTTCATCAAACAACTGGAGTCCCTCGGTGCCGACGGCGTCTCTCTCTTCAACCGCTTTTATCAGGCCGACATCAATATCGACACACTCCGCCTCGTCCCCAGCCTGCATCCATCCAGCTCCGCCGAGGCGCTGCTTCCCATGCGCTGGATCGCCATCCTGCGCGGGCGCACCGGCCTGAGTCTGGCCGCCACCAGCGGGATCCATACCAGTCGGGATGTCATCAAGATGCTGCTCGCCGGGGCGGATGCGGTCCACCTCTGTAGCGTCCTCCTCACCCATGGCCCGGCACATCTCAGGGTCCTGCTCGACGGGCTGCAAAACTGGATGGAGGAGAAGGGGTTCACCTCGGTGGAGCAATTCAAGGGACGCCTGAGTCAGAGCCGGGTCCCCGATCCGGTCGGTTTCGAACGGGCCAATTACACCCACATCATCGAGAGCTATCGCTTCGATCCTCATCCGGAGGGTTGAATGTCCGCCTCCTGAAGGCTCTTGGGATGAGGCCGATCAGGCCCCTTCCAACGCGATCCCAGCCAAGCCCATCTCCGGCCTTCATTCGTCGACTAGGCCGCATTTTTCACCAGTCGTCTACCGCGGACGCCGCTTGGCTCGCTGTGCCGGTCAAGTCCGAGGAGGCGTCCACACCCCGCATGTCTTCCGGGCCTGGGCGTGTGTAGCCGATTTATCGTTCTCCATTCAAGAACAATACCGCTACTACATAGAGATTGTTCTCGAAAAAAGAACGAGAAATAGCGGTTTTCCGTCGATGCCCGGCAGACTGACTGCGGAGAGTTTTCTCTTAACGCCTCAATAAAGAATCTACTCGGAAATGGTATCAGCTACGCCTTCGCCGCCAATTTCTCCATGCGCCCCGTCACAGCGGCCTCTCGGTGCCCTCGCCATGGCGCCCGGTGAGAAATGCGGGCTAGCGAACTCTCGATAGTTCGCCCTCATGCCCTCCGACGAGCCTCGCCCCGCTCGGCTATTGAATAACCAGGCAAAACAAGATATTCAGTGTGCAAGCCGTGACCAGTGGTTACCAACCTCTCGACATCAACCACACTGGTTTTATGAAGAGGAAGCGTGAATTGAAAACGACAACATGGATTCATCCCCCGGCATCCTCCAGGATCCGCCTGCTCCTGGCCCTGCCGCTGTTGTTCATGACCAGTATCGCCTTGGCGACGGGGCCGGAGCGAATGCCGTTCCCACACTGGCCCTTCGAGGAAAACGGCGGACGTTACCCGGAAGAAGTGGCCTTCGTCACCCGCACCTCGAACGGCCTCACCCTGATCACCACCAAGGGCGACACCCGGCATCGGTTCGCCGACGGCCGCACCACCCTGGTCGAACGCCTGATTGGGGGCGCTGGCCGCTACCAGGGGGAAGATCCGGCCAGCGCCAAGATCACCCGGTTTCGCGATCCCACCCCGGGGCCGGGCCAACCCATCACCGCCTACACCAGCCTACGTGCCAGCGCCTGGCCCGGGATCGAGACCCGGTTGCGGCAGCGGGACGGCGCCGTCGAACGCCTGTTCCGGCTCGCTCCCGGGATCGATGCCGGGGTCATCCGGGTGCAGATCCAGGGCGCCGAATCCTTGCAAACCGCCGCTGATGGTGGACTGATCATCCAGACCCAGTATCAACAACTCCAACTCTCGCCGCCCCTGGCCTGGCAGCCGGACGGCGAATTGGAGCGACGGATCGAGGTTGCCTATCGCGTCGAGGGCGACAGCTACGGCTTCAACCTCGGACTCCATGATCCAGGACTTCCGGTGGTGATCGACCCCCTGATCCGTTCGACCTATTCCGGCGGCACCGGCGGCGACCAGATCCGCGCCCTGGCCACCGACGCCAGCAGCGTCTATGTCGCTGGCATCACCTTTTCCGGTGACTTCCCGGTGACGGGCGGGGCCGCCCAGGGGTCCTTCGACAGCTTCACCGACGCCTTCGTCGCCCGCTACAACGCCGACCTCAGCCAGCTTCTCGCCGCCACCTACTTGGGTGGCAGTGGTTACGACGAGGCCCAGGCGATCAGCCTCGCCAGCGGTAATGTTTTTGTCGCCGGTCGCACCGGAAGCACCAATTTCCCGGGCACCGGCAGCGGCGCCCAAACCACCAACGGCGGCGATTTCGACGGCTTCGTCGCCCGCCTCTCGGCCGATCTCGGCACCCTGGTGCGCGCCAGCTATTTCGGCGGCAGCGGCCTCGACGCCTTTTTCGGCCTGGCGGTGACCGCGAGCGATGTCTACGCCACCGGCTTCAGCCAATCGCCCAGCCTGCCGGGGACCTCGGGGGCGGCTCAAACCAGCCGCTCCGGCAGCAGCGACGCCATCGCCGCCCGCTTCTCCCTGGATCTGACCACCTTGCTCCGGGCCACCTATCTCGGCGGCAGCCTGGACGAGACCAGCCGCGGTCGCCCCCTGGTGCTCAACAGCGCCCTCTATGTCCCGGGCACCACCAACTCCCACGACTTCCCCCAGACCAGCGGCGGCCTCCAGTCCAGCCTCGACAACAGCGACGCCAGCGACGCCGCCTTCGTCAGCCGCCTGGCGCTCGACCTCTCCAGCATCCAGCAATCGACCTACTACGCCACCACCTTCTCCCACGACCGCGGACTTTCCCTGGCCACGGCCGGGGGCGACATCTTCCTGCTCGGCGAGAGCGCCGGCGCCGATCTGCCCGGCACCTCCGGCGGCGCCCTGCCCCACAATAACCTGGTCGATCTCTTCCTCGCCCGTCTTTCGTCCAGCCTCGGCAGCGTGGTGAACGCCACCTACTTCGGTGGCTCGGATGACGAGACGGCTGGCGACCTGCTGGTCGACGGCAGCGGAATCATCATCACCGGCACCACCTCCTCCAGCGATCTGCCCGGCACCACCGGAGGGATTCAACCGACCAAGACCGGCCCTGCGGATGTCCTGCTGGCCCGCTTCGACCTCGGTCTCACCAGCCTGCAACAATCCAGCTACCTCGGCGGCATCATCAACGAGGAGGGCCTCGCCCTCGGCCTGATCGGTTCCACCCTCTATGTCGCCGGACGCGAGGATTCCACTGGCTTCCCCGGCACGGGTCCGGGTAGCGGTGGCGCCCAGGAAAACTACGGCGGCAACGAAGTCGACGATGGCTTCATCGCCGCCCTCAGCTCGGATCTCGCCCAGGCCCTCTCCGCCTCCATCAACGACGTCAGCCTGAAGGAAGGTAACTCAGGCACCACCCCCTTCGTCTTTACCGTGACCTTGAACTCGCCCCCGGCGGCCCAGGTCCAGGTCTCGATCACCAGCGCCAACATCAGCGCCCAGGCCGGTCAGGACTATGGCCCACCCAGCCCCAACCTCCTCAACTTCACCCCCCAGGGACCGCTCACCCAGAATGTGACCGTCCTCGTATCCGGCGATACCATCCCGGAGGGAGACGAGCAGTTTCGCCTCAGCCTGAGTTCCAACGATGTCGCCATCGCCGACGGCATTGGCCTCGGCACCATCATCAACGACGACCTCCGCCCCGGGACGCCCCCCTTTACCGCCGTACCCGCCGCCGTGCCCGGCCTCTCTCCCCTGGGGCTACTGGCCCTGGGATTGCTGGTTGGGGGATTGGTGTCCAGGTTCATGCGCCGGGGTTAGGGGCCGGAGGAAAGAGCCGGACCGAGTGGACTACTGTGAAATTCTGACCGAGCACCGATATCACCACTTCATACCTTTACCAAGACCAAGGATGGCCTCCAGGCTCGTTATGGGAGCGATTGCTGGTCGCGGAACGGCAGGCCCTGGCGGTCGGCGCCCTGGTTCCCATCGAGACCGAATTCGAATACCTCCAGGAGAGCGGCATCCACTTTCTCGTCCGCGTGGCGGGCAATCTGCAGCGCAAGAGCGAAGACAAACTCCGCCACTCGCCTCCACCGGCCTCAGGTGCCGTAACGGGCTACAATCCCTTCCTGCCCCCCGAACCAATTCTCACCCTGGGGGGGATCGGCCCAGATCATCTGGCCGTGCTGAATAAGTTCAATGTCATCAAGCATCACCTCCTCATCGTCACCCGGGAATTCGAGGAGCAGGAACGGCTGCTCGGTTTAGGAGACTGGCTGGCCTGGTGGCGTTGTATGGCGGAGTGCGAGTCGCTGGGTTTCTACAACGGGGGCGCGGCGGCCGGTGCCAGTCAGGGACACAAGCATCTGCAATGGGTGCCGCTGCCCCTGGAAGCGGGCGCGGCCCTGTCGCTGCCGATCTCGCCTGTATTAGAAGGCGTTGTCAGGGTGCATGAGCCTGGAAGGATCGCCGCCCTGCCCTTCCCGCATCTGGCGGTCGGCCTCAGCCCGGGTGTCTGGCGGGAACCCGAGGCGGCCGCCGAGGAGTCGCGGGATCTCTATCTCAGGTTGTTGCGGCAACTCGGCCTGCCGCCGACGCAAAAAGACAGACGGGTCTTCCAGTCCGCCCCCTACAATCTCCTGCTGACCAGAGCCTGGATGCTGCTGGTTCCCCGCGCCCGGGAAGCCGCCATGGGGATATCGGTCAACGCCCTCGGCTTCGCCGGTTCCCTGTTCGTCAAAAATCGAGAACAACTGGCACGGCTGCGGCGGGAAGGCCCGCTGGCCTTGCTGCGAGGCGTCTGTCCCCCGTTCTGAGATTGGAACGCCCCTGGCTTGATCAAAGATAAGCCGGACAATGGGGTTATGGAGCATAATTCCCAGCCCGCGTTTCTCACCCAGGAGGTAGCCAACCTTCCCATGGACATCGACACCAGCATCGAGGCTTACCCCGGCCAGCTCGACACCCTGGCGAAAAGCCGGGCGGGTACCAAGCCTAGCTGTCGTCTCGGCGCCGTCATTGGCACCTTTCGCGGCCCCTTCCTGCTGCTGACACCGGCCTGTGTTTCGGTTGGCCTCGGTCTCGTGATAGGACAAGGCTCCCCTTTTTCCCTGGCCATCCTGGGGCTGGTGATCCTCGGCGCCCTGAGTGCCCACATCGGCGTCAATGTATTGAATGAATACTCTGACTTCCGCTCCGGGCTGGATCATCGCACCATCCGTACCCCTTTCAGCGGCGGAAGCGGGAGTCTGCCCGCCTGCCCCCAGGCCGCTTCCCTGGCTAGGATGGTGGGCTATGGGGCGGTATTGCTCACCCTCGTCATCGGCCTCGTCCTCTTGGCTCTCTCCGGCCCCGGCCTCATCCCCATCGGACTCATCGGGGTGATCCTGGTGCTCGTTTATACCCCCTGGGTCACCCGTCATCCGCTGCTCTGTCTGATTGCCCCCGGGCTGGGTTTCGGTGCCTTGATGGTGCTCGGGACCCAGTATGCCCTGGCTGGTGCTTTTAGCCTCCAGGGACTGGCGGCCTCGCTGGTGCCCTTTTTCCTGGTCAACAACCTGTTGCTGCTGAACCAGTTCCCGGATGTGGAGGCGGATCGCTCGGTCGGTCGCGACCATGTCCTCATCCACTGGGGCAAGACGGTGGGTCGCTGGTTGCTGCTGAGTTTCTATGCGGCCGCTTATGGCGTGATTCTCATTGGCGTCCTCAGCGGACTCTTTCCCCTGACCACCCTCATGGCCGGCGCCAGCCTGGTGTTGACCATCCCCACCCTGAGTCGCCTCTGGCAGAATCAGGAGGATCCTGAGCAGTTGCGCCCCGCCATGGGTCTGAATGTCGCCATCTCCCTTGTTACCCCGGTGCTTCTGGGAGTCGGACTGGCCTTGACCTGAGACCTCTCAACAGGACCGCCACACCAGGGTCGCGCCGACCAGGATCAGCAGCAGACCCATGAGACGGATCACCTGGGTCGGGCTCAGGCGCAGATGGATCTGGTTGCCGGCATAGAGGCCGCACAGCATCACCGGCAGGCCCAGGAGCATGGCCTGGGGCAGATCCGCTTGGAACAGCAACCCGGACGCGGCAAAGAAGATCATCCGCGCTGCCCCTTCCAGTAAAAACAGGACCGAGAGAGTCGCGCGAAGCGCCCCCTTATCCTGGGTGCGATGG
>WBZP01000769.1_pt1 | contig 41940 bp, 35 predicted proteins | sample 5204301 | NCBI WGS metagenome assembly WBZP01 (sample SAMN12412401, study PRJNA552823) | activated sludge metagenome | isolation source: activated sludge from nitrification reactor of wastewater treatment plant... | place: USA: Pennsylvania | collected 2017
GCGATATTCCACCTGACCAGCCGCCAGATTGCGCTCGCTGATCACCACCCGGTGCGGAATGCCGATCAGTTCCATGTCGGCGAACATCACGCCGGGCCGGACATCGCGGTCGTCCAGCACGGCGTCGATACCCGCGACCAACAATTCCTGGTAAAGGACCTCGGCCGCCTCGCGCACGGCGGCGGAACGACCAGCGCCAATCGGCAATACCGCGACCTGGAACGGCGCCATCGCCGTCGGCCAAACGATGCCGCGCTCATCGTAATTTTGCTCGATAGCGGCGGCCACCACCCGCGACACGCCGATGCCATAGCAGCCCATGGTTACGGTCTCCGTCTGACCGTATTCATTCAGCACTTCAGCTTTCATCGCGGCGCTGTACTTGGTTCCGAGTTGGAAAATGTGGCCCACCTCGATCCCGCGAGCGATATGCAGCACCCCCCGGCCATCCGGGCTGGGATCGCCCTCAACGACTTGGCGCAGGTCAGCTATTTGGGCCGGCTCGGGCAGATCGCGCCGGAAAGTCACACCGGTCAGATGAAATCCCGGATCGTTCGCGCCGCACACAAAATCGTTCATCACCAGCACCGTGCGATCCACCACAACACCGATCTCCGCTGGAATGCCGACCGGGCCAATATAACCAGGCCGGCACCGTAAGTGGCGCTCAATCTCTTCGTCGGTGGCGAACCGAAAGTCAGCCAGAGCGGGAATTTTGCGCGCCTTGATTTCGTTCAGTTCATGATCGCCACGCAGTAACAGCAAACTCATGCCATCATCGTGCATGATCGCGATAGTCTTGAGAATCTGCTGACGGGTGATGCCGAGATATTCGCTCACCTCGGCGATGGTGCGCTTGCCGGGTGTCGCGACTTTCCGCATCGCCTCGGTGCGTGCGGGCCACGATTCCTGGGGTGCGACCGCCTCGGCCAGTTCGACGTTGGCGGCATAGTTGCTGCCTGTGGAGAAGGCGATGGCGTCCTCACCCGAATCGGCCAGTACATGAAATTCGTGCGAGCGGGCGCCGCCGATGCTGCCGGTGTCGGCCAGCACCGCGCGAAACTTCAGGCCCAGCCGGGTGAAGATGCGGGAATAAGCCGCGTACATGACATCGTAGGTTTCCTGGAGCGATGCTTGGTCGCAATGGAAGGAGTAGGCATCCTTCATCAGGAATTCCCGCGCGCGCATCACGCCGAAACGCGGCCGGATCTCATCGCGGAACTTGGTCTGGATTTGATAGAAATTGATCGGCAGTTGCTTGTAGCTCTTGATCTCGCGGCGGAACAGGTCGGTGATCACCTCCTCGTGAGTCGGGCCGAAGCAGAACTCGCGCTCGTGCCGGTCCTTGATCCGCAACAACTCCGGACCGTACTGTTGCCAGCGGCCGGATTCCTGCCACAACTCGGCCGGCTGCACGGCGGGCATGAACAACTCCAGGGCGCCGGCGCGGTTCATCTCCTCGCGCACCACCGTTTCGACCTTGCGCAGCACGCGCAGGCCCAACGGCAGCCAGGTGTAGACGCCGGCGGCGAGCTTGCGGATCAGGCCCGCCCGCAGCATGAGCTGGTGACTGATGACCTCGGCGTCGGCCGGGGTTTCCTTGACGGTGAACAGCGGAGAACGGGATACGCGCATGAATCGGCCTTGTGGAGCAGCAACGGGTCAGGGATTGCAGAAATAATCGGCGTCTTTCTGGGCTTTCTTCAGCTCCGCTTCGCGCTGAGAGGCATCGAGGATAATTTTTTTGCCCTGGGCGTCGGTCGTGGCCACCGGGCTGTTGCCTTGCAACACCTGGACATTCTTCTTGAAGATCTCGCAGTTCTTGGCGCGCACGTCCTTGGCCTGTTTTTGCGCCTGTTCGGCCTGCTCTTTCTGCTTGGCTTCTTGCTGGGCCAGCTCCTCCCGTTCCTTGGCCTGCTGGTCGCTCGGGGCTGCTTCGGTTCCCTGAGCCGCGCCACCCGTTTTACGCACCATTTCGTATTTCACCCCGCTGGGTGGCTGGAGCTCGGTGTATTTCACCATCCCCTGTTCGTCCGTCCATTTGTAAATGAATTGCTCGGCGGCCTGGGCCGTGACCGTCACCCCGCAACAACTCGCCACCAGCATGAACCACAGCGCTCGCTTGAACATGATTTACCTCCAGGTCACCAGGATATCCGCGGAAAGTATGCCATGCCGCGGCCACTCCCCGGTATCGCAACGGGATTTTGCTGAAAATGAATGTCGTGTAGTATAACCAGCCCGCAAGACCCGCGCCCAACGCGTATCGGCGACTTTCATGACAGGTTGCGCCCACCGGGAATTACCCCTGCCGCGTGGCGGCTACCCCGCTCGACCGCGGCCCCGGCCAGGCCACCCGCCGGACCCGTCCATGACGCGCCGATAGTTTGGCGACGATATTGTTTTGCCGGTTAGCAATCCCCCATCCAACCCGCCATGAGGAGTCAAAATCATGGAACCTATCACTGGCGCTGAAATCCTGGTCCGCTGCCTGAAGGAAGAAGGCGTCGAATACCTGTTTGGTTATCCGGGCGGCTCCGTGCTGCACATTTACGACGCCCTGTACGCCCAGGACGACATCAAGCATATTCTGGTCCGCCACGAGCAGGCCGCCGGTCACGCCGCCGATGGCTATGCCCGCGCCAGCGGCAAGCCCGGCGTGGTCCTGGTCACGTCCGGCCCCGGCGTGACCAACGCGGTCACCGGCATCGCCACCGCCCACATGGATTCCATTCCGCTGGTGGTCTTCTCCGGCCAGGTGCCCACTGCGCTGATCGGCAACGACGCATTCCAGGAGGTGGACTCGGTCGGCATCACCCGGCCCTGCGTCAAGCACAATTTCCTGGTCAAGGATGTCAGAGACCTGGCCGAAACCGTCAAGAAAGCCTTCTACATCGCCACCACCGGTCGGCCCGGCCCGGTGCTGGTGGATTTGCCGAAGGACGTGACGATCGCCAAGGCTGAATATCATTACCCCAAGAAGGTCAAATTGCGGTCCTACAGCCCGACGGTGAAGGGTCATGCCGGGCAGATCCGCAAGGCCGTGGATATGATCCTGTCCGCCAGGCGCCCGATGATCTACAGCGGGGGCGGCGTGATTCTGAGCGACGGTTCGCCGGAACTGGTCGAACTCACGCAACTGCTCGGCTACCCGATCACCAACACCCTGATGGGGCTGGGCGCCTATCTGGCCACCGACAAGCAGTTCATCGGCATGCTGGGCATGCACGGCACCTATGAAGCCAACATGGCGATGCACGAATGCGACGTGCTGATCGCCATCGGCGCCCGCTTCGACGACCGGGTCACCGGCAAGCTCGACAAGTTCTGTCCGACCGCCAAGATCGTCCATGTCGATATCGACCCGTCCTCGATCTCCAAGAACGTCAAGGTCGACATTCCCATCGTCGGCTCGGTGCCGCACGTATTGCGGGCGATGATCAACGTCATCCGCGACGAGAAGCTCAAGCCCGATACCGAGGCGCTGGCACGCTGGTGGCGGCAAATCGACCAGTGGCGGGCCCTGAAATCGCTGAGCTATCGCCCCAGCGACGAGGTGATCAAGCCGCAGTACGTGATCGAGAAGCTGTACCAGGTGACCGAGGGCCAGGCCATCATCACCTCCGACGTCGGCCAGCATCAGATGTGGGCGGCCCAATATTATCACTTCGACCGGCCGCGGCAATGGATCAATTCCGGCGGACTGGGCACCATGGGTTTTGGCCTGCCGGCGGCGATGGGCGCCAAACTGGCCTTCCCCAAGCAGGATGTGGCCTGCGTCACCGGCGATGGCAGCATCCAGATGATGCTGCAGGAACTGGCGACCATGAAGCAGTACCACACGCCGGTCAAGATCGTGAACCTGAACAACGGCTATCTTGGCATGGTGCGACAGTGGCAGGAGTTCTTCTATCAGAAGCGCTACTCCATGACCTACTTTGAGGCACTGCCAAACTTCGTGATGCTGGCCGAGGCTTACGGTCACGTTGGGATGCGGATCGAAAAGCCGGGCGACGTCGAAGGCGCGCTGCGCGAAGCCTTCGCCCTGAAGGACCGCACCGTGTTCCTCGATTTCATCACTGATCAAACCGAGAACGTGTTCCCGATGATTCCCTCTGGCGGCGGCCAGAACGAGATGCTGCTGGCTGAACGCGACGAGATGGTATCGACTCACGACGAAGGGATGGTGCTGCTGTGAACAATAACAATCGTCATCTGATTTCGATCCTAATGGAGAACGAGGCCGGCGCCCTGTCGCGAGTAGCCAATCTGTTCTCGGCGCGCGGTTATAACATCGAGAGTCTGACGGTTGCGCCCACCGACGACCCGACCTTGTCGCGGCTGACCCTGGTCACCAGCGGCAACGAGCAGATCATCGAGCAGATCGTCAAGCAGCTCAACAAGCTGATTGACGTGGTCAAGCTGGTGGATTTGAGTGAGACCGACGCGATCGAGCGCGAGCTGATGCTGGTCAAGACCAAGGCCGTTGGCGAGCAGCGGGCCGAGATGAAGCGGCTGGCGGAAATCTTCGACGGCCACATTCTCGACGTGACCGACTCTACTTACACCATCGAACTGACTGGCCGCAGCCAGAAGCTGGACAACTTCCTGGGCGCGGTCGAGAAAGATGCCGTTCTCGAAGTGGTGCGTTCCGGCACCACTGGCATCGCCCGTGGACAGAAGGCGCTGCACGCCTGACCCTCTTGCCTTGAATCCCTCGCCGTCCCCGCTGTACGTTCTGGTTGGGGGCGGTTTGTTTTGAACCTTATACGGGAAATCGCCCCATGAACATCTATTACGACAAAGACGCCGATCTGTCCCTGATCAAGGGCAAGACAGTCGCCATTATCGGCTACGGGTCTCAAGGCCATGCCCACGCGCTCAATCTGCGCGATTCCGGGGTCGAGGTGATTGTCGGTCTGCGGCCGGGTTCCACCTCGGCGGTCAAAGCCGAGAAAGCCGGGCTGACGGTCAAACCGGTTGGCGATGCGGTCGCCGCAGCAGACCTGGTGATGATCCTCGCGCCCGACGAGCATCAGAGCCAGATTTACCGGGAAATCGAATCCAAGCTCAAGCAGGGTGCGGCGCTGGCCTTTGCCCACGGCTTCAACATCCATTTCGGCGGGATCGTGCCGCGTACCGATCTGGACGTAATCATGATCGCGCCCAAAGGGCCAGGTCATCTGGTGCGCTCCACCTATACCCAGGGCGGCGGCGTACCCAGTCTGATCGCGGTGGCGCAGAACGCTTCCGGCCAGGCTAAAGAACTCGCCCTGTCTTATGCCTCAGCCAATGGTGGCGGTCGAGCCGGAGTTATTGAAACCACCTTCCGCCAGGAATGTGAAACCGACTTGTTCGGCGAACAGGTGGTGCTATGCGGCGGCCTGACTGCATTGATCCAGGCTGGATTCGAGACGCTGGTGGAAGCCGGCTATGCGCCGGAAATGGCCTATTTCGAGTGTCTGCACGAGGTAAAGCTGATCGTGGATTTAATCTACGAAGGCGGCATCGCCAACATGCGCTACTCGATTTCCAACACCGCCGAGTATGGCGACTTCACCCGTGGTCCGCGCATCGTCACCGAAGAGACCAAGGCCGAGATGCGCAAGATTCTCAAGGAAATCCAGACTGGTCAGTTCGCCCGCGAATTTATTCTGGAGAATCAGGCCGGCGCGCCGGTGCTCAAAGCCAACCGCCGCCTTAGCCGCGAGCATCAGATCGAGCAGGTCGGCGAGAAGCTGCGCGGCATGATGCCATGGATCAAGGCCAACCGGCTGGTGGATACCAGCAGGAATTGAGGTCGTGAGTTAAAAGGCAGGGTGTAGCGTTCGTTATCTATTTACGCCCTGCCTTTCTCGTTTTCATGGTAACGCAAGGATGAGAATATATGCGTCATAAGGGAACAATAACCCATTGGAATGATGAAAAAGGCTTTGGGTTCATCACGCCAGAGGATGGCGGCAATAAGGTTTTCATTCATGCTAATTCATTAACCCGCCGACAGGCCCGTCCGCAAATATCCGATGTGGTAATCTACGAAATTGAGATTAACGATAAACAAAAGCCGTCTGCGGTAAAAGTACAATATCAAGAATCACCGATAAAATTTTCCGCTTTGAATATGCGCATCAACGGAACGATAACCGACTGGAACGATGAAAAGGGTTTTGGGTTTGTCACTCCAGATGAGGGCGGTGAACGAATTTTTCTTCATGTAAATGCGCTGGCGACTGGACAACCCCGTCCACAAGTGTCCGATGTAGTAACCTACGAAATTGGAGCTGATAATCAACGAAGACCTTGCGCAATCAATGTGCAATATAGAAATTATCGGTTAGGATTTTCTTTTTTAAATTTGTTTTTTCTGGGATCAATCGCGTTTTTTACTGCTCTATTCTGGATGGCCCTCAACAATATCACCCCTTGGTGGATAGTTATAGGCTATATCAGTGCCAGTTTCCTGACTATACTTGAATATGCGTGGGATAAATACAAGGCAAAACGCGGAAAATGGCGAACATCTGAAGCAACCCTACATATACTCGAACTATTAGGTGGCTGGCCTGGCGCACTGATTGCCCAACAAATTTTTCGGCACAAGAATAGAAAAGCTTCTTTCCAAATTCAATTTTGGTTCATTGTCGTAGCGCATCTTTCCTTCTGGGCGTGGTTTTTAATTAAAAGACCCATTTGGTTAACATGGCTTATTAAGTGATTGATACGTCCCAGGCGGATGCATTCCTGAATTTGGATTAGGCGGGCAGGTCGGATTAGCGAAGCGTAACCCGACAGCTTGCAGCTTGTGATCATCGCGAATGGTCGGATTACGGCGCGGGGCGCCCAATCCCAACCGATAATCTACAAATGAAATAGGAAAGCCCTATAGATGGACGAAGAAGCCCCGGCAGTCCGTCGCTCGCGCGGCGTCTATCTGCTACCCAATCTATTTACCACCGCCGCGCTGTTCTGTGGCTTCTACGCCATTATCGCCGCACTGCAAGGCCGTTTCGAGCCTGCCGCCATCGCGGTGTTCATCGCCATGGTGCTGGATGGGCTGGATGGCCGGGTCGCCCGGCTGACCCACACCGAGAGCGAGTTCGGCGCCCAGTACGATAGCTTGGCCGATCTGGTATCGTTCGGCCTGGCGCCCGCTTTAATCATGTACACATGGGCTTTGGGCGCCATGGCTGGCATGGGACCGTTTCTGTCCAAGCTCGGCTGGTTGGCGGCATTCTTCTACACGGTGATGGCGGCACTGCGGCTGGCTCGTTTCAATGTGCAGATCGGCAGCACCGACAAGCGCTATTTCATCGGGTTGCCCAGCCCTTCGGCGGCGGCAATTATGGCTGGATTAGTCTGGTTCAGCACTGATCTGGGCCTGACCGGTATCCAGATGTTGTGGCCGGCGCTGGTCGTTACCATCGGCGCCGGCGCGTTGATGTTCAGCAATATCCTGTACTTCAGCTTCAAACAGGTCGATCTGCGCGGACCGGTCCCCTTCATGGCGGTCCTGATCGTGGTGCTGGTTTTCGTGTTCACCTCGATCGATCCACCCAAGGTGCTGTTTATCGGCTTCCTGCTGTATGGCCTGTCGGGACCAACGCTGTTCCTGTGGCGCTGGCGACGGCATACCCGGCGACAGATGGGGAGCTCATGACCCCGACGCATACCAGGATTAATGACCGTCACTGATCAGTTATTGATGAACCGGGCAAACGTCATAAAGGCCGCTATAATTCTTTAACGTAGCTCCGTCGCATCACAGCGCCTGCCCACGCGCGAACTCACGACCGGACCCCGCGAAGTTGGCTGGGGAGTTGGCGATATAGAATCAGTGAGGAACCGGAGGATAAAGACCGTGCGAACCGGCGTCGTTATCGATTCGGCCTGCGATCTGCCGCAGGCCTATATCCAAAATCACAACATCCACATCATGCCGATCAGCCTGCATTTCGGTTACGACACCTTCAAGGATGTGCGCGACCCGGAGGCAACCCAGGCTTTCTACCGTAAATATCTGGCCGAGAAGACGCTGGACGCCGAAACCGCGCCGTTCTCGGTGGAACAAATCAAGGAGATGTTTCTTGAGGAGTTGGTGCTGAAATACGACCGGGTTCTGGTCATCACCATCGCCCAGACCCGCAGCCCGATCTTTGGCAATGCCACCGAGGCCTCCTTCGCTATCCTCAAGCAGTATCGGGAAAAACGGCAGAAAGCCGGCATGGCTGGATCGTTCTACATGAACGTCCTGGACAGCAAAACTCTGTTCACCGGTCAAGGCGCACTGGTCCACGAGGCCGTGCGCCTGCTGGAAGAGCAGAACCTTTCCTTGGGTACCCTGCGCAACGTTGTCGAACAGATCAGCCAGCAGGTCCACGGCTATCTGATCCCCGAGGACTTGTTCTACATCCGGCATCGGGCCAGCAAGAAAGGAGAAAAAACGGTCGGGTTGCTCAGCTACCACTTCGGCACCCTGCTCGACATCAAACCGATCATCACCTTCCACCGGGGTGAAAGCCAGGTCATCGCCAAGGAGCGGGGCTTCGACCGCGCGCTGATCAAGCTGTTCGAGATCGCCCGCCAGACTATCGAGCAAGGTCTGGCCACCCGGATCGTCAACGCCAGCTACGCTGGCGAACTGGAGGTCATCCGCCGCAAGCGGGCGTTTGTGGATTTTAACCGCTACGCCGGCGAACGGGGGATCGAGGTGTTGCTATCCGTCATGAGCACCGCCGCCGGGGTCAACGTCGGACCCGGTTCCTTCGCGCTGGCCTACATCGCTGGGCCACCAACCGCGACCGTCGCCGGTCCCGCCGATACCAACGTCGCCGCGAGCGACAAGAACGCGATAACGGATGAGAATCTACCGACGGATTGGGCAATCTAGCGTTGTGACCTGGCCGCCAACCGGGAGCGAGGAGCCAGGACGGTTCTGGACGATGCCGCCACTGCCGGAGATGCTGGCCGTGCCCCTGATTGCCCCGACCCAATCCGCCGCCCTGTTGCGTCGGCTGGGACCGTTTCCCTGACCGTTAGAATAAATAAATCGATCACCAGCCGGCTCCGAGCCGCAAAGCGCCCGTTGTGGACCACGCGATCCGGAATCAGAACGGAATATCGTCGTCGAAGCCGCCGTTGTCCGGTCCCGGTTGGGGCGCCGGCGCCTGTGGCCGCGCCGGGGCTGGCCCCGGACTCTGCGACGGTCTCGGCTCGGGCGCGGAGTCCATCTCCGGTCCTTCCCCCGGAAAGGGCGCGCTACCGCCGGAACCGCCGCTACGCCCACCCAACATCTTCATTTCATTGGCGATGATTTCCGTGGTGTAGCGATCCTGACCCGAGGTCTTATCCTGCCACTTGCGGGTTTGCAAGCGGCCTTCCACGAATACCGAGGATCCCTTGCGCAGATACTGGCCGACGATTTCCGCCAGCGGGCTATAGAACACCACGTTATGCCACTCGGTGCGCTCCTGTTTCTCGCCGGTGTTCCGGTCCTTCCAGCTTTCGTTGGTGGCGATGGTGACGTTGGCAACCGCCTTGCCGCTGGGCATGTAGCGCACGTCCGGATCCTTGCCCAAATTACCGATCAGGATAACTTTGTTGACACTGGCCATGGGGTTCTACTCTTGAAGTTGTGAAAGTGATGAGAAACACCGTCCACGCAAGCATACCCATCCCTGTCGCCCGCCGCCATATCGAAGACGCCGCGCGGACCAGCCGGTTCCTTCGCCCACAGCGGCGCAATTGTGCTTACAATATCACCAGAACGCCCTGACACTCTCCCGCGTCAGCGGGACCACCTCGCCCATGCCGCCTACTCTTCCCAGCATCTTCCTGATCGGCCCGATGGGCGCCGGCAAAACCACCATCGGCCGCCGGTTGGCGCTGGCGCTGCGCCGGGAATTCCTCGACAGCGACCATGAAATCGAACGGTGCGCCGGGGCCAGCATTCCCCTGATCTTCGAATTGGAGGGCGAGGTCGGATTTCGCGCCCGCGAAAAAGCCGCCATCGCCGAGCTCACCCGGCGGCCGGACATCATCCTCGCCACCGGCGGCGGGGTCGTGCTCGATCCCGACAATCGCCGTTGTCTGGCCGGACGCGGTTTCGTGGTGTACCTGTGCGCCTCGGTGGATGAACAGCTCCGCCGCACGCGTGGCGACAGCCATCGTCCCCTGCTGCAAACCGCCGATCCTCGGGCGAAGCTGGCACAACTGTTCGCGCAGCGCGATCCGCTCTACCGCGCCGTGACCGACTGCGTGATCCCGACCGAGGGCCGTTCCCCCGGCCAGGTGACGCGCGACATTCTGAACCGGACGGAACTCCATCAGCCCTGAGCCATCACTGGAATTTCCCGATCCATGAAAACACTCCATGTCGAACTCGGCGACCGCCGCTATCCCATCCACATCGGTCCCGGCCTGCTCGGGCAAGCCGATCTGCTGCGGCCCCACCTTTGCGGCCGGCAGACGCTGGTGGTCAGCAACACCACGGTCGCGCCGCTGTATCTGGAGCGCGCCCGCGCCGCACTGGCCGGCTTGCGGTGCGAGGCGGTGATCCTGCCCGACGGCGAGCGCTACAAAACCCTGGAGACGCTGAACGACATTTTCACTGCCCTGCTCGACCACCGTTTCGACCGGCATTGCACGATCATCGCCCTCGGCGGCGGGGTCATCGGCGACATGGCCGGTTTCGCGGCGGCCTGCTACCAGCGCGGCGTCCACTTTATCCAGATTCCCACCACCCTGCTGGCCCAAGTCGATTCCTCGGTGGGCGGCAAGACCGCGGTCAACCACCCGCTCGGCAAGAACATGATCGGCGCGTTTTATCAGCCGCGCTGCGTGCTGGCCGACACCGACACCCTCGCCACACTGCCGGACCGCGAACTCAGCGCCGGTCTGGCCGAAGTGATCAAGTACGGGCTGATCCGCGACCGCCCGTTCCTGGACTGGCTGGAGGCGAGCCTGGAAGCGCTGCTGGCGCGCGAACCCGCCGCGCTGAGCGAGGCCATCGAACGCTCTTGCCGCAACAAGGCCGAAATCGTTGCCGCCGACGAACGGGAGACCGGCGAGCGCGCCCTGCTCAATCTCGGCCATACCTTCGGCCACGCCATCGAAACCGGGGTCGGTTACGGCGAGTGGCTGCACGGCGAGGCGGTAGCGGCTGGGATGGTCATGGCGGCCGATCTATCGGCGCGGCTGGGCTGGCTGAGTTGGGGACAGGTCGAACGGGTGTGCGCGCTGCTGGCCCGCGCCCACCTGCCGCTGAACCCGCCGCCAGAACTGACGCCAGCCGATTTCCTGCGCCTGATGGCGGTGGACAAAAAGGTCCAGGACGGCCATCCGCGGCTGATCCTGCTGCGCGATCTTGGACGGGGGGTGATCGCTGGGGACGTGGATGCCGGCCGGCTGCGGGAGACACTGGAGGCGCGGCGGTAGTTCGAGCCCGGTGGATCAGACGAAAGTCCCGTGTAGCCAGGCGCTATGACAGTAAATCGGCGTTCGCCACCGGATAATCAATCCCCGCCCGCTCCAGATCGGCGTAGGTGGTCGGTTGTTGGGTGGGATCGATGTCCAGCCCCAACTGCAAGCCAATTTGCGACAGCGAGAAGATGCCACGCACCGCCGGCTTGCCAGTTTCGGGGTCGGCATCCACCACCATCGCGTGCTGTCGATTAGCCTGGCGCAGGGTGGCGATGATGTCGCCCACCCGCGCGTTCACCACATCCTCCATCCGTAGCACCTGCAGTTTGGGTTGGAGGGTCATGATGTCGGCGACCAGCAGATCCTCCCAGGTGCCGCCGGCCTTGGCCAAAATTCGGGCCGGTTTCTCGCCCTCAATGTCGCGGCTGGTGATCAGCCCGACGACCTGGCGGTCGGTATCGCGCGTTAGCAGCAGCCGCACCCCCCGCCTGATCATGGTATCCAACGCATTGCTCAATGGCGTGGTCAGTTCGGTGGTGTAGGCGGTGACTTGGCTGAGATCGGTCATCACCGTCAGGGCGGGATCGTCGGCGGCTACATGCTCCGGCAGGGATTGCCGGGGGCGAAAGTAGCTGGCGCCGCTGTCCAGATGATGAAACGGGAGGGGCTGATAGTCCTGGGCCATCGAAGAATCTCCAAAAGGATGAGGGTGGTGAGTGCGTCCGGCTATCCACTCAGCGCCGGCGCGCGGGCCGGGCGATGATGCTGTCCGTCCATTCCAGAATCGCCCGCACGCGCGGGGTTAGCAGGGTCCAGGCCTCGGCGCGGTCCACCCAGCGGTATTCGCTGTGCTCCGGTCGGCCCAACTCCGGATTGTCGGGCAGCCGCACCTGGGTGTCCGGCGCCTCGGCAATGTAGTAGCGGGCCACCTTGCGGCCCTGATTGTAGGGATGGGTTTCCCGGTACACATCGCCCCAGCGGAATCGCAAGCCGGTCAGCGTCGTTTCCTCTTCGACTTCGCGCACGGCCGCTTCCAGCGGCGATTCGGCCGTTTCCACCACGCCCTTGGGAAAATCCCAGTAATTGTAGGCCCGTAGCAGCAAGTAGTCGTAGTGGTCATGGTTCCAATTTACCACCACGACGCCGGAGGACAAGGTCCGAACACTGGCCGGCCGCGGATTCGTCATGCGCATCATTTCATCGCGCTCACAATCTGGCGGCCGCGTGGCAGTGTGCGCTCAATTCATGCACGGCCTCGACCAGCGCCCGAATGGCGTCCGGTTCGACCCCCGGCTGGATGCCGTGGCCCAGATTGAACACATGGCCTGAACCAGGGCCAAAATCGGCGAGTACCTGCGCGACCTGCTGGCGGATGCGGTCGGGGGCGGCGTACAACGCGGCGGGGTCGAGATTGCCCTGTAACGCGACCCGGTCGCCCACCTGCCGGCGGGCATCGCCCAGATCCACGGTCCAATCCACCCCCACTGCGTCGCAACCGGTCGCGGCGATATCCTCCAGCCAGGCGCCGCCACCCTTGGTGAACAGAATCACCGGGACTGGCCGGCCATCGACGGCACGGGTCAGGCCCGAGACGATCCGCGCCATGTAGGCCAGCGAAAATTCCCGGTAGGCGCGCGGCGCGAGGATGCCGCCCCAAGTGTCGAATACCATCAGCGCCTGCGCGCCGGCCGCCGTTTGGGCATTCAGATAGGCGGTGACCGCTTGGGCGGTCACCGCCAGCAGGCGGTGCAGTGCGTCGGGCTGGTTGTAAAGCAGGCCCTTAATTCTGGCATAATCTTTGCTTGATCCACCCTCGACCATGTAGGTCGCCAGGGTCCACGGACTGCCGGCGAAACCGATTAGCGGTACCCGCCCGGCCAGTTCCCGGCGGATCAGTCGCACCGCATCCATGACGTAACGCAGTTCAAGCTCCGGATCGGGAACGCCGAGCCGGGCGATGTCGGCCGCCGAGCGCAGCGGCCGGGCGAATTGCGGACCCTCGCCCTCGCTAAAGGAAAGCCCCAAGCCCATGGCGTCGGGAATGGTCAGAATGTCGGAAAACAGAATCGCCGCATCCAGTGGAAACCGTTCCAGTGGCTGCAGGGTAACCTCGCAGGCCAGTTCCGGGGTCTGGCACAGCGCCATGAAATGGCCGGCGCGCGCGCGCGCGGCGCGGTATTCCGGCAGATAGCGGCCGGCCTGGCGCATCAGCCAGACCGGGGTACAATCCACCGGTTGGCGGCGCAGCGCCCGAAGCAGGCGATCGTTATGGAGAGTGGTGATCATGGGTCAAGTGTGCCAAGGTTCCAAATTTGCGTCTATGGATTGCCGTAGCTTACAAGCCGCGCTCCCCATGCTGGCCGCCACGCGCTCCGCTCGAGCGGCCGCCATACTTCTCAGCGCTTCCGGAATGCGGAGGCGCGCCATGCGTTTTTTCAACACTAGACTTGTTCCAAAATAATTTTTTTGATTAGCTTCAATAGCTCTTGGCCCATGCCATCGGCGTTTGGCTCAACCTTCAACAGGGGCGCGAGCTGTTGCATTTAGACGGTTTGGTGGTTGCTTAACCTAAAAAGTTGCATATCACGTACCAGATTCTTAGGCCACCGGCGCCAGATAGTCCTCAATACTCACTGTGTCGATCTGTTGGGGGCGCAGGAAACGTTCGGCGTATTGCTGGTAAACGCCAGCGCGCAGAAACAGCGCAAACAGTTCCGGGTCAATATGCTGATCCTGGGACATCCGGGCCATGATCCGCAGCGCCTCCGACAGGGTTTTGCCCGACTTGTAGGGTCGATCAATCGCGGTCAGCGCCTCGAAAATGTCGGCTATCGCCATCATCCGCGCCAGTATGCTCATCTGCTCGCGCCGCAACCGCTTGGGATAACCGTTGCCGTCCATTTTCTCGTGATGGCCACCCGCGATTTCCGGCACTCGCCGCAGCGGTTTGGGGAACGGTAGCCGCGCCAGCATCACGATCGTTTGGACGATATGCTCGTTGATCTTGTAACGCTCTTCCTCGGTCAGAGTGCCGCGAGCGATGCACAGGTTATGAATCTCGCCCCGGTTGTAGAGCAGTTCCGGCACGTTTAGCCGGAATCCCCAGGGATTGTCCGCCTCGATCCGGTCCTGAGCACCGCGTTCAAACCGGTGCTCCGGCTTGTCGGCCAGCAACGGTTCGATTGCCGGTAGCGGCGAGGCGGGGACACGTTCCTTACGGGTCCGCTCTTCGTGCGACAGGCCGAGCCGATCGTCGAGGGTGCGCAGCCAGGTCCGTTCGGCCAAGCGCTGGATCCGGGCGATCGGCTCCGGCGCCATGAATTCGCCGCCCTGGTTGCAGCGGGCGACAAAGGCGAAATCGTCGTCGAGCGCCCGCCATTCCGCGTCGAGTTGCGCCCGAAGCGCAGCGCGGTCGCCACCGTCGGCTATCTGTCGCCAATAGGCGATCTCGGCGTCGCGCTTAAGCACCTCGAAGCGCATTCGCACCTCGTGAATCCGGTCGTAGATGGTTTCCAGCTTGGTGGCTTTGTCCACCACATATTCGGGCGTGGTGATCTTGCCGCAGTCGTGCAGCCAGCAGGCGATATGCAGTTCTTCCCATCCTGCCTCGCTCAGGGCGAAATCCTGAAAAACTCCCGCTTGATCCGCGCAAGCCGCCTGGGCCAGCAGCTTGGTCAGCTCCGGCACCCGAGCGCAGTGGCCGCCGGTGTAGGGACTCTTGGCGTCGATGGCGTCGGCGAGCAGCCGGATGAACGCCTCGAACAGATTTTTCTGGGCTTGCAACAACCGCTGATTTTCGATGGAAACCGCCGAAGTGCCGGACAGCGCGGCAATAAAGGCGAGCAATTCCGGCGCGATGTGACTTCCGCTGCTGGCCGATTCTGCTTTGAGCAAGACCAACACGCCGACCAATTCCTGTTGACGGTTGCGCAGTGGCACGACGATTAATTGCCCGGCGCGCTGGATCGGCGGATCGGACAGCAGCGCCAGATAGTCGGCCAGCGGTTCGCCCGGCGTTGGCGACCTGATTTGAGGTACTGTTGCTTGGGCGGCCTCAACCAGCGGGTGGGGCTGTGGTTCGGTCAGGGACAGGGTCGCCAGCCGGTCTACCGCCACCGCTCCGGTTGCGTTCAGCAGTCGGGCGGCGGCGGGTCGCAGTTCGCGCTCGTCGTCGCTCACCAGAAACAGGATGCCAACCTCACCTTCAGCGAGCGCCAGGGTTTCGGCCAAAACCCGATCCAGCAAACGTTCAAAATGGCGTTCCGCCGCCAAGGCCGATCCGATGTCGAGAAAGCGACGAATGGTGGATTTCATCAGGTCCATGGCCTGGGCCAGTTGGTTGACCTCGGCGATGATCGAGCGTACCGCGATGGGCTGGTGAAACTCGAAGCGACGAATGCGGGCCGCCTCGCCGACCAGGCTTTGCAGATGGCGGGCAATCCGGTGCGCCAGCAGCCAAGTGATCGGCAGCGCCAGCAGCACCAGAGCGATTGCGATCAGGATCGATTGATTACGGATTCGCACCGTATCGGCCAGCAACTCGTTCTGAGATACCGCCAGCGCCAGTGATAACGGCGTCCCGCCCTCGAACGGCAAGGTTTTCACCATTCCACGCCAGATCTGGCCGCCGGTTTCCAAGGTAAAGCCCGCCGGGTCCAGCCGCGCTGCGCGCTGCGCTGGATCGCGCCAATCCTGATCCAGATGGGTCAGCACCGGTTCGCTGAGTTCGGCAAGGGTGGCCAGGCGCAGTTTGCCCGCGCCGTCATTGTGCAGCAGGCGGGTGGTGTCCGGATAAGCGATGACTTGGCCGTGGTCGTCGAACAACGCCAGTTGAGTGCTGGGGAGAAAGCGACTGGCCGCCAACACGGCGGAGAGATCGCGCAAGGTCAGATCGGCGCCCACCACCGCCATGCCAGTGGTAGCGCGACGGGCCACAGTGATGCCCGCCTCGCCCGTGGTGAAGAACAGGTAGGGATTGGTTCGAATTCGATCCGCCTGGGTTCGCGCCATTTGATACCAGGGGCGGGAACGGGAGTCGAAAACATAGTCGGGTTTGGCGTCACGGCGGAGTACATTGAGATGGGCGTCGAAAAACAGAAAGGTTGCGGTGATGGCGCCCGTGTCATCGCGTTCCACGCTCTGCGCCAGATAGCGCGCCAAGTCTGGAGCGGCGAACCCCGTGCGCAGTGGCGAGTTCTCCGGCAGCGACCGCAGCAGAAAAAAATCGCCATCGTCATAACCGATGAATAGAGCGGATAGATCCCCGGATTGCGCCAGCGCTTCGCGCAAATAACCCAGGCTGTCCAAGCGTTCGGCCAGCGAAGTGGCGAAGGTCAGCCGCTGCCAAGCCAGTAAATCGACCGTGATGGCGACCGGCGTGGCCAGTATCTGAAGTTGGCGGGCGGTTTGATCGGCGATCCGTTCAAAACGCTCGTCGGCCGTTCGCAGCATCAGCCGGGTGGTCTCGGCATAGTTGTTCCAGATCACTGCTCCGCCCAGCAGCAGGATCAGAACGATGAACAGCGTGGCGATGTGGACGTGCAACGGTAACTGACGCCGCGCGACCGGGATGGCGGTGAAGGTCATCGGCAATTCCTGGATGAAGGCTATGGTGTGGTAGTTTCATGCGGATGACCTGCCCTCCAAGCTCGCGGAGCCGGACCTTCCGCAAGCAGCGGCCCGATTACCCCGTCATCGACGGCAAAGGCATCATCGAATTCCTGTTTTCGCGTGAATGACGATTACATTAATAATACTCGCCTCCACTCAATCCTTCCCGGAGAATCCGCCCCATGAGCGCCGCTAATCCCCTGCCTGTCATTTCCGAACCGGTGCGGACCGCTCTGCGGTTGCTGATCATCGGTTCGTTGTTGCTGGCCGTGCTCTACATCCTGCGACCGTTCCTGCCCAGCATGTTGTGGAGCGCGTTCATCGTGATCACGGTTTGGCCGGGACTGGCCTGGCTACAAAGCCGCTTCCGCTGGGACCGGGCAGCTTGCGCGCTGGTGCTGGCCGTGGTGCTGGTTGGCTTCGTCATCGGACCGCTGCTGGCCGGTATCTTCACTCTCGTCGAGCATGGCGAAGCGCTGTTTCACGACGCCAAGGCCACGGTCGAGCAGATTCCCGACAATCCGCCGGCTTGGGTGGGGGAACTGCCGTTAGTAGGTTCGGGGCTGGCGCAAACCTGGCGAGACGCCGCCAGTGGCGACGCAGGCCTGCGGGCGCGGCTCGGTCCGGCGGTGCAGGCGAGTGGACGCTGGCTACTCGGCCAAGTGGGCGCAGCAGGCGCGTTGTTTCTTCAATTCCTGCTGGTGGTGGTGTTTGTGCTGGTGTTTTACCTGAATGGCGAAACTCTGGATGAACTGACCCGGCGTTTCGCCGACCGCATCGGTGGCGATCGGGCGCTCCAGGCCCGCGATCAGGCGCGGCAAGCCATCCGCGCCGTGGCGCTCGGGGTGGTGCTGACCGCTCTTCTTCAGGCGGGCCTGGCGCTGATCGGCCTGCTGATCGCTGGAGTGCCGCTGGCGATTCTGCTCGCCTTCGTGTGTTTCCTGCTGGCCATCGCCCAGTTCGGCGCGGCCCTGCCGCTGCTGGCCGTGGCGGGATGGCTGTATTGGGGACAGGGCGAAACCGGCTGGGCCGCCTTCATGGCGATCTGGGGTCTGGTCGTGGTGGGGGGGGTGGACAACATTATTCGGCCGATGTTGATCACGCGCGGTATGAGCATGCCGCTGACGCTGGTGTTCCTCGGCGTGATCGGCGGCTTGCTCGCCTACGGCCTGATCGGGGTGTTTCTAGGGCCGACCCTGGTCGCGATTGCCTATACCCTGTTGCTGGCCTGGCTCGCGGAACCGCAAGCCGGTTAACCCCATACGCGCCAACCTCGCCGCCGGCTATCCGATCGCCTCCTGGCTCTATCCCAACTGCCCGGTCCAACCCCAATCCGCCCGGGCTTCGCCTTGTCGCCTGAGCCCGCTCGGCTGGTTACACCCAATTGCTGCTTAGTTCATGAACCAGGCGCGCGCCGGTTCCAAATCGGTCTCGGGAAAGAACCGCGCTTCGGCTTGCCGGTAATCGGCGACTGGCGCGACGATATCGCCATGATCGCTCCTTATTTCAGTGCTGCCGTTAAACGACCGGGCCTCGCCGCAGGAGGAAAAAACCCGCGCTTAGGCGGGCTTCCGACATGGAAAAACGTCGATGAATCGTATTTGGAGGCTAGGGTCGGAATCGAACCGGCGTCCACGGCTTTGCAGGCCGCTGCATGACCACTCTGCCACCTAGCCCAGTGATGGGAACTCCCGGTCCGCGAACCGCCGGAAGCACAAAAAAACCCCGAAGAATCGAGGCTTGGGAATTTGGAGCGGGAAACGAGACTCGAACTCGCGACCCCAACCTTGGCAAGGTTGTGCTCTACCAACTGAGCTATTCCCGCTGCATGTAGATTGGTAATTTTAGCGTAAAAAACCAGTCCGTCAAGCCTTTCGACCTTGCTCGTCCTGTCGGAACGCCGGCCACGCCGCCAGTAGATAGTGCAGCATGGACCAGAGCGTCAGCGCCGCCGCGATCAGCAATAGCCCCAACCCCACATCGAGCGTTGGGAAACCGCCCAGTGGCTCCCGATACAGCAGCAGCAGCACGGCGACCATCTGGGCGGTGGTCTTGAGCTTGCCGACCATGGATACCGCCACCCGGCCATGGTTGCCGATCTGCGCCATCCACTCGCGCAGCGCCGAAATCGCGATCTCGCGGCCGATGATGATCACCGCCGCCACCGCCATCCACGGCGTGGGAATCGCCTGCACCAGCAGCACCAGCGCCGCCGCGACCATCAGCTTGTCCGCCACCGGATCCAGAAACGCGCCGAAGGCCGAGATCTGATCGAACCGCCGCGCCAGATAGCCATCCAGCCAATCGGTGAGCGCCGCCAGCCCAAACAGCGCCGCGCACAATACGTTGGCGCCGTGAAACGGCAGGAAAAACGCGCCTACAAACACCGGGATCAACGCGATGCGCAGCAGGGTCAGCAGGGTGGGCAGATTCAGTTGCATGGGTTCGACGGGCGATCAAGCTTCGCCATGAAAGGCGTCATAAATCCGTTGCGCCAGCTCGGCGTTGATGCCGTCCACGCCGGCAATATCCTCGACGCCGGTCCGCGCAAGCTGCTTTACGCCGCCGAATTGCCGGAGCAAGGCCTGTCGGCGCTTGGGACCAATGCCGGGAATGTGTTCCAGGACCGACGTCGCGCGGGCCTTGGCCCGGCGCTGGCGATGCCCGGTGATGGCGAAGCGATGGGCCTCGTCGCGGATCTGCTGCGCCAGATGCAGCGCAGCCGAATCGGCGGGCAGTATAAAGGGGTGGTTTTCCCCGGACAAGAACAGCGTTTCCAGCCCCGGCTTGCGCTCGGGTCCCTTAGCGATGCCGACCGCCGTCACCCCGGCCACCTGCAACTCCTCCAGCACCGCGCGCGCCTGGGCCAACTGCCCCTTGCCGCCGTCGATGAATAGCACATCGGGCAGGCGGCCATCTTCCTCCCGCAGGCGGGTATAGCGCCGGGTCAACGCCTGCCGCAGAGCCGCGTAGTCGTCGCCCGGCGTGATGCCCTCGATATTGTAGCGGCGATAGTCGGTCTTGAGCGGTCCCTCCGCGCCGAATACCACGCAGGCCGCGACCGTGGCCTCGCCCTGGGTATGGCTGATGTCGAAACACTCCAGCCGGCTCAGCTCGCTCTCCAACCCCAGCGCGTCCTGCAACGCCTCCAATCGCTGGCGCATCCCGGATTGACTGGACAGGCGCGCGGCCAAGGCGTGCTCGGCATTGCGCCGCGCCAGATCCAGCCAGCGGGCGCGCTCGCCGCGTGGATGGGCGACGATGGCGATGCGCCGGCCAGCGCGCTCCTGGAAGGCTTGAGCCAGCAGCACAGCGTCCGCCATCTCGTGGCTGACCAGCAGTTCAGCGGGAATCTCCCGATCCAGATAGTACTGGGCCAGGAACGCGCCGAGCACCGCGCCGGCGTCCTCGTCTTCGGGCAGGCGCGGAAAAAACGCCTTGTTGCCCAGCAGCCGCCCGCCGCGAAACACGAAGACTTGCACGCAAGCCGCGCCGCCGCGCGCGACCCCGGCCACCACGTCGAGATCGCCGCTTTCGCCCTCGACGTGCTGGCGCTGCTGGATCTGGCGCAATTCGATGATTTGATCGCGATAGACCGCCGCTTCCTCGAAATTCAGCGCCGCCGCCGCCGCCTCCATGCGCCGCGCCAGGTCGTCGACCACCTGTCCGCTGCGGCCTTCCAGAAACAGAATGGCGTCGCGTAACTGGCGCTGGTAGCCCTCGCGGTTGACCAGGCCGACGCAGGGCGCGGTGCAGCGCTTGATCTGATATTGCAGGCAGGGCCGACTCCGGGCGAGGAAAAAGCTGTCCTCGCACGAGCGCAGCCGGAACACCTTCCGCAGCAGATCCAGGGTATCGCGGACGGCGCTGGCGTGGGGATACGGCCCGAAGTAGCGCCCCGGCGCGCGCTTGACGCCACGATACAGCGCCAGACGGGGGAAATCGCCATCGGCGACATGGATGTAGGGATAACCCTTGTCATCGCGCAGCAGAATATTGTAGCGCGGCTGGAGTTCCTTGATCAGCCGGCTTTCCAGGATCAGCGCCTCGGTCTCGGTATGGGTGACCGTGACCTCGACCGCATGGATCCGCTCGACCAGGCTGCGTGTCTTGGCGGAGGACTGGCTTTCCCGAAAGTAGCTCGACACCCGCCGCCGCAGGTTGCGGGCCTTGCCGACGTAAAGCACCGCGCCACGCTCATCCAGCATCCGGTAAATGCCGGGCAGAGCAACGAGGGTTTTCAGAAAAGACTGGGGTTCAAAAGGCGTTGCCATGCGTCCGCGATGCTACCCAAGGCCGTTTACGGCCGGAACCCATGGTCCAAGCCCAAACCGCAAAACGCCAGCGCGGGCCGGCGTTTTCGCTCCCCGTGCGAGGCGCTCAGAGGTTATCGCGCCGGATGTCGTACTTCTCCATCAACCGGTACAACGTCATGCGCGATACGCTTAACTCCTGGGCGGCGCGGGCGATGTTGAAGCGGGTGCGCAACAGCGTGGCTTGAATCACCTCGCGGTCGGCCGCCATCCGCGCCTCGTCCAACGTTACGAAGCCCCGCCCCAGCATGCGCCGCTCCAGTTCCAGGTCACCGGGCGAGATATACGGTCCCTCGCTCATTAGCACCGCGCGGCGCACCCGGTTCATCAGTTCGCGGATGTTGCCAGGCCAGTCATAGCGATTGATAACCTCCATCGCGTCCCGGTTGAATCCCTTGGCGACCGTTTTGACCTCGGCGGAAAACTTGTTGAAGAAATAGCGGGCCAGCAGTTCCACATCGCCCCGGCGCTCGCGCAGCGTGGGTGCCCGCAAGTGCAGGACGTTCAGGCGATAAAACAAGTCCTCGCGAAAACGACCCTCGCGCATCGCCTGCTCGATGTTGGTGTTGGTGGTGGCAATTACCCGGACATTGGCGGGAATCGGTTTGGTGCCGCCGAGCCGCCGAATCTTCTTTTCTTCCAGGAAGCGCAGCAGGTTGGTCTGCGCTTCCGGCCCGAGATTGCCGACTTCGTCCAGAAACAGCGTCCCGCCAGCGGCCGCCTCGATCTGACCGATCCGGCGCTCGCTGGCGCCCGCGAACGCACCCTTCTCATGCCCGAACAACTCGGACTGGGTGAGATCGGACGTCATGGCCTCGCAGCCGACCACCACGAATGGCGCGGCCGCCCGTGACGAGTTTTCATGGATCGCCCGCGCTACCTGCTCCCTGCCGGTGCCAATTTCACCGGTGATCAGGACCGGCACATCCACTTCGGCCGCTTTCTGGATACCCCGGAACAGGGTCTGCATCGCCGCGCTGCTGCCGATCAGGCCATACTGGGCCTCGGTCTCGCGCTGCTGGCGCAGATTAGTCTCGGCCAGTTCGGTCATGCCGTAGGCATGACCCAACGTGACCGTCAGACGCTGGGCATCGATGGGTAGCGTGTGATAATCGTAGCACCGCTCGGCGATGAGGCTGGACAGCGACTTGCGCTCCACGCAGGGTCGTGGCAGCGCGATGATCCACTGCATCTTGCGGCGGGCCAGCATCAGATCGACAACCCACTGGATGGACCGTTCCGGCTCGCAACTGAACAGTAGCGCCAGGCCGACCCGGAACGACTGTTCGGTCAATAGAATCCGGGCCTGACTCGAGTCCTGAGCACAGGAGACTTCCCAATCCGCCGCGGAGATTTTCTGGACGATTTCATCATCGACGGTGGATGTACTTAAAATCAAAAGCTTGCGCATTATTTTCTACCTGCGGCCAGTTTGCTCATCCGCTTGGGCTTCGCGGCCCCGCAGCTCCAAGCGTTGTATGTTTAAACGGTGCGGACCCTCGCGCTTGACAACGACCGGTGGCGCCGGTCTTGTGATCGTTGGATCCGATGGTGGTCATCGTGAGTCGCCCGCCATCTTGAAAAAGTGGCTCCCCTGGCTAGCAGCTTAGTACTCCACATGACATTCACGGCTATTAAGCCATGGGTTTTGTCGTCGTTTAAGGTGCTTTAAATCTTAATACATGACAAATTCGGGACTCACAATATCAGGATTGTTGCCTACTGTCACTATTCAACGACTGATGATGGATAGACTACCGGTGAACGCACGATTCTCTCACGCACTTGGGATCTCTCATGGACTACTACTCTCTATTCCGCGCGCTGTTGTTCCAACTGGACCCTGAAACAGCTCATGACTGGGCCCGGACGCTGCTGCGCTTGCCGGGCGTCGACATGCTGGCCCGAATCACCGCGTTCGGCATCCCCAACACGCCGTGCCGGGTCATGGGCCTCGAGTTCCCCAATCCGGTCGGCCTGGCGGCGGGGCTGGACAAGGATGGCGAGTGCATCGCCATTTGGCGGGCGCTGGGATTTGGGTTCGTCGAGATTGGCACCGTCACCCCACGCCCCCAGCCCGGCAATCCCAATCCCCGGATGTTCCGCCTGCCGCGCGCCCAGGCACTGATCAACCGGATGGGCTTCAACAACCAGGGAGTGGATCGACTGGTGGAACGGGTGCGCCGCGCCAACGGCAAGGGCGTGCTGGGTATCAACATCGGCAAGAACGCCGATACTCCGGTCGAGCGCGCCGCCGACGATTACCTGCTCGGTCTGCGCAAGGTTTATCCCTGGGCCAGTTACGTCGCGGTTAACATCTCCTCGCCCAATACTCCGGGATTGCGCGACCTGCAATACGGCGCGACGCTGGATCGGCTACTGGACGTCCTGAAAACTGAGCAGGCCCGACTAGCGGCCGACCACGGTCGCTACGTGCCCCTGGCGCTCAAGATCGCCCCGGACATCGCCGACGCCGACTTGCCGACCGTGGGCCAGGCGCTGGTCCGGCACGAGTTGGATGCTGTCATCGCCACCAATACCACGTTTTCCCGCGTCGGGGTGGAACACCTGCCTCACGCAGGAGAAGCCGGCGGGCTGAGCGGCGCGCCGCTGCTGACCCGCTCCACCGCCGTCGTCGGGCAGTTGCGGGAGATTCTGGAAGGCAAGCTGCCGATCATCGCCGTCGGTGGCATTCTGAGCGGGGCCGACGCCGCCGCCAAGATCGCCGCTGGCGCCAGCCTGGTGCAGTTGTATACCGGCTTTATTTATCGTGGACCCGAGTTGATTCGGGAAGCGGTCAAGGCGCTACGCTGAACGCATGGCGGCGGGAACTTACCGCCACATGGACCGACTCCAAACTCCTGTCATTCACCACCATGAGGATCCAACGATGTTGCGTGCGTTGCTGTTGCTGTTGTTGAGCGGGCTGACGCCCTCCCTGGTCCAGGCCGCCATCGAAACCAAAATCGTTGAGTACCGGCAGGGCGATGCCCGATTGGTCGGTTATCTGGCCTATCCCAAGGACGCCAAGGGGCCGCTGCCGGGCGTGCTGGTTGTGCATGAATGGATGGGACTGAACGATTACGCCAAGCGCCGCGCCGATCAACTGGCGGAACTGGGCTACGTCGCCTTCGCCGCCGACATCTACGGCGACGGCAAGATCGCCGCCGATACCAAGGAAGCGGGCGCGCTGGCCGGTTTGTACAAGAAGGATCGGGCGCTGTTGCGGGCGCGGGCCGCCGCCGGTCTGGCGACGCTCAAGGCGCAACCGGGCGTGGCGGGAGATAAGGTCGCCGCCATCGGTTACTGCTTCGGCGGCGGCGCCGCGCTGGAACTGGCGCGGAGCGGCGCCGAGGTCGCCGGCGTGGTCAGCTTCCACGGCAACCTCGATACGCCTATGCCCCAGGACACCAAAAACATCCGCGCCAAGGTGCTGGCGCTACACGGGGCCGACGATCCCTACGTGCCGGCCGAACAAGTGGCGGCGTTCGAGCAGGAAATGCGCGCGGCCAAGGTGGACTGGCAGTTGATCGCCTACGGCGGCGCGGTCCACGGCTTCACCAATCCCGCCCATGGTGGTGACAACAGCAAGGGCGCGGCCTATAACGCCACCGCCGATGCCCGTTCCTGGGCGGCGATGCGGCAGTTCTTCACCGAGTTGTTCGCCAACCACCAATGAGGCTCTTCGATCGCCGGATCGCCGTCGCGCCGATGCTGGACTGGACCGATCGGCACTGTCGGTATTTTTTACGGTTGCTGAGCCGGCGAACGCTGCTATACACGGAGATGGTCACCACCGGCGCGGTGCTGCGCGGGGATCGAGAGCGGTTGCTGGCCCACGATCCCGCCGAGCAGCCGCTGGCGCTGCAACTGGGCGGCAGCGATCCCGGCGAACTGGCCCGCTGCGCCCGCGTCGCCGCCGACTTCGGCTACGACGAGGTGAACCTGAACGTCGGCTGTCCCAGCGACCGGGTGCAATCGGGCCGGTTCGGCGCCTGCCTGATGGCGGAACCGGATCTGGTCGCCGAATGCGTGGCGGCGATGCGGGCGGCGGTGAACCTGCCGGTCACGGTGAAAACTCGCATCGGCATCGACGACCGCGATTCCTACGAAGCACTCACGGACTTCGTCGGCCGGGTCGCCGGCGGCGGTTGCAAGGTGTTCATCGTCCACGCTCGCAAGGCTTGGCTGAGTGGCCTGAGTCCGAAGGAGAACCGGGAAATCCCGCCGCTGCGCTATGACCTCGTGTACCGGCTGAAGCGGGATTTCCCGCATCTCACCCTCATCCTCAATGGTGGGCTGGCCAATCTGGATCAGGTCGCGGACCAGTTGCAACGGGTCGATGGGGTGATGATGGGCCGCGCCGCTTACGAAAATCCTTATGTGCTAGCCGACGTAGACCGGCGTTTTTTCGGCTCCAGCGCACCGCCGCCGAGCCACCACCGAGTTATCCGGGCCTTTCTACCTTACGTGGAAATTCAATTACGGCGGGGAACGCCCCTGCACTGCATGACCCGGCATGTTCTGGGCCTGTTTCAGGGCATGCCGGGCGCACGAGCCTGGCGGCGCCATCTCAGCGAACAGGCCCACCGGCGCGGCGCGGGCGTGGAGGTGCTGGAAGCGGCGCTGCGGCGAGTGCCGGAACCCGTTAATGCTATCGCAACCGGTGGCTTCAAGCAGCCCGCCTAGACCTTCGCTTATCATTGGGCAGTCCGACAACCGAGGACTACCCCACCATGTACGAATTCCTGAAGTATGAAGTCCGCGATGCCATGACCGCCGATCCCATCGCCATCGGTCCCCAAACCCGGTTGAAAGAGGTCGAGGAACTGTTCGAGAGCCACGACTTCAACGGGGTGCCGGTGGTGGACGAGCAGCGCCATCTGCTCGGCATCCTGACCAAGTTTGATCTGCTTAAGGCGTTCAGCCTTGGCGCCCAGGCGATGGTTCCACATTACGACACCATCATGGAGCAACCCGCCGAGGCGGTGATGACCCACGATCCGGTCAGCGTCGAGCCGCGCCTGCCACTCAGCCGCCTGCTGCAAAAACTGGTGGAGATGCGTACCAAAAGCCTGCCGGTGGTGGAGGACGGCCGGCTGGTCGGCATCATCGCCCGCGAGGACGTGCTGAAGGCGCTGCGCCGAGCAACGATCAAACACGAAATCCCGCTTCACGAGGATTCGCCCTCATGACCACCCTGCTCTACACCCATCCGGCCTGTCTGGAGCACGACACCGGCTTCGGCCATCCGGAATGCCCGGCCCGGCTGACCGCGATCCTCAACACCCTGCGAACCTCGCCGTTCGCCGCCCTGGAATGGCGAGACGCTCCGCAAGCCACCCTCGAACAATTGACCCGCATCCACCCGCAAGCCCATGTTGAGAGAACCCTGGCCCGCGTCCCCAAGCAGGGCAACGTCGCGCTCGACGGCGACACCATCCTGTCGCCGCAATCGGGCGAGGCCGCCCTGCGCGCGGCCGGCGCGGTGTGCGCGGCGGTGGACGCCATCCTTAAGCGGGAAGCCAGCAACGCCTTTTGCGCCATCCGTCCGCCCGGTCATCACGCCGAACCCAATCAGGCCATGGGCTTTTGCCTGTTCGGCAACGTCGCCATCGGCGCCGCCCACGCTCGCGCCGTTCACGGCCTGGAACGGGTGGCGATCATCGATTTCGACGTACATCACGGCAACGGCACTCAGGCGGCCTTCGAACGCGACCCCGGCTATCTCTACATTTCCACCCATCAGGCCTACATCTATCCCGGCACCGGCCGCCGCGACGAACGCGGGGTCGGCAACATCATCAACGTTCCGCTGCTGGCCGGCAGCGGTTCGACCGACCTCCACCATGCCTGGCAGTATGAGATCGAACCGGCGCTGCGGGACTTCCAGCCGCAATTAATCCTGATTTCGGCCGGCTTCGACGCCCATTACATGGACCCGCTGGCGGAATTGAATTTCAACGAGGACGACTACGCCTGGCTGACCCAGCAAATTCTGGTGGTCGCGGCGCATTGTTGCGAGGGCCGGGTAGTGTCGGCCCTGGAAGGGGGTTACAGCCTGCCGGCGCTGGCGGCCAGCGTGGCGGCGCACGTCAAGGCGCTGATGGAAGCGCCCCGGGCGGCGCAACACTCCCTGATCAAGAACATCCTGCAACGCCAGAAGGCCAGGAAGAACGCAGCGGGATAGAACCTGGAAAAACGCCAGCAACCCGGATAGCGCCGCCCATGGTGACAAAATCCGGGTCGGAAACCGCCTCGATTCCGCCGTGTTCCACTCCGGCTACTCGACTTCCAACTCCACAACCCGCAGTTCCGCGCCGCCGCGTACTCGCAGGAAATACCCCCCGCAGTGGGGACAGGGGTCCTCGCGGTCGCGCACCTCCACCACCGCGCCGCAATCCAGACAGGCGGCCTGGCCGGGGGGTTGCTCGATCTCCAACACGGCGTCCTCGGCCAGCGTGCCCCGCGCCGCCACCGCGAACCCGAAACGCAGCGCCTCGACCTCGACCCCGGCCAGCGCGCCCACGGCCAGCCGAACCACACGCACTCGGCGGAACGGCTGACGGCGAGCCTGGTCCTCAATGACGCGAATCAGATCCATGCACAACGACAGTTCGTGCATGGCAAGGGAGCCTCAAGGCAACAGCACGGTGGAACCGGTCGTCCGTCGCGCTTCCAGATCGCGGTGCGCCTGGGCGGCCTCGGCCAAGGGGTAGGTTTGGCGGACCTCGATCCTCACCGCGCCACTGGCGACCACCTCGAACAGTTCGGCGGCGCTGGCCAGCAAATCCGGTCGCTGGGCGGTGTAGGTCATCAAGACGGGGCGGGTCAGGAACAGCGACCCCTTGGCAGCCAGAATTCCTGGCTCGAATGGCGGGACCGGCCCCGAGGCGTTGCCGAAACTGACCATCATCCCCAACGGGCGCAAACAGTCCAGGGAGCCCATGAAGGTCGCCTGACCGACTGAATCGTAAACTGCCGCCACGCCTTGGCCGCCGGTGATCTCGCGCACCCGCTCGACGAAGTTTTCGCGGCTGTAGACGATGACGTGATGGCAGCCGTGGGCGCGAGCCAGTTCGGCTTTCTCATCGTTGCCCACCGTGCCGATCACGGTCGCACCCAGATGTCGCGCCCACTGGCTGGCGATCAGCCCGACCCCGCCGGCGGCGGCGTGCAGCAGGATGGCGTCGCCAGGTTGCACCCGGTAGGTGCGCCGCAGCAGGTATTGGGCGGTCATGCCTTGCAACATCATGGCGGCGGCGATGCGGTCGTCGATGGCATCGGGCAAGGCCACCACCCGGTCGGCGGGAATGAGCCGGACCTCGGCGTAAGCCCCAACCGGCGGGCTGGCATACGCTACCCGGTCGCCAATCTTGAATTCGCTGACACCCTCGCCGACCGCCTCGACCCGGCCCGCGCCTTCCATGCCCAGGGTCCAGGGCAGCGACGGTAGCGGATACAGGCCGGTGCGGTGATAGACGTCGATGTAGTTGAGACCGACGGCGGCTTGGCGCACCCGAAGTTGACCAGGGCCGGGATCGCCAACCTCGACCTCTTCCCAGCGCAGCACTTCTGGACCACCGTACTGATGAATACGAATTGCCTTGGGCATGATGTTATCCTCGACCGTGGAAGCATTGAGACGCCCAAAATTCAGGCGAATCCCATCTTACAAATAGTAGGTCGTCAGCGGCGGAAAACCATTGAATTCGACGGAACTGTAAGAGGCGGTATACGCGCCGGTGGACAGCCAGTAGATCCGGTCGCCGATGGCCAGCGACAACGGAAGCTGATATTTAAAATGTTCATAGATGATATCCAAACTGTCGCAGGTTGGCCCGGCCATGATTACATCCCCGGTTTCGCCATCTTTTCCGGTATAGACCGGGTATTTGATGGATTCATCTATCGTTTCCATCAGACCGTTGAAGATGCCGACATCGGTATAAACCCAGCGTTTCAAATCGGTTTTGGACTTTTTGGAAATCAGGACTACTTCGCTGGCCAGTACGCCAGCATCGCCCACCAGTCCGCGGCCTGGCTCGAGGTAAATTTCCGGGATGGAGCCACCGAAATACGAGCCAATGTAGCGGTTGATTTCTTCCGCATACACCGAAAGCGGGTTGGATTTAATCAGATAATCCGCTGGAAAACCCCCGCCCATGTTCATTGCCTTCAGATGGATATTTTTTTCCTCCATCAACTTGAAAAGGGAGTGCGCCTGGGCAATCGCCGTATCCCAAGCCTGGATTTCGCGCTGCTGCGAACCCACATGAAACGAAATGCCATACGGGTCCAGTCCCAAATCAGCGGCCAATGAGACGAGTTCCGTTAACATACGCGGTTGGCAGCCGAATTTCCGCGACAGCGGCCAGTCGGAATCGGAGGTGACGGCGTCCATCAACAGGCGAAAAAAGACCCGTGAACCGGGAGCTTCCCTGGCAAGATTGCGAACATCCGCCTCGCAGTCGCTCGCGAAGAGCCTGACCCCCTTATCGTAGGCTTCGCGGACGTGTCGGGCTTTTTTGATGGTATTACCGAAACTTACCCGGTCTGGCGCCACCCCAAGAGCCAGCACCTTGTCGAGTTCATAAATCGAGGCGATATCGAAACAGGAACCGAGATCCCGTAGCAAGGCTAATAATTTATCGCCAGGATTCGCCTTGACCGCATAATAAATTTTGGCGCCGGGAAAATTCACGCCGAATTCCTCGAATTTTTGCCGAACCCCGTCCAGTAGCACGATTAAAAATGGCGTCTCTTTTGTTGCGGAGAATGTTATAACTTTTTCCCATTCAGCAGGAGAGTAGTAATTAAGAGGCATACTTTTTCCTCATTGAAGGATAGGAAATTTAATCACCTGAAACCAGAAAAAGCCATTCAGCCTTGCGTCGATTGAATGGCTTTTTCCGGACAATGCCCACGGCAATATTAATTTTTAATCTAGTCGGCTTCCCTTAGCCTTTCGGTTCCAGTCACTGGCTTGGGCGCCAAGGCGATCATCGGATTGGCCGCCGAGACTGTAACCGTCGCGGTCGATTCCGCCAGTTCTTTTTCCAACTCCATGACGGTGCCATCGAACGACTCCGCGCCGCCAGGCTCAATCTCCTTGATGTCTGTCGGCAGACCAATCCGATCCAGGATGGCGATGAACGGCTCCGGATCGAGTTCCTCGACATTCACCATCGTTTTCGGATACCAGACGCCCTGGGCCACGAGCATGGCCGCCGCGACCGGAGGAACGCCGGCGGTGTAGCTGATGCCCTGCGACTCGACTTCTTCGAAGCACCGCTTGTGGTCCGAGACCTGATAGATGAAGACCTCTCTCTTCCTTCCGTCCTTCCAGCCCTTGACGACATTACCGATGCAGGTCTTGCCAGTGTAGCCCGGAGCGAGTGTCTGGGGATCGGGCAGGAGCGCCTTGACGACCTTGAGTGGCACTACCTCCTGGCCCGTGGTCAGGGTCACCGGTAGATGCGAAAGGAAGCCGAGGGTGCGTAGTACGGTGAAGACGTTGATGTAGTGGTCGCCGAATCCCATCCAGAACCGAATGCTGTTCGCGTCGATGTTCTTGGACAGCGAGTGTAATTCGTCGTGCCCGTTCAGGTAGATGGGACAGGGACCAACTACCGGGAAGTCGTAGGTGCGTTTGACGGAATGCGTGGGATACTCTCGCCACTGGCGGTCGATCCAGGTCCAGACCTTGATAAACTCGCGAAAATTGATCTCCGGGTCGAAGTTGGTGGCGAAATACTTGCCGTGGCTACCAGCGTTGACATCCAAGATATCAATGGTATCGATCTGGTCGAAATAGCGCTTCGCCGCCAATGCGCAGTAGGCATTGACCACACCTGGGTCAAAGCCCGCGCCCAGGATGGCGGTCAGGCCCTTTTCCGCGCAGCGGTCTTTACGTTTCCACTCGTAATTCGCATACCAGGGCGGGGTTTCGCAAACCTTGTCCGGCTCCTCGTGGATCGCGGTATCGATATAGACCGCTCCGGTTTCAAGGCAGGCTTCCAAAACCGACATGTTGATGAATGCGTTGCCAAGATTGATCACAATCCCGGTATTCGTCTCGTTAATCAGCTTCACGGTTGCCGGAATGTCGAGAGCGTCGAGTTGCCGTGAGTACAGTCTCCTCGTGGAATCCTTGATATGCTTCTTCCGCTTGACGCTTTCAATGATTTCATCACATTTCGATAGCGTCCGCGAGGCGATGCAGATATCGCCAAGCACATCGTTGTTCATCGCAGCCTTGTGAGCCGCCACATGGGCGACCCCACCAGCGCCAATAATCAATACATTCGTCTTCATATCGATTTTCTTCCTTACTCACGAAAGACTGCGTTTGAAATCCTTGTATCCGAATTTTCGAATCCTTTCCACGGTTCCGTCCAGCCTATGCACGACGATGGATGGCATGGGCAGTCCGTTGAACCAGTTTTTCTTCACCATCGTGTATCCGGCGGCGTCCGCGATACGAACCTCACTGCCGATCTCCAATCGGGTCTTCAGATCATACTCGCCGAATATGTCACCCGCGAGACAGGTTCGACCAGCAATCATCATTCGATGAGGTCCCGGTTCGGGAGATGCAATCCTCGGGGTGGTATGATAGATCAGATGGTCCAGCATGTGGGCTTCAACCGAGGCATCGACAATCGCGATGTCGATTTCATTGTGTATAACGTCCAACACCGTGGTCACCAGTTCCGCGCAACCGGTGATCGCCGCCTCGCCCGGCTCCAGATAGACCTGAACCCCAAATTGTTCACTGAAGTTCTTCAATTTTTCACAGAACTTATCCAGCGGATACTCATCCTTGGTAAAAAAAAGACCACCGCCAAGGCTAACCCACTCCAGCTTTTCAAGCAATGTTCCATAATTTTTTCTAATAAAATCGATGGCCGTGCAAATATTCTCAATGTCGTCGTTTTCGCAATTGAAATGAAACATCACCCCGCTCAGGAGCGAGGCTATTTTCATGACTTCGTTTCTATCGGAAACACCCAATCTTGAATATTTTCTGGCCGGATCGGCAAGATCAAAATGTGAATAACTGATTCCTGGATTGACCCTCAATCCCAGTTTCATTCCACAAACAGCGTCGTGATGCGTGGTAAGCTGGGATATCGAATTAAAAATAATTTTATCGGCGAACTTCCTGACGGCTTTAATATCCTGCGCGGAAAATCCCACGCTATAGGCATGAACCTCCTTGCCGAACTTTTCATACCCCAGCCTGGCTTCGAACAGCGAGCTGCTCGTGGTTCCATCCAAGTATTGCCGCATGAGATCAAATACAGACCAGGTTGAAAAGCATTTCAGCGCCAGAACAGACTTGGCTCCTGAAACTTCACGCACCTGCTGGATGATCTTCAGGTTCTTCTGTAGTTTATTTTCATTAATCAGGTAATACGGCGTGGTCAATTCAGTCATCGGTCGCGCGTCTCGTGAGAGATTTCGGGAGGGTTCAAGCCGAATTCATTATCCCAGCCAGCGCCGGGCGTTGCGGAACAAGCGCAACCATGGCCCATCCTCGCCCCAGCCGTCGGGCCGCCAGGAGTATTGCACCGCGCGGAACACCCGCTCCGGGTGCGGCATCAGGATGGTGAAACGCCCGTCGCGGCTGCTCAGACCGGTGATGCCACCCGGCGAACCATTGGGATTGGCCGGATAAGTCTCGGCGGATCGGCCACGGTGATCCACGAAGCGCAACGCCACCAGCCCAGCCGCCAGCGCCGCGCCCGGCCCACCGTCATCCCGGAATTCGGCGCGGCCCTCGCCGTGGGCCACCGCGATGGGCAAGCGCGAACCTTCCATGCCGCGCAGGAACAGCGACGGCGACGGCAGTACTTCGACCAGGCTCAGCCGCGCCTCGAACTGCTCGACCCGGTTGCGGACGAAGCGCGGCCACAGTTCCGTTCCGGCGATCAGTTCGTGCAGATTGGACAGCATCTGACAGCCGTTGCAGATCCCCAACCCGAAACTGTCCGGCCGGGCGAAGAAGGCGGCGAACTCGTCGCGGGCGCGAGGATTAAACAGAATGGATTTGGCCCAGCCTTCGCCAGCGCCCAGCACGTCGCCGTAGGAGAAACCCCCGCAGGCGGCGATGCCGTGAAAATCGGCCAGCGAGGCCCGCCCGGCGATGAGGTCGCTCATGTGGACATCCACCGCCGCGAAACCGGCCCGGTCGAACGCCGCCGCCATTTCTACCTGACCGTTGACGCCCTGCTCGCGCAGGATGGCGACCCGGGGCCGCGCGCCGTTGGCGAGGAACGGCGCGGCGATATCCTCAGCGGGATCGAAATTCAGCTTCACGTTCAGTCCCGGATCGGTGGGATCGCAGGCCGCCGCGAACGCCTCGCGGGCGCAGTCCGGATGATCGCGCAACGCCTGCATTTGATAGCTGGTTTCCGACCACAGCCGCCGCAATTCGGCCCGGCTGGCGGTAAACATGGTTTCGCCGGCATAACGCAAAATCAGCCGATCCTCGCCATTCGGCGCGCCGATGACATGGCTGCATTCGCCCAGGCCAACCGCCGCCAGTCGGGTCAGAACCCACGCCCGATCCGTCGCCCGCACCTGAATCACCGCGCCCAACTCCTCGGTGAACAGCGCCGTCAGCGGTTCCTCGCCCAGATCGTCGAGCAACGCCGTCACGCCACAACCGCCGGCGAACATCATTTCCGCCAGCGTCGCCAGCAGACCGCCATCGGAACGATCGTGGTAAGCGAGCAAGCGACCCGCCGTGTTCAATTCCTGAATCACCGCGAAGAACGCCTTAAGGTCTTCCGGCGCGTCCACGTCGGGCGCGGTATCACCCAACCGGTTATAAACTTGCGCCAGCGTCGATCCGCCCAGGCGGTTCTGGCTCCGGCCGAGATCGATCAGGATTAGATCGGTATCGCCCCGGTCGGCGCGCAATTGCGGGGTCAGGGTGCGGCGCGCGTCCTGAACCGGCGCGAAGGCGGACACCATCAGCGACAGCGGCGCGATGACGCTCTTGCGTTCGCCGCCCGCTTCCCAGACCGTTTTCATGGAGAGCGAATCCTTGCCGACTGGAATGGCGATGCCCAACGCCGGACACAGCTCCATGCCGACCGCCCACACCGTGTCGAACAAGCGGGCGTCCTCGCCGGGGTGACCGGCCGCCGCCATCCAGTTGGCCGACAGCTTGACATCGCCCAGCTTTTCGATACGGGCGGCGGCAATGTTGGTCAGCGCCTCGCCGACCGCCATTCGCCCGGAAGCGGGCGCATCCAGCAATGCCAGCGGGGCGCGTTCACCCATCGCCATGGCCTCGCCGGTATAGACATCGAAGCTGGTGGCGGTAACGGCAACGTCACTGACCGGCACTTGCCACGGTCCCACCATCTGGTCCCGGCACACCAGTCCGGTCACGGTGCGGTCGCCGATGGTGATGAGGAAACTTTTGTCGGCCACCGCCGGAAAACGCAATACTCGCGCCACGGCTTCGGCGAGTTCGACGCCAGTTAGATCCAGTGGCTGGGGAGCGACCGGTTCGCGGGCCACATCGCGCAGCATCCTCGGCGGCTTGCCGAACAGTACGCTCATCGGCAAATCCACCGGCTGGTTGGCGAATTGCCGATCATCGACCCTCAGTTCCGGTTCCGCCGTCGCCACGCCGATCACCGCATACGGGCAGCGCTCGCGCTGGCACAGCGCCTCGAATGTCGCCAGCCCCTCGGCGGCGATGGCCAGCACGTAGCGCTCCTGCGCTTCATTGCACCAGATCTGCATCGGCGTCATGCCGGGATCGTCGTTGGGAACCTCACGCAACTCGAAGGAGCCGCCCCGCCCCGCGCCATGCACGATTTCCGGCACGGCGTTGGACAGACCGCCCGCGCCCACGTCGTGAACCGAGAGAATGGGATTGTTCTCCCCCAGCGCCACGCAGCGGTCGATCACTTCCTGGGCGCGGCGCTGGATTTCCGGGTTGCCGCGCTGCACCGAGGCAAAGTCCAAATCTTCGCGCGAGCTGCCCGCCGCCATGCTGGAGGCCGCGCCGCCGCCCAGCCCGATCAACATCGCCGGCCCACCCAGCACGACGATGGCGGTTCCCGGCGGCAGTTCGGCCTTGTGAACATGCGGCTCGCGGATGTTGCCCAGCCCGCCGGCGATCATGATCGGCTTGTGGTAGCCGCGCCGCTGACCGTCGGGACCATCCTGCTCAAAGGCGCGGAAATAGCCGGCCAGGTTCGGGCGGCCGAATTCGTTGTTGAAAGCCGCCGCGCCGATCGGACCTTCCAGCATGATGTCCAGCGCCGCGACGATGCGGTCCGGCTTGCCGTAGTCTTGCTCCCAGGGCTGGATGAAATCGGGAATCCGCAGATTGGAAACCGAAAAGCCGCATAACCCGGCTTTGGGCTTGGCCCCGCGTCCGGTTGCGCCCTCGTCGCGGATTTCGCCGCCGGAGCCGGTCGCCGCGCCGGGGAAGGGCGAAATCGCGGTCGGGTGGTTGTGAGTTTCCACCTTCATCAGGATGTGAACATCCTCTGGGTGGTAGCGGTACTGACCGTCCGACGGGTCGGAAAAGAAGCGACCGGCGGGAAAGCCGCTCATCACCGCCGCGTTGTCGCTATAGGCCGATAGCACGTTGTCGGGATGACAGGCATGGGTATGGCGGATCATGGCGAACAGCGCACGGTCCTGCCGCACTCCGTCGATGATCCAGTCGGCGTTGAAAATCTTGTGTCGGCAGTGCTCGGAATTGGCCTGCGCGAACATCATCAGTTCCATGTCGGTTGGGTTGCGTTCCAGCCGGGTAAAGCTGTCCAGCAGGTAGTCGGTCTCGTCCTCCGACAGCGCCAGCCCCAATTCGCGATTGGCGGTCGCCAGGGCTTCCCGCCCGCCGCCCAGAACATCCACGGTTGCCAGCGGCGCGGGTTCGGCGTGGGCGAACAGCACGGTGGGATCGTCGTCTGGCGCTAGCACGGCCTCGATCATCCGGTCGTGCAGCAGCGGTTCGAGCGCGGCCAGATCGTCGGCGGTCAAGGGTTGCGCGGCTTCCAGGTAATAGGCCACGCCGCGCTCGATACGGCGAACGTGTTGGAGACCGCAGTTGTGGGCGATGTCGGTGGCCTTGGAGGACCAGGGAGAGATGGTGCCGGAACGGGGGATGACCAGGAAGGTCGGTTCGCCGGTCAGGTGGCGTCGCGCGGCCGTGGGACCGTAGCGCAGCAGCCGGTCCAATACCTCGCGGTCGCGCGTGGTCAGCGAACCGTCCACAAAATGCGCGAACTCGGCGTAGGCGGCGGTAACGGCCGGAACCCGCCGGCGCAGTGCGGTCAGCAGCTTTTGCCGACGGAACGGCGACAGGGCGGGGCTTCCACGGAAACGCAGCATCGCGGGGACTCTCCTGGATCGGGCGGGAAGCGTGGATGATAGCAGCAATCACCGATTTTCAACCGGGTGGGCATCAGGGACCAGCCGTGACAACACGCAAGTTATGTTATGATTATGATACTTATCAATGATAACGAAGGACATGGCATGGCTCGCCGCTACCGTCCTCCAACACAGTTTCGCGTTTAGCCACGACGGCATGTTCCGCCGCATTTCCTAGCCATGGTCCTTCGCCCATGAATCTACCCCATACCTCGATGGTCTATATCGTGGATGCTAATCCGTCGCTTGGCGACGCGCTCCAAAGCCTGCTGCAATCGGTGGGTTTGCGGACCTTGGCTTGCGCCGACACCGAAGCGTTCCTGGCCGCCTATCGGTCGGACTGGCCGGGTTGTCTGCTGGTGGATGCGGAGATTCCAGGGTGTAAGGACCTTAGCGTCCAACAATGCCTGCGTGAACGGGACATCAACGTGCCGGTCATTATGATGGCCGCTCATGCCGATGTCGCCATGGCGGTGACTGCCCTGCGACAAGGCGCGCTGGATTTTATCGAAAAGCCGTTCAACGACCAGATTTTGCTGGATGGCGTTCACCACGCGCTGACCGTAGACGTGGCGCGGCGGCACGCCCGGGCGCAACACCTGGATTTGCTGCACCGGTTCGACACCCTGACCGCGCGCGAGCAGGGTGTGCTGCGGTGGGTCGTGGAAGGCCTGTCCAATCGCGAAATCGCCGAAACGCTGAATCTGAGCCGCAAAACCGTGGAAGTGCATCGCGCCAAGGTCATGCGGAAAATGCGGGCCGATACTCTGTCGCAACTGATTCGGATGGCGGTGGCCATCGGCATCCTCAAGCTTTACCAACCGGACACCTGAACGCAGGTGTTTTGAATCTTCCCGAAGCGGAACCGCCATGTGCCTGATTCTAATCGCCTACCGCGCTCATCCCGGCTATGAACTGGTGGTCGCGGCCAATCGGGACGAGTTCCACGATCGACCCACCGCGCCGCTGGCGTTCTGGGACGATAGCTCCCAAGTACTTGCGGGCCGCGATCTCAAGGAAGGTGGTACCTGGCTGGGTATCACCCGCGCCGGCCGTTTCGCCGCCCTCACCAACTACCGCGATCCGAACAACGTACTGCCGGATGCACCCTCGCGCGGCCATCTGGTCAGCGATTATCTGCAAGATGTTGAGCCGGCCCGCGGCTATCTCGACCGGCTGATGCCGCGCGCCGACGACTATAACGGCTTCAACCTGCTGCTGGGCGACGAAACCGGCATGTACTATTACTCCAATCGCGCCGGCCGGTTTCAGGCGTTGGCGGCAGGGTTATACGGTCTCAGCAACGATCTGCTGGATACGCCCTGGCCAAAGCTGGAGCGGGGGCGGCGCGCCTTGCGGCGCGTGCTGGATCACGGGTCCGACCCGACACCGGACGCGCTCTTGCGCATACTCACGGATCGCACGCCCGCGCCCGATGCCGAACTGCCCAACACGGGGGTGCCGCTGGAATGGGAGCGCTGGCTGTCGCCGATCTTCATTAGCGCGCCCAATTACGGAACCCGCTCCTCCACTGTGCTGATGGTGGACGAGCGCAGCCGGGCGCGCATGATCGAGACAACCTGGACCGATGCCAGCCGGCGGGAATTCGAACTGGGTTGGCCGCGGTGAGCATTGATTGGCATGGGCGAACCCGCCAATCCGACCGCTTCGACCCTTGCCGACGGGACCGGTCAATGGTCGGCGATGATGCCCCACCTGTTCAGGCGAATGCTCATCGGCTATGCTTAACCGTGCCGCACACCCATAAACCCGGCCACGGGTAGCCTGATCTTCTCGAAAATCCCACCTTGTTTGGCCCCGGTAGCTCAGTTGGATAGAGCGCACCCCTCCTAAGGGTGAGGTCACAGGTTCAATTCCTGTTCGGGGCACCACTTGGCAATCAAGCCTCGCGGATTTCGAAGGTATGGGTAATTTTGGCGGTCTGGCCGAGCATGATCGAGGCCGAGCAATACTTCTCCGCTGACAACTGGATCGCGCGTTCGACATGCTTGGCGCTCAGGCTCTTGCCGGTCAGAATGAAATGAACGTGGATGGTGGTGAAGACCTTGGGATCGCTATCCGCTCTTTCCGAATCAATTTGGACATCGCAGCCGCGCAAGTCCTGCCGGGATTTGCGCAGGATGTTGACCACGTCGATGGCGGTGCAACCGCCCATGCCCATCAGCAGCATCTCCATCGGCCGCGGCCCGAGGTTGCGACCGCCCAGTTCCGGCGGGCCATCCATGACCACGGCGTGGCCGCTGGGGGATTGGGCGACATAGGTCATGTCTTCCAGCCAGGTGATGCGGGTTTTCATGGTTATTTTTCTCCCAGGTGCGAGGGAATACCTCTCACGCGCCGAACAGCTCGGCCAGTTTCGCGCCGGGGTCCACCGCCCGCATGAACGCCTCGCCGACCAGAAAGGCGTGAACGCCGTGCGCGCGCATCAGCGCCACGTCCGCCTGGGTGTGGATGCCGCTTTCGGTGACCACGGTATGGCCGGCGGGAATCCGCGACAGCAGGTTCAGGGTGGTATCCAGTCGGGTTTCAAAGGTGCGCAGGTTGCGGTTATTGATGCCGATCAGCACCGCGCCGCTAGCCAGCGCCCGCTCCAGTTCCGCGGCGTCGTGGACTTCCACCAGCACGTCCATGTCCAGATCCGCCGCCAGCCGCGCCAGTTCCAGCAATGCGGCGTCATCCAGCGCGGCGACGATCAGCAGAATGCAGTCGGCCCCGATCAGCCGCGCCTCGTAGACCTGATACGGATCGATGATGAAGTCCTTGCGCAACACCGGCAGTTCGCAGGCCGCCCGCGCTTCCTGTAGATAATCCTCGTGACCCTGGAAGAAATCGCGGTCGGTCAGCACCGACAGGCAACAGGCACCGGCGGCGGCGTAGCTCCGGGCGATGTCCGCCGGCAGGAACGGGTCGCGCAGCAGACCCTTGCTGGGCGAGGCGCGCTTGATTTCGGCGATCACCGCCGGCCGACCCTGGGCGATGGTCCGTTCCAGATCGCCCACGAAGGGCCGGGGCGGCGGCAGACCCTCGATCCGCCGGCGTAGTTCGCGCAAGCTCAGCCGCGCGCCGCGCTCGGCGATTTCATCGGCCTTGCGGGCGAGGATTTTTTGCAGGATGTCGCTCATGACGCCAATTTCTGGGTGCAACGCACGAACTCGTCCAATTTGGTCCGCGCCGCGCCGCTGGCCAAAGCGCCCTGGGCGAGCTGGATGCCGGCGGCGATGGAATCGGCCAGGTTGGCGGCGTACAGCGCCGTGCCGGCGTTGAGGGCGACGATGTCGCGGGGAGTGCCGGAATCATTATTTAATGCCGCCAGCAGCATGGCCCTGGACTGCTCGGCGTCTTCGACCTTGAGGCCGCGATTGGACATCATCGCCAGCCCGAAATCCTCGGGGTGGATCTCGTACTCCAGAATCTCGCCATTGCGGAGTTCACCGACCAGCGTGGCGGCGCCCAGCGAGATTTCGTCCATGCCGTCCTTGCCCCACACCACGAGGACATGCCGCGCGCCAAGCCGCTGCATCACCCGCGCCTGGATGCCGACCAGGTCGGGGTGGAACACGCCCATGAGCTGATTGGGCGCGCCGGCCGGATTGGTCAGGGGACCGAGAATGTTGAAGATGGTGCGTACCCCCATCTCGCGACGAACCGGGGCAACGTTCTTCATCGCTGAGTGATGATTGGGCGCGAACATGAAGCCGATGCCGGTGGTTTGAATACACTCGGCCACCTGTTCCGCGTTCAGGTCGATGCGGGCGCCGAGCGCCTCCAGTACGTCGGCGCTGCCGGATTTGGACGAGACGCCGCGGTTGCCGTGCTTGGCGACGCGGGCGCCGGCGGCGGCGACCACGAACATCGCGGCGGTGGAGATGTTAAAGGAGTGCGCGCCATCGCCGCCGGTGCCGACGATGTCCACGAAATGCTCGTGCGGTGGCGGGACGTGAACCTTGGTGGAGAGGTCGCGCATCACCGTGGCGGCGGCGGTGATCTCGCCGATAGTTTCCTTCTTGACCCGCAGCCCGGTGAGGATAGCGGCGGTCATCACCGGCGAAATCTCGCCGGCCATGATCTGATGCATCAGCGACAGCATTTCGTCGTAGAAAATCTCGCGGTGTTCGATGGTGCGTTGCAAGGCTTCCTGGGGGGTGATGGACATGAGGTGCTCCAGATTCAGTGCCGGTTGAGGAAATTGCGCAGCAGGGCGTGGCCGTGCTCGGTCAGGATGGATTCAGGATGAAACTGCACGCCCTCGACCGGCAGGGTTTTATGCCGCACACCCATGATTTCGTCCATGGCGCCGTCCGGGGTCTCGGTCCAGGCGGTGATGTCCAGGCAATCCGGGGTAGTAGCTTTCTCGATCACCAGGGAGTGATAGCGCACCACGGTGAAGGGGTTGGGCAGGTTAGCGAACACGCCCTGACCGTGGTGATGGACGGCGGAGATTTTGCCGTGCATGACGTGGCCGGCGCGAACGATGTGGCCGCCGAAGGCTTGGCCGATGCTCTGATGCCCCAGACACACGCCGAAGATCGGGATTTGGCCGGCGAAGGCGTCAATGACCGCTAGCGACACGCCAGCCTCGGTGGGCGTACAGGGGCCGGGCGAGAGGACGATCCGCTCGGGGTGGAGTTCGGCGATTTCGGGAATGGTGATTTGGTCGTTGCGGACCACCCGCACATCCTCGCCCAGTTCGCCCAGATATTGCGCCAGGTTGTAGGTAAAGGAATCGTAGTTGTCGATCATCAGCAGCATAGGGCGTCCAACCTCCTGTTTTTTCTACAACGCTTTACGGGTCGATGGCTACGGTACCCCCAGAAGTACCCCCCAATGTGTTTCGATGCCTCTGCGCTGAGAACTGAGTGTGTTCGAAAAAGCCTATTTTCGCCCAGAAAACGGCGCTAAGGAACCTTGATCTTCTGAATATGATCTTCAACAAAATAATCCGGTAGCCGCCGTCGGGATCAAACCACCCCGGCGCTCCGCGCCACCCCTCCTTGAAAAGGAGGGGAAAATCCACAACTCAAACAGGATCCTGATTAGCAAGATTCTTCATCCATCTGTTTTGTAACGTAAATCTAGCGCAAACTAGCGCACTCTTCACGCTGGAGCCAGACCATGCCGATGAATCGGATTCAATTTCAACCGGGGTTATCGTTGCCCGCGTTTT
>WBZP01000771.1_pt1 | contig 41848 bp, 39 predicted proteins | sample 5204301 | NCBI WGS metagenome assembly WBZP01 (sample SAMN12412401, study PRJNA552823) | activated sludge metagenome | isolation source: activated sludge from nitrification reactor of wastewater treatment plant... | place: USA: Pennsylvania | collected 2017
GACCGGATCGTCGGCTCCAGCAACCTGCGGCCGTTCCGTGACGGCTTCCGGATCCTTGGCCTGATCATCCGAGAACGGCTCGCGCGCGGGCGCGAGGCCGAGCCGGCCCTGCAGGCGCAGCCCAGCGAAGCACTGGCCAAGTAGGCCCCCGCGGCAGCCGGTGCCGCTGCGGCTGGTTGAATCCCGCTGATGCCGCCGTCCGGCCAGACCACACCGGGCGCGCCACCTGACCCGATTCCCGACGGCAGCATCGAGCGCTACGTCGTAACCGGGACGGCCGCCAACTACGCCGGCCAGCTCGTGATCCTCGTCGTCTGGTTCTTCCTGACGCCGTTCATCCTGGACGAGATCGGGGCAACCCAGTACAGCCTCTGGGTGATCGTCGCTTCCGTGATCGCCTACGGCCAGCTGTTCGACCTCGGCATCAACGACGCGGTCGCCAAGTACACGGCCGAGCACCGGGCGCTGGGGGACGACGAGACCGCGTCGTCGCTGATCGCGACCGCGCTCTGGCTGTTCCTCGGGCTCGGCGTGGCCGTGGCGATCGCCGGCTACCTGCTGGCCCCGCTCGTCGTCTCGGCTTTCAACATCCCCGCCGCCGAACGCGACACCGCGGAGCGGCTCGTCTGGGTCGCGGGAATCGGGATGGCCGTCGAGCTGCCTGCCGGCACTGCGTACTCGGTCCTCCGCGGACTTCACCGCTTCGACCTGATCAACCTGATCTCGTCGCTCGGGATGCTGGCGCTCGCCGGCGGCACCGTGCTCGTGCTCGTCCTCGGCGGCGGCGTCGTCGAGATGGCCGCGATCGTGATCCCGCTGACGCTCGTCTGGCAGGTTCCGGCGATCGCGATGATCCACCGGCTCGCGCCCGAGCTCCGCTTCGGCCTGCGCGGCGCGAGGCGTGACCAGGTCCGTGAGGTCGCTTCGTTCGGCGGCGCGCTGTTCGGCATCAACGCGGCCGAGACGGTGAAGATGAAGTCGAGCGAGATCGTGATCGGCGCGTCCTTGCCGGTCGCCGCCGTCGCGCCGTTCTCGGTCGCACGCCGCCTCAGCGAACTGCCCGAGATGCTGACGTTCCAGTTCGCGAAGACGCTGATGCCGCTCAGCTCGAAGCTGTACGCCGAAGGGCACCGCGACGCGCTGCGCGGCATCTACATCTCCGCGACGCGGGTCGTGCTCGGCGTCTTCGCGGCCGCCGCGATCCCGATGACCGTCTACTCGAGCGAGCTGCTGACGGCCTGGGTCGGCGCGGAGTTCGCGGGCGACGCGGACGTGCTCGTCGTGCTCGTCTTCGCCGGCCTGGCGAAGGTGGCGATGTTCCCGGCGCTGCTGATGCTGCAGGGGATGGACCGGCACCGGCCGCTCGTCGTCTTCGCGCTGTCCTCGGCGGCGCTCCACCTCGTGCTGGCGATCTCGCTCGTGAGCAGCGCGGGCGTGATCGGCGTCGCCTATGCGACGCTGATCGCGACGACGGCCGAGATGCTCGCGGCGATCCCGTATGCGATGCGCGTCAACCGCGTCGGACCGGCGGAGCTGCTGACCCGGGCGCTGGCGCCGGCTCTGGTCGCGACCGTGCCTGCACTGGCGCTGGCGCTCGAGCTGAGGTCGGCGCTCGAACTCGGAAGCCTCGTCGCGATCGGGCTCGCGGCGATCCCGCCGCTGCTCGTGTTCGCGGTCGTCTTCCTGCTGATGCCGCAGTCGCGGGTCGAGCTGCGCTTCGTCCGCCGGGTCGCGGTCGCGGCCTCGCGCCGGCTCAGCGCTCGATGACGTCGAGCAGCGCGCGACGGAGCTCGCGCCGGACGCGGCGGACCGGCGTCGCACCGGAGAGGCGCTCGTGCAGCATCCGCTCGAAGGTCGCGCCATCGACATCCGGGACCATCCAGCGCGGCACCGCGAGCGGATCGCAGCCGCCTCGGATCTCGCGGTCCTCGACCGTCGCCGCCGTACCGACGCCCGCCTCGCGCGCGGCGCGCATCGTCGCCCGGGTGACGTCGACGCGGCGGCGGCCGAACGGGTAGGCGAAGCTCGTCACCTCGCGGCCGACTACCGCGGCGAGCGCCGCGCGGCTCGCGCGGATCTCCTCGACCTGGTCGGCGTACGGCTGCGCGCCGAGCGACGGGTGCCGGACGGTGTGCGCGCCGAGCGTCACCAACGGATGGGCGTCGAGGGCGGCCAGCTCCGCGGCGGTCATCACACGGGCGTCATCGGCGTCGGCCGGATCGCGCCCGGCCTCCGCTCGGATTGCATCGATCCGGGCCACGATCTCGGCGGGAGGCAGCCGGCGGAGCGCGCGCCAGCGCTCGATCACCGCCCGCGAGTGCGCCTCGCCTTCGGCGGCGGGATCGATCAGCGCCGCGAGCTCGTCCCACCACAACGGCCGGTCGCTTCCGGTGGCACCGGTCAGGATGAACACCGAGGCCGGGACGCCGTGACGCTCGAGTGCCGGCAGGCCGTGGTCTGCGTTGTCGGCGTAGCCGTCGTCGAAGGTGACGGTCAGCGAACCCGGTGCGAGCGTGCGCCGGCCCGCGCGGCCGGCGAAGTCCTCGAATCCGAGCACGCCGCCGAGCCCGGCGACGACGGCCATCTGCTCGTCGAAGTGAGCGGGGGAGACCGCGAGGCCGAACGGGTCACGCCCGGACTCGGCGACGCGGTGGTAGAGCAGCGCGACGGAGGCGTGACTGCGTTCGCTCATGGTCGCCGCCCCAACGCCTCGTCGTAGAGGTCGAGCGTGTCATCGACCATCGTCTGCGCCGTGTAGCGCGCGGTCACCTCGGCGGCGGCCGCGGCACTGACGCGTTGCCGCAGCGGCTCGTCGGACAGCGCCCGCGCGAGCGCCGCGCTGAGCGCGGCAGCGTCGTCGACCGGGACCAGCAGCCCGGTGCGCCCGTCCTCGACGAGCTCGGCGATCGCCGGTATCGAGGAGCCGACGACCGGCACTCCGGCAGCCATCGCCTCGAGCAGGAAGACAGGCAGGCCTTCGACACGCGAGGGGAGGACGGCGACCTCTGCCGCCGCCAGTACATCGGCGAGCGCGTCGACCCTGCCCGGAAGGTGGAACCGGGCACCGATCGCGGCCTCGGCGATGAGCCGCTCGGCCTCGCCGCGGTAGGGCCCGTCGCCCGCCACGACGAAGACCGCGTCAGGGACCTTGCGCGCGGCGTCGACCAGAACATCGATGCCCTTGGCCTGCTCGAGGCGGGCGAGCATCAGCACGATCGGCCGCTCGCCCGGGACGCCGAGCAACTCGCGCCCGCGGGCCGCGTCCCCGCCGGTGCAGCGCTCGGGCTCGACACCGTTGCGGATGACGCTGACCTGGCCGGCGGGCCAGCCGTTGCGATCGATGCAGTGGCGGGCCACGGCCTCGGAGACCGCGACGTAGCGCGTCACGAGCGGTGCGCAGCGCCGCTGCTGCCATTCGACGAGCCGGTGAGGCTCGACCTGCGCGCTCGAGTGCACGGTCGCGACGATCGCCGGCCGGCGTGCCGCGATCGCGCCGGCGACCGGCCAGCGCATTGCAAGCGGCCAGTTGAGGTGCGCGTTGACGAGGTCGGGCCGGCCGGAGCGGATCAGCCGCGCCAGCGCCAGCGCGCCGCGTGGACCGCCGGCATGGCGCATCATGAGCGTCTCGGCGCCGCACGCGCGTGCTTCGGCGACGAGCGGCTCGATCCCGGGCACACCGGTGTGGACGAGCACGGGCCGCCAGCGCGACCGGTCGGTGAGCTTGAGCAGGACCGCGATCTGCCGCTCGGCGCCGCTGAAGACGCCGGAGTCGGTGACGTGCCAGACGCGTGGTGTCACGAGGTCACCGTGCCCCGGCGGCGGTGGAGCAGCGCGAGCAGACCGTTGGCCGCGCGCCGCTGCTCGGGGAAGAGCCACCAGCGGGCCAGCATCCGGGCGACCGGCCGCGGCGCGACAGCGGTCGCCGCGAACCAGCAGCAGAACGCGGCGCGAAGCAGCGGGCTGACGTCGTCCCGTCCGGCCGCGGCGCGGATGCCGTCGCGCAGCACGCCGGCGCGGCTGTCACCGGCGACCGGATGGGACCCGGGGTCGAGCCGGAGCGAGATCATGCGGTTCGCCGCCGAGGAGACGGCCCGCATCTGCTGCCGCGGCAGCTCGAGTTCGGCAGCGAGGCGTTCGAGCTCGCGGCCGGTCCGCTCGGCGACGGCCACGCTCTCGCGTACGTGCGCGACGTCGACGTCGTCCGTCGCTGCCTGCTCGTAGGCGTTGGCGCCGTGGACGCGGCGCAGCGTCCCGACCTCGCGCAGCGACACCACCGGGCCGAGCAGCGGGCTCAGGTGCTGGAGGTACCAGTCGGCGTTCGTGCGGTACTCGTCCTCGGGCATCGGCAGCAGGCGCTCGAGCGCCTGCCTGCGGAAGAGGTTCCCGGAGGTCGCCGCCCAGAAGAGGTCGAAGCCGTACCGCTGTTGCTCGGCTGCGACGTCGCCCGTGGGCATCGGCAGGTGCGGCGCCGGGATCAGCGCCCCCGTCCGCCGACCGCCGGCGTCGGCGAGCTCGACGGTCCACTGGACCTTGACCGCCTCGGGCACGGCGGCCGCCGCACCGGCCGCACGCGCAAGCGCGCCCTCGGCGAGGATGTCGTCCGCGTCGAGGAACGCCACGAACGGGGCCTGCGAGCGCGCGAAGCCGGCGTTGAAAGCGGATGCCTGGCCTCCGTTCTCCTTCAGGACGACCGCGATCCGGTCCTCGTACCGGGCGAGCACGGCGGCACTGTCGTCGGTCGAGCCGTCATCGACGGCGATCACGCTGACGTCGACGCCCGGCTGCGCCAGTGCGCTGTCGATCGCTTCGCTCACGAAGCGGCCGTAGTTGTGGTTGGTGACGATCACGTCGACCGGGATGCTCATCGCGGGCGCTCCCCGACGCTACGGATCGGCGGCCTTCCGCTCGGCCCTATCCTGACCGACCTGATCGGCACGCCGGGCGCCGCGGCCCGCGCGAGGCTGACGCGGACGGCGGCTCCGCCGGCCGGTGCAGGCAGCGGTCGCCGCCACTCCTCGCCCGGTTTCAGCGTGAACGTCGCGATCGTCTCGACGACGCCGCCGCGTCCGGTGCGCACGACGAAGCGCTCGGCCTGCCGCTCGGCGCTGCGGACGCCGACGGTGATCGCGCCGGGCCCCGAGGGCAGCGCCCAGAGCGCGACCGTCCCCGGCACGTCACCGGGCAGCGGACGTTCCCGCGTGCCGATCACGAACGCGAGCGCGAGCAGCGCCGCGGTCAGGCACCCGAGTGCGATGGCGAGCGGAGCGGGGCGCCCGGCACGGCCGCGTCGCCCGACCGGTGGCCCGGCGCGCGTCGCGCCGGCCGCGATCAGAGCGGTGGTGATCGTGATCGCCGCCGCCCACGGGAGCGGTCTCAGCCCGATCCCGGTCGCGTGCAGGATCAGCGCGAGCAGGATCGTGGTCGCAATGCTGAGCGAGACGGTGAGCATCGCCCGCTCCGCCGGCCCGAGCATCCCGGACGGAGCGCTATTGCCTGCCAACGCGTATCCCGGAAGGACGGCCGCGAGCGCTATCGCCGCCGGCAGCCGGACCGGCCAGAGCGCCTCCGGGACGACCGCGATCACGACGGTCGCGGCGACAGCGGCGCCGGTGATCAGCAGCGCCCCGCGGTGGCTCCTCACCAGAGCCCCCTGACGTCGAACACGACGATGTCGCCGTCGTCGTAAAGGCGGTCGGTGACCAGCAGGTCGAACTTCGCCGTCGCCGCCGGCGGCGCGACCTCGGCTCCCGCGCGCGGGAAGAAGTAGCCGTCCATGTTGTCCCGGCTCAGCCGCAGCCGATTGCTGGCTACAAGCGCCAGGCCGTTCTGCTTCAGCAGCCGCCGGTGCCAGGGCTCGAGCCGCACCGCGTCGAGCATTCCCTCGACGTTCGGGTTCGTCCCCTGTCGAGCGGGCTGCCCGCCGATCGTCACGAGCAGACGGGCATCGGCGTTCTGCGCGCCGATCCCGACAGGCGGATGGAGCTCGGTGCGCGCCCAGCGGGCCAGCTCCGCGCCCGGAGGCTCTAGCGTCGCCTCCTCAGCAGTCGCGCGGTACGGCTGCGCGAGGCGGAGGTTGGCCGGCCAGCCCGCGATCACGCCGCCGCCGACGATGACGGCGACGGCAGCCGCGACCGCGAGCTGGCCGAGCGTGCTCGGGCCACGGCGGTCGAGCAGCGCGAGCAGCCCTGCGGCCGCGGTCACGCCGACCGCGATGAAGAGCACCGATCCGGCACGGTTGCCGGTCTCCCAGGCTGCCGGCACTAGCCGCAGCGGCTGCGTTGCGAGGTAGGAGAGGGCGCCCGCCAGCAGCAGAAGCAGGATCGGCGAGGCCCACCTCTGCCGGCGGATCGTCCGGACCCCGTTGATGATCGCGATCGCCAGCACCACGACGGCGAAGAGCGCGGCGAGTCGCTCTGCGAGCGGTGTCGGGTCGACACTGCCGGCCGAGTCGAACAGCTTGCGTGGTCCGGCCTCGCGGCTGAGCGTCTCGCCGACGCTGCTGAACGCGCGGCCGAGAACCGGGCTGAGGTAGCCGACGGTGTCCGATGCGACGAAGGCGAGCCAGCCTGCCGTCATCGCCGCGACGATCGCGGTCGCAGCCCACGGTGCGTGCCGGCGGCCGTCGCGGACCGTGATCGCGACGCAGGCGGCGATCAGGAAGAAGAGCACGGCGTACGAGGTCAGGTGGTGGGTCAGGATCACCGCCGCCGAGAGCACCACGACGAGCGCCGACCAGCGCCGCTGCTCCGCGGTGTCGACCGCCGACTGGCGCCGTACGAGCGCGAAGATCACGGCCGTCGCCAACGGGATCGCCAGCGACTCGTAGGAGAACTGCGCGGAGAAATAGAGGAACGTCGGCGCCGCCATGCTGAGAAGAGCGCCGACGCCCGCGATCCGCGGCGATCCGGTCAGCCGCTCGTAGAGCAGGTACACGGCGAGGACGAACACGAGCCGCGCGATCCCGACGACGATCAGCCCTGCTGCGAAATGCGAGATGCCGCCTGCCGAGGCCAGGAACGCGGTCACCGACTCGAGCCCCGGGTAGCGCGGCGTCACCGGAAGGATCGTGTTCGTGCCGAACAGAGCGCCGGTCGCGTCGATCGCCTGGACGTTGCGCAGGTGCGCGAGCTCGTCCCCGAAGGTGAACGCGAACGGATCGCGCAGCACCTTGATCAGGTACATCCCGAGCCCGGCGCCGATGACGATCGTGATCCGCTCCTGGCGTGACGCTCCGTGACCGGCGAGCGTGGCTCCGGCCGGGATCAGGATCGCGCCGAGCCCGGCCCAGAACAGCCAGCCGTCCGGCTCGCCGGCACGCGAGCCGGAGTGGGCGAGGGCGATGACGACGAGCCCGGCGGCGATCGTGGCGAGCACGCCGAGCGTGCGGGCATGCCCGTGGCCCTGACCGCTCACCGCGCCCTCCGGTGCTCGATCGCGGTCTCGTACGCCTGCTCGAGGCGCGGCACGACCTGCTCGCCGGTGAACTGCGCCGCCCGCAGCCGCGCGCCCTCCGAGAGGGTGCGTCGCAGGGCATCGTCACCGAGAACGCGTTCGAGCGCGTCGCGCAGGCTCCCGGCGTCTCCAGGCTCGACGAGCAGCCCGGACCGCTCGTGCTCGACGACCTCCGGCAGCCCACCGCTGCGCGCGGCGATGACGGGCTTCCCGGCGCGCATCGCCTCAAGCGCGACGACGCCGAACGCCTCGGGCTGAAGCGACGGGACGACCGCGACCGTACAGCGCTCCCAGGCCGCGAGCACGTCGGCGTGGGGAACCGGGCCACAGACCGTCACGCCGTCCGGAACGGTCTCCGGGTCGACGTCGATCGGCCTGCCGATCATCACAAGCGGCGGCGCGGCGTCGAGCTCGCCGTATGCGTGGAGCAGGACGTGCACGCCCTTGTCGGTCGTCAGGTCGCCCGCGAACTGGATGAAGGCCCCGTCGGGCAGGTCGAGCCCGCTGCCGCCGGTCGCCGCCCGCCCGTCGCCGGTCAGGAAGTTCGGCATCACCTCCCAGGGCGTGCTGCCGCCCGGAAGACCGCATCGCTCGGCGACGTAACGGCTGATCGGCAGCATCCGGTCGGCGAGCGCGCGGCGGCGACGCTCGCTGCGGCGGACGAGCGTTGCGATGACCGGCCCGCTGAGCCGGCCGTATTGGTTGGCGGCGCAGGCCCGGCACTTGGCGGGAGCCGGTCCCGAGCAGGGGTCGTCGACGCGGATCAGTCGCTTGTTGGCGCAGATCAGGCTGTAGTCGTGGAGGCTGATCACGAACGCGGCGTCCGAGCGCGGCGCGAGCGGCAGGTAGGCGTGATCGAGCCAGTTGTGGGTGTGGACGATGTCAGGCCGCAGATCTCGCAGCAGGCGGCGGAGTCCGGCGACGGTCTCGGGGTCACCGAGTGGCGGCGCGTGGCGGCGGCCCGGCTCGCTGAACAGACCCGGTACGCGCTGTGCGAGCCCGCCGAGCCGGTGGACCGGCACGCCCGCGATCTCCTCGTAGGAGTCCTGGCCCGGCTGGCGCAGCGTCGCGACTGCCAGCTCGTGCCCGCGCTCGGCCAGGGCCGTGGCCATCGTCTCTGCCATCCGCTCCTCGCCGCCGATGATCGGCGCGTAGAACTGGGCCAGCATCAGGACGCGCATCGCCGCTCCAACACCTCGCGGTAGAGGGCGGCGAGGCCGGCGGCGCACGCATCCCAATCCGGCAGCTCGGCGCTCGCCGGTGTGAACGGCTCATTCACCACCCGCACGATCTCGGCGGCGAGCTGCTCCGGCGGCTCGGGGTCACACGTGCGCGCGAGGCCCTTCGCGGCGAGCTCGCCGAAGCCCGATCCAGGGGCGACCAGGACCGGACGGCCGAGCGCGATCGCCTCCAACGCCGCAACCGGGTGGGTCTCGTACGAGCTCATCAGCACAACGGCATCGGCCGCTGCGACCCGGCGCGCCATCTCCGCACGGTCGCCTGCCGCGACCGCCTCGATCGACACGCGCGCCGAGACGCCGAGCCGCTGCGCCTGGTCACGCAGCTCGTGCTCGTACGGGCCTGCTCCGGCGATCCACAAGCGGGCCTCGGGAACGGCCTCGAGCACGTGCGGCAGCGCTGCGATCACGTGCTGGTGGCCCTTGTAGCGCTCGAGCCTTCCGATCGACGCGATCAGCGTGCCGGGGTCGGTGGCGGCAGGCTCACCGGGGTCGGGCAGGTCGAAGCCGTTAGGGATCAGCGCGAAGCGCTCACGCGGAACGTGCAGCTCGGCGCCGTAGTCGTCGATCTCGAATCCGGCGACCGCGACCAGCCGGTCGGCGCGTCGCAGCAGCGGCCCGAGCAGGCGGCGCTGAAGCCCTCGGACGCGAGTTCGCAGCGCCGACGAGTGGCCGCCGCCGTGGAACGTCACGACGTAGGGGATGTTGTGCCGCGCCGCCGTGACCATCGCGGCCGGCGCGACAAGCGTGTGGTAGCTCTGGACGTGGACGAGGTCCCACGGCTCATCGCGGAGCGTCCGGCCGATCTCGGGACACCAAAGCCAGTCGCGGCCGCGCGGCCGTGCGTGGAAGCGCCGGACCTCGGTGCCCGAGACAGTCTCGCGCTCGGCGAGCCCGTCCTCGGCACCGGTCGTCAGCACCGTCACCTCGGCGGCGCCGGAGGCGTTGATACGCCGCGCGACTTCCGCGACATGCTGCTCGACTCCGCCGTTGTGCGGCAAGAAGTACGGCGTGACCATCGCGACGCGCGGGCGCCGCTCGCTCATCGCCGGCCTCTGCGCACGCGCGCCGACCCGTAGCCGAAGGCGGTCGTCAATAGCCCGGCGACGATCGCAGCGCTGCGGCCGAGCCCCGACGCATCGCCGCGGAAGGTGTCGGCGAGGCCGGCCCAGGCCCCGCGGGGAAGCGTCTCGCGCGTGTACCGGCGCTCCTCGGCGAGCCCGTCCTGCGCGCCGACGAGCTGCGAGACGATCGCCTTCGACCGCCCTTCGGCGCGGCAGCGGCTGGCGAAGTAGTCCCACGTCGCCCGCTGCGGTGGGACGACGTGGTCGACCGCGGCAGCCGGGTCGTAGCGGACGCGCGCACCGGCGATCTGCTGCTGGGCCCGGATGCAGAGCTCGGTCTCCTCGCAGCCCTCTGGCAACGTTCCGACCCGGCCGACGTCCTCGTGGAAGCCGCCGAGCGTCAAGAGCGCGTCGCGGCGGAATGCCATGTTCGCGCCGACGACGTTGCGGACGTCGCTGGGCCGGTCCGGCATCCCCGAGTGCGTGCAGCCGACGACCCAGAGAAACTCGTTCGGGAACCAGTCCGGCGCGCCGGCGGTCCAGCGCGGGCGGACCTCGCCGCCGGCGGCGACCACGTCCGGCTCGCCGAACTGCCCGGCGAGCGCGGCCAGCCAACCCGGCGCCGCGACGGCATCGTCGTCGAGGAACGCGACGATCTCGCCGCGTGCAGCCTCGGTTCCGCTGTTGCGCGCGCCCGAGAGGCCCTGACGGTGTGCGTTCTCGATCACCGTGACGTCATCGCCGAGCTCGCCGGCGCGCGCAGCGAGTGCAGGGTTGTGATCGCTGACGACGATCACCTCGAGCGGCGGCGGCTCCTGCCCGGCTGCCGACGCGGCGGCGTCACAGAGCTGGTCCCAGCGGTCTTCCGTGTACGCGCAGATAACCACGCTCACGGTGCTGGCATGCGTGGTTTCTCCCGGCACGGTGCAAGGTGAGGGTACGCGGGAGGCCGGAGTGCTCAGCGCTTCTTGCGCTCGTCCGGTGGCGAAGCGAGATGCCACTTGCCGCAGACCGTGCACTCGTACGCCACGAGCCCGTATTCGGCGGCGAACGCGCTCGCCATCACCCAGGTGTCGTATGCGCGCTTCGGCCTGCCGTCGGGGCCGAAATGCTCGCCGAGCAGCCTGCCTGTCACGGGCCCGGATCTCCTCCGGCCCAGCCGGTCGCGAACCGCCAGCTGAGCAGGACCGCGGAGACGCTCGTCGCGAGGTTGAGGCTCGAGACGCCGGCGCGCATCGGCAGCGCGAGGATCTCGTCGCAGCGCCGCCGGGCCTCCCCGCTCAGGCCGTGGCGCTCGGACCCGAACACGAGCGCAGCGCCGGACGGCAGCGCGCCCGGGTCGAACGGCGTGCCGCCGGCGTCGAACCCGACCACCGGGCCGCCGATCTCGCCGACGCTGCCGACGCGCCCGACGGGAATCGCGAAGTGGAGGCCCGCGGCGCCGCGGATCGCGGCCGGATGCCAGGGGTCGCTGTCGCCGGTCACGAAGACGCCGGCAGCGCCGGCGGCGGCTGCGACGCGGATCACCGCGCCGGTGTTGGCGAGGCTGCGTGGCCTGTCGAGCACCACGAGCGGCGCGTCGCGGACCGGTGGGACCCTCGCGGGCGCTGGCGTCGCGGCGATCGCCACAACCCCGGTCGCGACCGGGCGTCCGTCCTCGAGCAGCTCCGTCTCGCCGACCTGCCGCAGCAGCTCCCGGGCCCGCGGCGCGACGTCGGGCGCCAGTTCGAAGAACAAGGCCGCCGCGCGCTCGGGGTCGACCGCCATGATCGACTCGATCCGGGCACCGAAGCGAAGCGCGTGCTTGACCGCGTGCACGCCCTCGATCCGCGTCATCGGCCGCTCAGACCACGCGCAGCGGACGCGCGCCGTAGGCGCTTGCCGCGTTGTCGGCCGACGCCTTGACCTTGAGCCGCAGCGATCCGCGCGCGGCCTTGCTGCCGGGCCGGACCGAGACCGTCCGCGAAACCAGCTGGTACGGGCTCAGCGTCGTGCGCTTGACGCAGACGGTGCGGCCGAGCACCTGTGCACCGGCGTGGCTCCTCACGCGCCATCCGGCGGGCAGCGTGACGCAGGCCCGGACGTTCTTCGCGACGCCCTGGCCGCGGCCGGCGATCCTGAAGGTCAGGCCGATCGACCTGTTTCGGCGCGCGACCTGCCGCCGGGTCCGGAGCGCGACCGAGATCTGAGCCGAGACCGGGACCGTCGTGGGTGTCTCTGCCTCGACCGCGGGGGTGGCTGCCGTCGCCGGCGATCGGCCGACGCCGCCGTCGGTGTCGGCGCGAACGTGACAGGAGATCCTGCGCCCGATGTCCGCCGCCGTGATCGCGTAGGTGGTCGAAGGGCCGGCCTGGATCACCGAGCTCGTCGACGCGTCTGTGAAGGTCACGGTCAGTTGGGGGGAGGCGGTCCACGTTCCCGGCGAGCAGCTCAGCTGGCGGCCGGCCTTGAGCGGTAACGCACCGCCCTTGTCGGCGGTCATCAGGATGTCCCGCCCTCCGGTCGGCGCCGGCGGCGGGCTGTCGCTGCCCTCGATGAAGTCGCGGATCTCTCCCGCCGACACGCGCGTGAACACGGAGGTCGTGCCGGCCTGGCAGTCGGCGCTGAACGCGACGAGCCCGACCAGCACCGCCTGGGCGCCCGAGCCCTGGACGAGCGGACCGCCGCTGTCGCCCGAGCAGTCGAGGCCGCTTGCGGATGTCGCCGTCACGTAGAGGGCGTTCCACTCGCCGGTCCGGGGGACCGGGTCGAGCACGTGCATGTCGCTGAGCCGGTACAGCGAGCCGTCGAGGCTCTGGCTGTACTCGGACTGGAGCCCGAAGCCGGTGACCGACAGCAGACCCCCGATCGTGAGCTCGCTGTTGCGGGGTGCGAGCGCGATCGGCTGACGGACGACGCCGTCGAGCGGCAGTGGGGCGCTCAGCGTCAGCACGGCGACGTCGTCGCGGCCCTGGCGTGCGTCTGTGCGGCCGTCGGCGCTGGGGACGTATCCGGCATGCCGGCGGATCGAGCTGACGTAGGAGGTGACCGGGCTGTCGGGCGGCGTCGGCCCGTTCGGCGGCGTGCTTCCGGAGGGGCTGAAGGACGAGGAGCCCGAGACGACCGTGATCGAGCCGGCGGGCAGCGGGCTGAGGCCGTCATACGTGCAGTGGGCGGCGGTAACGATCCGCTGTGCGTCGATGATCGAGCCGCCGCAGATCCCGGTCGAGCCGATCCGCAGGCGCACCTGCCACGGAGCCTCGGTGATCAGGACCTTCTTGCCGCCGGTGATCTTCTGCAGCGACGGAGTCGGCGAGTCGTCGCCGCTCGCAGCGCCCCATTGGACGGCGCCGGCCGGCGCGACGATGGTCAAGGCAAAGAGCAGCGAAAGCAGCGGCGCAGCCTGGCGCCGAGGCCGAGCGAGCGCTGCACGCCTGCGAGCCATCTTGCGAGAGATAGCACACGAAGAACTTGGAAAGTTGCGGTCCGTGTTGGTTTCCGCGCCGCCCGCCCGAGCCGCTACCGCTGCCCGTTGACACCATGTCAAGTCGCGCTTATGGTGCCCGCCCATGACCGACGTCACGAGCGCATCGACCGACCGGCCACTCAGCGATCTGCGGATGGCCGACCGCGAGCACTGGCTCGACGGACCACCGCACGAGACGTTCGCGCGGCTACGGCGCGAGTGCCCGGTTCACTGGACCGACCGGATCACCGAGTTCGAGGACGAGAAGGGCTTCTGGTCGGTGACCACGCAGGACGACATCCACGAGGTCAGCCGCGACTGGCAGACCTACTCGTCGGCCCAGGGGATCGTCGGCGCCGACGGCATCGTCCCGCCGGAGCTGATGGGTGCGATGTTCATCGGGATGGACCCGCCGCGCCACGATCGTCTCAAGGCGCTGTTCCAGCGCGGCTTCACGCCGAAGCGGATCTCCGAGCACGAGGACGAGATCCGCGCGATCACGCTGCGGCAGCTCGACAGGATCGACGGCCGTGAGGAGATCGACATCGTCAAGGACCTCGCCCAGCCCGTCGTCTCGCGGGTGATCGGGAGCTTCACCGGCATCCCCGAGGAGGACGACGAGATGTGGGCCGAGCTGATGAACACCTTCCTCGGTGCCGGCGACGACGAGCTCAACCCGGAGGGGCCGGAGGCGATCATGGGCCGTGTCGTCCCGGAGATGTTCGAGAAGTCGAGCAAGCTGATCGCCGAGCGTCGCGAGAACCCGACCGATGACCTGACGAGCGTCCTCGTCCACGCCGAGGTCGACGGCGAGCGGCTCGAGGAGCACGAGATCGTCATGGGTTTCGTTCTCTTGATGGCGGCCGGCAACGACTCGACGAAGTCGACGTTCTGCAGCGCAATGCTCGCCCTGCTGGAGAACCCCGACCAGCGCCGGCTGCTGCTCGACGACCCGTCGCTGGTCCCGTCCGCCGTCGAGGAGGCGCTGCGGATGTTCCCGGCGTTCGCGCACTTCCGCCGCACGGCGACGAAGGACACCGTCCTCGGAGGCCAGGAGATCAAGGAGGGCGAGAAGGTCGTCATGTGGTACGCGAGCTCGAACCGCGAGGAGGAGCGCTACGCCGATCCGCACCGCTTCGACGTGACGAGGAACCCCGAGCATCAGGCCTTCGGCGCCGGCGGCCGCCACTTCTGCCTCGGGACGGCGCTCGCCCGGCTCGAGCTGCGGATCCTCGTCGAGGAGACGCTCAGGAGGTACCCGCAGATGGAGCTCGTGGGACGGCGCCGCTACTCGATCTCGCCGTTCGCCAACCAGCTCACCTCTCTGCCCGTCAGGCTCGGGCCGAGAGCCGCCTGACGGCACCCTGCACGTAGGCTCCGCGGATGGACAAGCGAGTACAGGTCAGCGTCACCGGCCACGTCGCCACGGCGACGATGGTCCGGTCCGACAAGCACAACGCGCTGGATCAGGCGATGTTCGACGGGCTCGCGGCCGCGGCCGCCGAGATCGCGGCGACGCCCGGCGTTCGCTGCGTCGTGCTCTGCGGCGACGGGCCGAGCTTCTGCTCCGGCCTCGACGTGATGTCGTTCGCCGAGGCAGGGGGGCTCGACGGTGAGCACGCGCTCTTCCAGCCGCGCGAGGGCGTTCGTGGCAACGCCGCCCAGCGCGCCGCGCTCGACTGGGTCGACCTGCCGATGCCGGTGATCGCCGCGATCCAGGGCAACTGCCTCGGTGGCGGGCTGCAGATCGCGCTCGGCGCCGACATCCGGATCGCCCACCCCGAGGCCAAGCTCTCGGTCCGCGAGATCCAATGGGGGCTGATCCCCGACATGGGCATCACCGAGACGCTGACGCCGGTGGTGCCGGTTGACGTCGCCAAGGAGCTGACCTACACCGGCCGGATCGTGTCCGGCGCCGAGGGCCACTCGCTCGGCCTCGTCACCCGCGTCGAAGACGATCCGCTCGCGGTCGCCCAGGAGCTTGCAGCCGAGATCGCCGGTCGTTCGCCGGATGCGACGCGCGCGGCGAAGACGCTCTGGAACACGGTCTACGCGAGCGGTCCCGACCTGGCGCTCGAGGCTTCGCTGCAGAAGGGCATCATCGGGCAGCCGAACCAGTTCGCCGCTGCGGTCGCGGGGATGACGAAGCAGCCGGCCGAGTTCACCGACCCAGAGCCTGTCGCCAGGTGAGCGTCACGACCACCGACGTCGCGATCGTCGGCGCCGGCTTCGGCGGCATCGTCCAGGCGATCGAGCTGCGCCGGGCCGGGGTCGAGGACATCGTCATCCTCGAGGCCGGCGCGGGAATCGGCGGCACATGGCTGTGGAACGACTACCCGGGCTGCGCCTGTGATGTGCCGAGTCACCTCTACTCGTACTCGTTCGCACAGCGGCGTGAGTGGAGTCGGCTTTGCTCGCCGCAGGACGAGATCCTCGACTACGCGCGCGAGGTCGCCGACGAGCACGGGATAACGCCGCTCGTGCGGACCGGCGCGCGCGTCTCCGCATGCACGTTCGACGAGCAGCGCGGGCGTTGGACGGTCACCACGGAGTCGGGGGAGACGTTCGATTGCGGCGCGGTCGTGCTCGCAACCGGCCAGCTCGACACGCCGGTGATCCCTGAGATCGCCGGCCTTGGTGACTACGAAGGCGAGCAGTTCCACTCCGCTCGCTGGAATCACGACCTGCCGCTCGCGGGCAAGGACGTCGCCGTGATCGGGACCGGTGCGAGCGCGGTCCAGTTCGTCCCGGAGATCGCCGGCGAGGCGCGCACGGTCACCGTCTACCAGCGGACCGGCAACTGGATGATGCCGCGCAAGAACCGCGCCTACCCCGGTTGGGCGCGCTTCCTCTACCGCTCGGTGCCGGGGCTCGCCGCGGCCCGGCGTGCCGGCCTCTACCTCTACACCGAGTCGCTGACCCAGGCGATCCGCAACCCGCGCACGCTCGGACGCGCGGTCGGGGCGCTGTCGGCGTGGTACATGCGCCGCCAGCTGACGGGCGACCCGGAGCTCCGGGCCAAGGTCTGGCCGGACTACACGTTCGGCTGCAAGCGGGTGCTCTTCAGCTCGCACTGGATCCCGACGCTGCGCCAGCCGCACGTCGAGCTTGTCAGCGACGGGATCGAGCGTTTCGACGGCGGCGGCATCGTCGCGCGGGACGGGACGAGCCGCCGCGCCGACGTCGTGATCTGGGGCACCGGCTTCGACACGAGCCTGATGCCGGCGATCGCGATCAGCGGCCGCGACGGACAGACGCTGACCGAGCGCTGGGCCGGCGGGCCGCACGCGTACCTCGGGATCGCCGTTCCCGGGTTCCCGTCGCTGTTCATGATGTACGGGCCCAACACCAACACCTCGGGCGGCTCGATCCTCGTCTACCTGGAGGCTCAGGCGGCCTACATCCAGCAGGCGATCGTCGCCGCCCGGCGCGCGGGCGGGACGATCGAGGTCCGAGCGGAGGTCGAGCAGGCGGCCGACCGCGCGCTGCAGGAGCGCTTCGCCGGTACGGCGTGGCTCGACTGCGACTCCTGGTACCGCAACGAGGACGGCCGCATCGTCACGAACTGGCCCGACTCGATGAAGCGCTACGTGGCGCGCACGAGAACGCTCGACCCGTCCGACTTCGAGCTGCGAAGCTCGGCCGATGACCGGGAGCTCGAAGTCGCTCGCTGAACTGCTCCGCGCCCGCGAAGGGGCGGACCTCGGGCGCTCGGACCCACGCTCGACACCTGGCTGGACCGGCTCGAAGTCCGAGGCCGTCAAGGCGATGGCGACGCTCTCGGGCAGCGTCACCGAGCTGCAGGAGCGCCTCTACGCAGAGGCTCGGGGCGGCGGCAGCAGGTCGCTGCTGCTCGTCGTCCAGGGGATGGACACCTCGGGCAAGGGCGGGATCATGCGCCATGTCGTCGGCGCATGCGACCCGCAGGGCGTGCGGCTGACGGCGTTCAAGGCGCCGACCGCCGAGGAGCTCGCGCATCCGTTCCTGTGGCGGATCCGCAAGGCGCTGCCGCGCCCCGGCGAGATCGGCGTGTTCGACCGTTCGCACTACGAGGACGTGCTCATCGTTCGCGTCCACGAGTTCGTGCCGCGTGCGGTCTGGTCCCGCCGCTACGGGCAGATCAACCGCTTCGAGCAGGCGGTTGCGGACTCGGGCACACGGATCGTCAAGGTGATGCTCCACATCTCGCCCGAGGAGCAGCGCGCGCGGCTCGCCGAGCGGCTCGCACGACCCGACAAGCACTGGAAGTACAACCCGCGCGACGTCGACGAGAGGCTGCTCTGGCCGCAGTACCGCGAGGCATACGAGGCCGCGCTCGAACGTTGCAACGCCGACAACGCCCCGTGGTACGTCGTGCCCGCCGATCGCAAGTGGTACGCCCGCTGGGCGGTGATGACGCTGCTCGCCGAGCACCTCAGATCGCTCGACCCGCGGTGGCCGGCCGCGACGTTCGACGTCGAGGCCGAGAAGAGGCGGCTCGCGGCGGCCGACGTGCCAGGCTGAGCCGGGGTGGCCCGCGGGAACGACACCGAGCACGGAGGGGCGGCCGCCGGCACGCCGGTCGTGCTGCGCGACGGCCGCATCGTCTTCATTCGCCAGGTCGTGGCCGGAGACCGCGAGGCGCTGCGCAGGATGTACTCGGAGGTCAGCGACGAGAGCCGCTACCGGCGCTTCCTCAGCGTCCATCCCGAGCTCGGCGAGAGCGAGCTCACCTACCTGACCGAGATCGATCACGAGAAGCACGAGGCGCTCGCCGCCTTCACGCCCGAAGGGAAGATGGTCGGGATCGTCCGCTACGTGCGGCTGCGCGACGACGAGGCGGAGCCCGCGATGCTCACCCACGACGACTGGCAGGGACTAGGTGTCGCCTCCGAGCTGTTCGACCGCCTCGTCGTTCGCGCGTGGGACTCGGGGATCCGCCGCTTCCGGGCGCCGGTGCTGGCGGACAACCCGGGCGGCCTGCACACGCTCGACCGGCTCGGCACGGCCGAGCACCATCTCGTCGGCGCCGAGATCGACGTCGAGATCGAGCTCGACCCGCCGCAGGTCGAGGAGCCGGCGCGCGGGCGCCGCCGCGGCCGCAGGCCGCCGGTCACGCTCGAGGGGCTGCTTGCCGGGCTCAGGCCGATGCCGGCCGCGGCCGAGCCGCAGAACGTCGTCGTCGTGGGTGCCGGGCCGGGCCCCGGCACCCCCGTCACGCTCGACGCCGCAGCCGGGCTGGCACGGATCACCGGCGCGTCGCTCGTCGTCGTCCGCGCGATCCGCGCCGGAGAGGACGCCGAGGACGACGCGCAGACCGAAGCCTGGACGAGCCGACTGCGCGCCGGCGGACTCGCCGTCGAGCTCGAGGTCGCCCGCACGACGCCAGCGGCAGCGATCGTCGGCGCCTGCCGCGCGCATGGGGCGAGCTACGCGGTTCTCGGCGGGTCACGCCATCCGCTCGGCTCCGCCGCCGGTCTGATCGGCGCGGTCGCGGACGTCGTCACTCGGCAGGCACCCTGTGACGTGCTGCTGGTGCGGTCGATGCCGTTGCCGGCTACCCGCGACGGGTCGTCAGCGTCCGAGCCTTGATCGCGCTGCCGGAGAGGGTGACGCGCAGCTTGGCGCGCAGGCTCGGGCTCTTCTTGAGGCGGATCGTGCCGGTGGCACGGCAAACGCCGCCGGCCGTCGCGAGCTTGAGCCTCGTCTTGTAGCGGCGGCCGCCGAACGCGGTCGTCGCCGTCACCTTGCCCTTGCAGCGCTTGCCGCGCTTGAGGACGACCTTGGCGTTGAGCGTGACCGCCCTCCCGGCGAGCCGCGCCTCAATGATCGGCTCTTTCGTCACCGCAGGCGTCGGAGCCGATGGCGTCTCGGACGGCGGGGGCGGAAGCACCTCGAGCTGGCGCCGGTCGGAGCTCGCGTGGCCGTGGCTGTCGGCCGCGGTCACGGTGACGGTGTACGTGCCGGGGGTGGTGAAGACGTGGGCGGCGGTGCTGCCGGTGGCGGCGGCGCCATCACCGAACGACCAGGTCGTCGAGGAGACCGGAGACCAGGCGTCGAGCGGGTCGACCGAGACCGGGACGGTCTCTCCGGCGACCGCCGTCGAGGGGACCGAGAGCGACCGCAGGCGAGGGCCGGCGCCGTCGGCGATCGCGACGATGACGTCGCCGTTCATGCGCACCCAGGCCGCCGCCATGTTGCCCTCGCCGTCCGCGGCGATCGCGGCCCCGCCGATCGCGTAGGCGAGGTCGCCAGGGAAGGGGCTGGTGAAGTCCCAGGCGTTCGCCGCCGGATCGAAGGTCGCGAACGAGACAGAGCCCTCGGGCATCGAGCCGTGGAGGACAACCGCCGTCGCCTCGCCGTTCGGTCGGCTCGCGACACCGGTGGTGCCGCTCAGCTCCGGCGCTGCGACCGGCGCGAACCAGCTCGACCAGACCGAGCTACCGGCTCGCAGGACCGATGCCTTCGCGGTGTACCCCGAATCGGAGTCGATCACGGCCATGATCACGTCGCCGTTGACCGTCCTGTTCATCGAGACTCCCGCGGATTGGGCGACCGCGATCTCCGGCGCGTTCCAGCTCGAGCCGTCGGCCGTGCCGGTCGCGCGGACGGCGGCTTGGACCGAGTCGCCGGTCGTGCGCCAGTCGTTGTCGGCGTCACTGACCTGCGTCCAGCCGGCCACGAGCTCGCCGTTGGGGCGCGCGACGACCTGAATGTCGTTGAACCAGTCTGCGTCGCCCGAGATCGTCTGCGGCGTGCTCCATGCCGCTGTGGCGTCCGGGCGCACCGAGAAGCGAAGGTGGGCGCCGTCGAAGGGGCCGGTCTGCCACACGAGTGCCTGCGCCTCGCCGTCCGGTGAGAACACGACCGGCCCCGAGGCCCATTCGGAGTCCGGCGAGACCGCCTCCGGGGCGCCGAATCGGTTCTCGCCGGCCGGCCGCCGGGAGACGTACGCACGGTCGGTCTGCCCGTTGTAGCCGAGCCATGCCAGCAGCGTGTCGCCGCGCCCGGTCGAGGCGATCGACGCCTTGCGGAACTGCCCGCCGGTTGTCGTCGTGTCGACCGGCTCGGTCGAGAACATGCTGCCGTCGGCCGGCAGGGTCGACACCGACGTCCCGGTCGGCATGATCACGTCTCCGTTCGGCAGCGCCCGCGGGTACCCGATCGAGCCGTCGGTCCCGTCCCAGAGCTGCTGTGCCGGTGACCAGCCGGGCGAGCCCGGATCACGGAACGACGCGTAGAGGCCGTCAGCGGCTCCGCCTGACTGGGTCCCCCAGGCTGCGACCACGCGGCCCTGCGGGGTCTGGACGACGTTGACCCCGGCGATGCTCGCTCCCGGCGAGGCCACGACCGCAGGGGACCCCCAGACAGGGTCGGGCAGCGTGGCGGCGCCGGAGGCCTGAGGCACCGTCAATGCGCCCGCGAGAACGATGGCGGCGAAGGCGAAACGGGCGGTCATCCTCCTGGTAGTCGGCACGCGAGCTCCGGAGTTGCGTGTCGCCGCTTGCGATCTGTCGGCGGTTGCGGTCAGGCTTGTGCGGGCATGGCTCGACCGATGGACATCGATCCGCAGGAGACGCGCGAGTGGCTCGACGCGCTCGACGCGGTCGTCGAACACGACGGCGCCCAGCGCGCGCGTGAGCTGCTGGAGGCGGTCTACGAGGAGGCGCGCTTCCGCAACCTCCATGTTCACGAGGACCTGTCGACGCCGTACGTCAACACGATCCCGAAGGAGCGCGAGGCGGCGATCCCCGACTCGGGCGGGCTGGCACGGCGGATCCGCTCGCTCGTCCGCTGGAACGCGATCGCGACGGTGATGCAGGCCGGAAAGATCTCCTCGGAGCTCGGCGGCCACATCGCCTCATTCCAATCGGCGGCGACGCTCTACGAGGTCGGCTTCAACCACTTCTGGCGCGGCTCCAGCGACGAGCGTCGCGGTGACCTCGTCTACATCCAGGGGCACAGCTCACCGGGCATCTACGCGCGCGCGTTCCTCGAAGGGCGGCTGACCGAGGACGACCTGCGCGGGTTCAGGACCGAAGCCGCCGGCTCCGGGTTGTCCTCCTACCCGCATCCCTGGCTGATGCCGGGGTTCTGGCAGTTCCCGACCGTCTCGATGGGTCTCGGCCCGCTTATGGCGATCTACCAAGCCAGGTTCATGAAGTACCTGGCCGCACGCGACTTCGGGCGGATCGGCGACCGCAAGGTCTGGGCGTTCATGGGCGACGGCGAGATGGACGAGCCCGAGTCCCTAGGCGCGATCTCGCTCGCAGGGCGCGAGCGGCTCGACAACCTCGTCTTCGTCATCAACTGCAACCTCCAGCGCCTCGACGGGCCGGTCCGCGGCAACGGCAAGATCATCCAGGAGCTGGAGACGATCTTCCGCGGAGCCGGCTGGAACGTGCTGAAGGTGGTCTGGGGCTCGAACTGGGACCCGCTGCTCGAGGCCGACAGCGGCGGCCACCTCGCCCGGATCATGGACGACACCGTCGACGGCGAGTACCAGGTGTACAAGAGCCGTGACGGCGCCTACGTTCGCGAGCACTTCTTCGGCAAGACGCCGGAGACCGCGGCGATGGTCGAGGGCTGGAGCGACGAGGAGATCTTCCGGCTGACGCGCGGCGGGCATGACCCGCGCAAGGTCTACGCCGCCTACCACGAGGCCGTCCGCACGATCGGCCAGCCGACCGTGATCCTCGCGAAGACGATCAAGGGCTACGGGATGGGCGAGTCCGGCGAGGGCCAGAACATCACCCACCAGGCCAAGAAGCTCAACGAGAAGGCGCTGTTCGCCTTCCGCGACCGCTTCTCGCTCGAGCTGTCAGATGACGAGGTCCGCGAAGCCGCGTTCCACAAGCCGGCCGACGACTCGCCGGAGATGGCGTGGATGCGCGAGCGCCGCGAGGCGCTCGGCGGGCCGCTGCCCGAGCGCCGGACCGACGCCGACGAGCTGCCGGTGCCGGAGCTGAGCGCCTTCAAGACCCAGCTCGAAGGCTCGGCCGACCGTGAGATCTCGACGACGATGGCGTTCGTCCGGATGCTGTCGACGCTGCTGCGCGACAAACAGCTCGGCCCGCGGATCGTCCCGATCGTGCCCGACGAGTCGCGCACGTTCGGGATGGAGGGGATGTTCCAGCAGCTCGGCATCTTCAGCCAGGTCGGCCAGCTCTACACGCCGCAGGACGAGGGCCAGCTGATGGCCTACCGCGAGGATCGCTCCGGCCAGATCCTCCAGGAGGGGATCAACGAGCCGGGCGCGTTCAGCTCGTGGATCGCCGCTGCGACGTCGTACGCCAACCACGGCCTGACGATGCTGCCGTTCTACATCTACTACTCGATGTTCGGCTTCCAGCGGGTCGGCGACCTCGCTTGGGCCGCCGGTGATTCGCGCGCCCGCGGCTTCCTGCTCGGCGGCACGGCCGGCCGGACGACTCTGAACGGCGAGGGGCTCCAGCACGAGGACGGCCACTCGCACCTGCAGGCGACGCTGATCCCGAACTGCGTCACCTACGACCCGACGTACGCCTACGAGCTGGCCGTGATTGTCCACAGCGGGCTCGAGCGGATGGTTCGCGATCGCGAGGACGTCTTCTTCTACATCACGCTGATGAACGAGAACTACGTCCAGCCGGCGATGCCGGAGGGCGTGGAGGAGGGAATCCTGCGCGGGATCTACTCGCTGAATGGGGCCCCGCCCACCCCGGACATTCGCCTCGTCGGGTCGGGCACGATTCTCCGTGAGGTGATCGGCGGCGCGGAGCTGTTGGCTTCGGACTTCGACGTCTCCGCCGAGGTGTTTTCGGCGCCGTCGCTGACGGAACTGCGCCGTGACGGCATGGAGTGCGAGCGCTGGAACAGGCTTCATCCGACCGATGAGGCCCGCGTCCCGTACGTGACCGAGATTCTCGGCGAGGGAGCGCCCGTGGTCGCCGCGACCGACTACAACCGCGCCCTGGCGGACGGCATCCGCGAGTGGGTACCCGCGCCGTACACGGTGCTCGGCACCGACGGCTTCGGCCGCAGCGACTACCGGACGGCGCTGCGGCGCTTCTTCGAGGTCGATCGCCACCACGTCGTCGTCGCGGCGCTGACGTCGCTCGGGCGCACCGAGGACGCGGCGGCGGCGATCGTCAAGTACGAGATCGACCCGGCCCTGGAGGCACCGTGGCTGAGGTAGTCGTCCCCGACCTCGGCGACTTCGCCGACGTACCGGTCTCCGAGCTGCTCGCAGCCGCCGGCGACGAGGTGACGGCCGCTCAGCCGCTGGTCGTGCTCGAGTCCGACAAGTCCTCGATGGAGATCCCCGCGGGGGCGGACGGCACGCTCACCGAGATGCGGGTCGCGGTCGGGGACACGGTTTCCGCGGGCGACGTGATTGCGGTCGTCGTGGACGCGGATCCTTCGGATCCGCTTACCGTCGCGGAATCGCCTGACGGCGATTCCGCAGAGCCGGGTGACTCGGCACCTTCTGCCGCACCGAGCGACGAAACGCGCCGAGTTACGAAGCCAGCGCTGGGCGAAGCGCGAAGCGGTTCGCCCGACGGTCCCGCGAAGCGGGACCGCGTCTACGCGAGTCCGAGCGTGCGCAGGCTTGCGCGCACGCTGGGCGTCGATCTCTCTTCGCTGACGGGGTCGGGGCGCGGGGGGCGCATCCTCGCCGAGGACGTGCGCTCACCAAAGGCTCAGGCGCAGCAGGCGCGGGGCGGCGGGCTCGACCTGATCCCCTGGCCGGAGGTCGATTTCGAGGAATACGGCCCCGTGGAGCGCCAGAAGCTGTCGCGGATCCGCAAGCTGACGCGCGACAACCTCGCGCGCAACTGGGTCCACATCCCGCACGTCACGCATCACGACGAGGCCGACATCACGGAGCTCGAGGCGTTCCGCAAGCAGCTCAACACCGAGCAGTCGGACGCCAAGGTGACGATGGTGTCGCTGCTGCTGAAGGCCTGCGCGGCGACGCTGAAGCAGTTCCCGAACGTCAACAGCTCGCTCGACGGCGACGAGCTGGTGGTCAAGGACTACTACCACCTCGGCTTTGCGGCGGATACGCCGAACGGGCTCGTCGTCCCGGTCGTCCGCGACGTCGACAAGAAGGGGCTGGTTGACCTGGCGTTCGAGCTCGCCGAGCTGTCCGGGAAGGCGCGCGGCGGGAAGCTCTCGCCCGGCGAGATGCGCGGCGGCACGTTCACGATCTCGAGCCTCGGCGGGATCGGCGGCACCGGCTTCACGCCGATCGTCAACGCGCCGGAGGTTGCGATCCTCGGCGTCGTCCGCTCGAAGACCCAGCCGGTCTGGAACGGCAGCGACTTCGAGCCGCGGCTGATGCTGCCGCTCTCGCTCTCCTACGACCACCGCGTCATCGACGGCGCCGAGGCCGCCCGCTTCACTGCCCACCTCGCGAGCGTGCTCGCCGACTTCCGCCGGGTGCTGCTCTGATGGACGTCGTCATCCCCGACCTCGGCGACTTCTCCGGCGTCCCGGTCTCCGAGCTGCTCGTCGCCGCCGGCGACGCCGTCGAGGTCGGCCAGCCGCTCCTGGTGCTGGAGTCGGAGAAGTCGTCGATGGAGATCCCAGCCCCGACGGCCGGCACGCTCACCGAGCTGAAGATCGCCGTCGGGGACACCGTCTCGGCGGGTGACGTCGTCGCGATTCTCGACGCCCCCGAACCTAACTCGGCACCTTCTGTCGCACCGAGCGACGAAACGCGCCGAGATACGGAGCCGGACGCCGCGGCGAAGCCGGGGCGAGTGGTCGTCATCGGCTCGGGCCCCGGCGGCTACGCGGCTGCGTTCCGTGCCGCCGACCTCGGTCTCGACGTCACCCTGATCGAGCGCTACGAGACGCTCGGCGGCGTTTGCCTCAACGTCGGCTGCATTCCCAGCAAGGCGCTGCTCCACGCCGCCAAGGTCATCACCGAATCGCGAGAGGTCCCCGGCGTCAGCTTCGCGGACCCCGAGATAGACCTCCCCTCTCTGCGCAGTTGGAAGGACAGCGTGGTCCAACGGCTGACCGGCGGCCTCGCGCAGATGGCCAAGGGCCGCAAGGTCGACGTCATCACCGGCGAGGCGCGCTTCACCGGGCCGAACACGCTCGACGTAGGCGGAGACACGATCGAGTTCGATCACGCAATCGTCGCCGCGGGGTCGACGGCGGTCCGCCTCCCGTTCGTGCCCGACGACGACCGCGTGGTCACGTCGACCGGCGCGCTGGCACTGACCGACGTGCCCAAACGGCTGCTCGTCATCGGCGGCGGCATCATCGGCCTCGAGATGGCCTGCGTCTACGACGCGCTCGGCGCCGACGTCACCGTCGTCGAGATGACCGACCGTCTGATCCCCGAGGCCGACGACGACCTCGTCAAGCCCTTGCAGCGCCGGATCCGCAAACGCTACGCGGCGATCCACACCGCCACGAGCGTTGACGCCGTCGAGGCGAAGGACGACGGCCTTCACGTAACGATGTCCGGCAGGAGGGACGGCACTGAAGTCTTCGACCGCGTGCTCGTCGCAGTAGGCCGGACGCCCAACGGCGGCAGCCTCGGCCTCGCCGCCGCGGGCGTGAACGTTGACGAGCGCGGCTTCGTCGCCGTCGACGCCCAACAGCGCACCAACGTGCCGCACATCCTCGCGATCGGCGACTGCACGCCGGGGCCGATGCTCGCGCACAAGGCGACCGCCGAGGGCCACGTCGCCGCCGAGGTTGCCGCCGGCATCGAGGGCGCTGTCAACGACGTCCGCGTGATCCCGTCGGTCGCCTACACCGACCCCGAGATCGCCTGGGTCGGCCTGACCGAGCGCAAGGCGCAGGAGGACGCGCTCGCCCACGAGGTCGCGACCTTCCCGTGGACGGCGTCCGGCCGCGCGATCGCGCTCGGCGCGACCGGAGGCGTCACGAAGCTGATCCACGACCCGCAGACCGGCCGCATCCTCGGCGGCGGCGCGGCCGGACCGAACGCCGGCGAGCTGATCGCCGAGATCACGCTGGCGGTCGAGATGGGCGCCGTGATCGAGGACGTGGCGCTCACCGTCCACCCACATCCGACGCTTTCTGAGACGATCGGGCTTGCCGCGGAACTCGCCGACGGCACGATCACCGACCTTCCGAACCCGAAGGCCGGCGCGCGAAAGGAACAGGCATGAGCATCGGCGTCAGCCACACCGACTTCGTGATGATCCCGGTCTCCGACTTCGATCGGGCAGCGGCCTTCTACGGCGAGACGCTCGGGCTCACGCCGAGCAAGCGCTGGGGCGACCTTCCGGCTCAGGAATTCGAGACCGGCAACCTCACGCTCGCGGTCGTCGACCCGGCCGGGTTCGGTCGCCCGTTCCAGGGCCCGAGCACGTCGACGATCGCGCTGCGCGTCGATGACGTGAAGGCGCGGCAGTCCCAGCTCGAGCAGGCCGGTGTTCAGTTCTTCATGGACACGATGGACAGCGGCGTCTGCCACATGGCGATCTTCGCCGACCCCGACGGCAACCAGCTGATGCTGCACCACCGCTACGCGCCCGAGACGCCGGACGCGCACGGTCACTGAACGGTCGCGTGCGAATCGTCCCCGATCGCGCTCCGGATGATCCGGCGCGCGACATGGCGCTCACCGGCGAGCTGCTGGCCGCTGTTGCGTCGGGCGCCGAGCAGCCGCTCGTCCGTGTCTTCGTCCCGGGCCCGACGCTCGCGTTCGGCCGGCTCGACGCCCGCGCGGACGGCTTCGCCGCGGCGGAGGCGGCCGCCCGTGTGCACGGGTTCGTACCGCTCGTCCGCCACGCCGGCGGCCGCGCCGCCGCCTACGACCACGGCTCGGTCGTGATCGAGCGGATCGACCGGGCCGGCGCCGTCGCCGAGGGGATCGAAGAACGATTCGCGGCGATGGCGACCGTGGCGCAGCGACTGCTGGCGGACGCCGGGGTCGACGCGCAGATCGGCGAGCTGCCGGGCGAGTACTGCCCGGGCCGGTTCTCTCTGCACGCCGGAGGCCGCAAGCTCGCCGGCGTGGCACAACGGAGCATCGTTGGGGCCTCGCTGACCACACTCGCGATCGCGGTGACCGGCGGCGACCGGCTGCGTGCGGTCCTCACCGACGTGCAATCGGCGCTCGCCGTCGACTGGGATCCCGCCACCGCGGGCAGCGCCGACGAGTTCAACCCGGGACTCACGGCAAGCGCCCTCGCCGGGCTCGCGGGGCAACCGGCGCGCTGGCAATAGATGACACGCTATTCTGGATTGCGATGACAATAGATCGTCTCCGCCGCTGGAACGTTGTCCTCGCAGTCCTGCACTTCGTGCAGGCGGCGCTGATGGTCGCGCTCTCGACAGCGCTGACGCTGCCGGTCACCGGCGCGTTCTCGACCGGACCGCCCGGCCAGCCGGAGTCGCCGGTCCAGATCGACGAGCTGTTCAGCTACCGGCTCGGGTATGCCGTCGCCCTCTTCTCGCTGCTCTCGGCGGTCTTCCACGCGATCGTCGCGAGCCCGTGGGGCTGGCCGCGCTACACCGCCGAGCTCGAGAACGAACGCAACCGTTTCCGCTGGGTCGAGTACGCGCTGTCAGCTTCGCTGATGATCGTCCTGATCGCGTCGATCACCGGCATCACCGACATCGCCGCGCTGATCGCGCTGTTCGTCGTCAACGCGTCGATGATCCTCTTCGGCTGGCTGATGGAGACGACCAACCGTGGTCGCGGCGACGGGGTCTCATGGACGCCGTTCGTCTTCGGCTGCATCGCTGGCGCCGCGCCGTGGATCGCAATCGCGATCTATCTGATCGGCGCCGGGTCGGACGTGCCCGGGTTCGTCTACGGGATCTTCGTCTCGCTGTTCGTCTTCTTCAACGGCTTCGCGCTCGTCCAGTGGCTTCAGTACCGGGCGAAGGGCAAGTGGGCCGACTACCTCCGCGGTGAGCGCAGCTACATGGTGCTGAGCCTGCTCGCCAAGTCGGCGCTCGCCTGGCAGGTGTTCGCGAACGTGCTGGTCTGAGGCGCCGCGTCGCGGCGCGTCGTCACGGTGATCCGCCCGCCGCGCGCCGGCACGAGCGTGACATGGTGGACGGCCTGCCGCTCAGGTCGCGCGGCCGACGGCACGAGGTCGACCTGACCGAGCACCGTCGCGAGCACCGTCCGCATCTCCATCGCCGCGAACGATGCGCCGACGCAGCGCCGCGTCCCGCCGCCGAACGGGATGTAGGAGTACGGCGGCGGCGAGCCATCGAGAAACCGCTCCGGCCTGAACTCGTCGGGGTTCGGGAACGCCGCTGCCGAACGGTGCGAGAGCACGATCGACGGCAGCACGACGGTGCCGGCCGGGAGCGTGCGGCCGGCGAGCTCGGCCGGCCGCGTCAGCACGCGCGCGACGCTGTCGACGACCGGGCGCAGCCGCAGCGTCTCCTTGACGACTGCGTCGAGGTAGCCCTCGTCGCCGGCGTCGAGCGTCTCGCGAAGCTTCGCGAGCACGCGCGGCTCCCGCGACAGTCGCTCGAACGCCCAGGTCAGCCCCGTGGTCGTCGTCTCGTGGCCGGCCAGCAGCAGCGTGATCAGCTGGTCGAGCAGGTTGCGGTCGCTGAGCGGCTCGCCGTCCGCGTCGCGTGCGGCGAGCAGCAGCGCGAGGATGTCATCGCGTCCTTCGGGGTTGGCTCGGTGGGCCTCGATCTCATCGAGCAGCAGCCGCTCGACCTCCGGCCGGATCTTCATCGACGGATGCCGGGTTCCGAGCGGCGTGTCGAGCACTTTCGGGAAGAGCAAGACCGCCCACATCTCGATCGGCTTGAAGGCAAGCAGCTGTGGCAGCAGCTCGCGAAGCCGCGCGAACCGCGCCTCGTCGGAGACGCCGAAGACCGCGCGCAGGATCACCTCGAAGGTGATCTCCTGCATCCGCGGGCCGACCGGGAAGCGCTCGCCCCGCGGCCAGCGCGCGACCGATGTCTCAGTGATCGTTACGACCCGCTCGCGGTAGCGCTCGATCGACTCGCCGTGGAACGGCGGCAGCATGATCTTGCGCTGGCGCAGATGGCGCTCGCCGTCGAGCGTCAGCAGCGACTCCTCGCCGAGCACGGGGGCGAGTGCGGCGTTGCCGAGACCGGCAGCGAAGACCTCGGGGTCGGAGGTGAAGACCTCCTTGATCACCGCCGGGTCGGCGACGACGACGATCGGGGCGAAGCCGTACGGGCGCGTGGTGAACACGTCGCCGTAGCGGCGCTGCGCCCGGCCGAGCAGGCCGAGCGGGCGCGTCGCCCAGATCGCGGTCTGGAGCCAGCGGGGCGATCGCGGGCCTGGCGGGAGCGTTGGCTGGGTCATATCTAGACGAACGTACAATACGGACGTATGGATAGCAAGCCGATACGATCTGCTCGTGGCGCAGCCGAGCAATCGCGAGCAACTGCTTGAGGGTGCGGTCGAGTGCCTGCGTACCAAAGGCTACGCGCGCACGACTGCCCGCGACATCGCCGCGGCGTCGGGAGCCAACCTGGCGTCGATCGGCTACCACTTCGGCTCGAAGGACGGGCTCCTCACGGAGGCCGTGATCCGCTCGGGCTGGGATTGGACGGCGAGGTTGACCGATGCGGCCGGCGCGCCGGAGGGCGCGGCGCCGCTCGAGCAGATGGGCGCCGCCTGGATCGAGATGCTCGGCGCGTTCGAGGAGCTGCGTCCGGTGCTTGTCGGGTTCGTCGAGGCCGCCGCGCAGGCTGCATGGTCAGAGGACGTGCGCGTGCCGCTCGCCGAGCACTACGCCGAGGTCCGCGCGAAGGTCGCCGATGCAGTGCGCGCCAGCCTCGGCGAGGACTCGGCGGCGTCGCCCGAGATCGTCGCCTCGTTCCTGATCGCCGTCTGCGACGGCTTCATGCTGCAGTGGCTGCTCGACCCCGGGACGACGCCGACCGGCGAGGAGCTGCTCGGCTCGCTCGGCGCGGCGCTCAACCAAGCGCTCGACGCCGGCTGGCGCTCGTCGAAGGTCATCAGAACGCGCATATCGCGCGTTCTGATGACCTTCGACGAGCGTCAGTCCTTCTCGCGGCTGTAGGCCGCGACCCGCTCGATCACCTCGGGGCTCGCCTTGTCGAGCGAGCCGCACGAGAACGGCGGCTGCGGGTCGTACTCGACCATCAGCTGCATCGCCTCGGCGGCCGGTCGGTCGACGAGCAGCTCGGCGAGCCGCAGCGCCATGTCGATCCCGGACGAGACGCCTGCGGCGGTGATGATCCTCCGGTCGAGGTGCTCGACGACGCGGTCGGAGATCGCCGTAGCGCCGTGCCCCTCGAGCTCGGCGTAACAGGCCCAGTGCGTCGTCGCCGTGAGCCCGTCGAGCACGCCGGCGGCGCCGAGCACGAGCGAGCCGGTACAGACCGACGTCGTGAAGCGCGTCGTCTCGTGGGCCGCGCGGACCCAGCGGGTGATCGGATGCGCCGCGTCGAGCGCGCGTGAGCCGATGCCGCCCGGAACGATGATCACGTCAGGTCGCGGCACCTCGTCGAGCGCGCGGTCGACGGTCAGCCCGAGATAGCCGTTCTCGGTCCGCACCTCGCCCGGTTCGCTGCCGCAGAACACGACCTCGGCGCCCGGCAGGCGTTGCAGCACCTCGTACGGCCCGATCGCGTCGAGCGCCGTCAGGCGGGGGAACAGCGGGATCGCAATCTGCACGGGTCGAGCCTCGCAGGTGGCGGGTTCGGAGAGTCATCAGACCGGCCTGCGGCCGGATCTGTCCTGGCAGGGGCCGTTACAGGCCCATGATCTTCGACAGGATCTCGCGCATGATCTCGTCGGTGCCGCCGCCGATCGGGCCGAGGCGGGCGTCGCGGAAAGCGCGCTCGATCCCGACCTCGGTCATGTAGCCGGCGCCGCCGTGGAGCTGGAGGCAGGCGTCGACGAGGTCGCAGGCGGCGCGCTGCGTGTGGAGCTTGGCGATCACGACCGCCTCGGTCGTTCCCGGGTCGCCGGTGACGAACCGCTGCAGCGCGTCGTATGTAACGCAGCGCGCGATGTGGACGGCGGCCCGCAGGTCGGCGAGCGTGTGGCGCGTCACCTGGAAGCCGGTCAGCGGCTTCCCGAACGCCTCGCGCTCCTTCGTGTAGGCGATCGTCTGCGTCAGGACCCGGTCTATCGCCGCCACGGAGCCGAGCGCCATCGTCAGCCGCTCCCAGGCGAAGTTGGCCATGATCAGCTTGAACCCGCCGTGCAACTCCCCGAGCAGGTTCTCGTCCGGGACGAACGCCTCGTCGAACGCGACCGTCGCCGTGTCGGATGCGTGCCAGCCGAGCTTCTCGAGCGGGCGCGCATCGATCGCGTCCTGCTGGTCGACGATCAGGAAGCTGATGCCGCCGTGGCCGCCCTCGGGCTTCGTCCGCACGGCGGTCACGTAGTAGCCGGCGCGGACACCGCCGGTGATGAACGTCTTCTCGCCGCTGACCGTCCAGCCGCCGTCGACCTTCGTCGCGGTGGTCCTGAGCGATGCCACGTCCGACCCGGCCCCCGGCTCGGTGATCGCGAGCGCGGCGACCTTCTTGCCCTCGATCGCCGGTCGCAGATAGCGCTCGTGCTGGTCGGGCGTGCCGAACGTGAAGACCGGCGAGGCTGCGATCTCGCAGTGGGCGCCGATGCCGGCGGCAAGGCCGCCGGAGTGGCAGCCGGCGAGCTCCTCGACGAAGACCGCCTCGTGCAGGTGGTCGCCGCCCTGTCCACCGACCGACTCGGGAAACTTCAAGCCGAGGAAGCCCTGCTCTGCGAGCTTCACGAACACCTCGTCGGGGAAGTACTGCGCTTTCTCCCATTCGGCGGCGTGCGGCTGCAGCTCGCGCTCGATGAACGAGCGGACCGACTGCCGCAGCTCCTCGTGCTCCGGCCCGAAGGGGTTGCAGGGGCCGGCGCTGAGGCTGTCCATGGCGGGCAACCTATCTACGAGACGATCCGGTCGACCCGCACACGTCCGCCGCGTGCCGGGATCAGCGTCACGTTGCGCATCCGCTCGCGCTCGGGCTGCGGACGATCGGCGCTCGCGTCGACGCGGCGTGTCAGCTCCCGCAGCACGACGCGCATCTCGGCCATCGCGAGCGTCGCGCCGAGGCAGCGGCGGATGCCGCCGCCGAACGGCATCCATTCGTAGGTGCCGGGAGGTGCGTCGATGAAGCGTTCGGGCAGGAAGTCGTGCGGGCGCGGGTAGAGATCTTCGCGGCGGTGCATCAGCACGATCGAGACGGTGACGAGCGATCCGGCCGGCACGCGTTTGTCGCCGAAGCTCCAGTCGGATTGGATCCGGCGCCCGATCATCGGCACGACCGGGCGCAGCCGCATCGCCTCGTGGATCGTCGCGTCGACGTATGCATCGGCCTCCGGCCCGCCGACGCGCACCGCTTCACGGAGGTTGGAGTAGGCGACGGGCTCGCGGGTCAGTCGCTCCATCGCCCAGGCCAGCGAGTTGGCCGTCGTCTCGTGGCCGGCGAGCACGAGCGTGAGCAGCTCCATCCGGATCTCCTCGTCGGTCAGGGCGACGCCGTCCTCGTCGCGGGCGGCGAGCAGGATCGAGAGGATGTCCTCGCCGCGCTCGGCCTCCGGTACGGCCCGCCGCGCCCGGATCAGCGTGTCGAGCGCGTCGTAGACCGGCTGCACCTGGCCCCTCACCGGCCACCGCGGCGAGTCGTGACCGAGGCTCGGCGCCTCGGCGAGCGGCCACCACGGCTTCGTCGTCAGCGCGAGCGACTTCCGGACGAGCCGCCGTAGTTCGGCCTCCGGCGTGCCGGCTTCGAGCGGAGGCTCGGCGCCGAAGACCCCGGCCATGATCACGTCGAGCGTCACGTCCGACATCCGCGGCGCAAGCTCGATCGTGTCGCCCGTGCGCCAGCGATCGATCTCGGCGCTGACAGTCCGCTCGATCGACGCCACGTATGCGTCGACGGCGTCGCCGTGGAAGGAAGGGAGCAGCAGCTTGCGCTGGCGCAGGTGGCGCGAGCCGATCGCGGTCAGCACGGTGTTCGGGCCGACGACGGGACGGAGCGGCGAGTCGCCGGTCGCCGACGGCGCCTCGTCCGGCTTGGCGAGGAAGAGCGCCTTCGCCGAGTCCGGGTGCGAGGTCACATGCATCCGGAAGTCGCGACGCAGCACGTTGATCCGAAACACATCGCCGTACTTGGCACGCGCTCGCTCGATGAAGTCGAAGTGGTTGAAGATCAACCCGCGCGACTGGCCGACGGAGGACCCCGCAAGGACCGGCGCAGGCACGAGGCCATCCGCGTCACCGGCAGGCCCGGCCGGCGATGGCGGCGCCTCACCACGAAGCGGGTTGACCGGTCCTGCTGTCTCCTCAACGGCGGCCATGTTCACAACTGTACATGCGCGACGCCTTCGGCCTGACGCCGGGCGAATGCGCTGCCTTCGCCCCCTGAGGAGACCGAGTCGCTATCGTGCCCCCTCGCACTATGGCCCGACGCCCGATGAGACCCACAGGCGGCCCGATCCGCCGCAAGCGCTGGCCGGCCGAGGAGCTCGAGAAGATCAGCTACCTCGATCCGGAGAACCTGAAGCAGTTCCTGACTTCGCGCGGGCGGATCCGCTCGCGTCGTCAGACCGGTCTCCCGCGTCGCGACCAGGCCCGCATGGCCCGCGAGATCAAGCGTGCCCGTGAGCTTTCGCTGCTGCCGTACGTGATCCCCGAGGCCGAGAGCGGCCGCGGCGGGCGCGGGCGACGCCGCTCACGCGACGACGACTGAGTTCGCGCTACGATGACCTGACGGCTCGCCCCTGGCGGGTCGTTTCTTTGACCACCTGCATTTCGACGGGAGCCGGCCATGGCCCGCGGAGACGTGCGTATCGCTATCACCCTCGCCTGCGAGGACTGCAAGCGGCGCAACTACCAGACGAACAAGAGCAAGCGGAACACCCCGGATCGCGTGACGATCCGCAAGTACTGCAAGTGGTGCCGCAAGCACACAGACCACCGCGAGACGCGCTAGCCCCGCGATGACCGACGACCGCCGCCGCGACGACGAGAGCGACGAGCTCCCGGGCCAGCTCGAGCACAGCTCCGCCTGGGCCGACGAGGCGCGCGAGGTCACCCACCAGGGCGACGAGGCGGAGATCGGCGACGAGGAGCTCGAGGAGCAGGCGGTCGCGGCGACCGCCGACCTCGACGACGACGGCGACATCGACGCCGACGACAGGGCGCTCGCCACCACCCGTGGTCGCAAGGACGCGGCCGGCAGGCCGGTCGGCGGGTCGGGCGGGCCTCGCTTCGTCCAGTTCCTCCGCGCATCGGCGGCTGAGCTCCGCCGCGTGCAGTGGCCCGACCGCCGTCAGGTCGGCCAGGCGACAGCGGTCGTCATCGGCTTCGTGATCATCGCCGGGGCCTACCTCGGCTTCGCAGACTGGGTCGCACAGCGGCTCGTCAACTTCATCCTCTAGGGAACTTCATGTATCGCTGGTACGTCGTCAACACCTACTCGGGCCACGAGAACAAGGTCAAATCGAACCTCGAGCACCGCGCCGCGTCGCTCGGGCAGAAGCGCGCGATCCGCACGATCGTCGTGCCGACCGAGACCGTCTCGGAGATGAAGGACGGCCAGAAGGAGACCAAGGAGAAGCGGACCATGCCGGGCTACGTGCTCGTGAACATGGACCTCAACGAGGACTCCTGGCAGCTCGTCAAGGGCACGCCGGGCGTGACCAGCTTCGTCGGCGCCGCGAACGAGCCGGTGCCGCTGACCCAGCCCGAGGTCGACCGCCTGCTGCACCGCGAGGTCGCGCAGAAGGTCGCGACGAAGGCGCAGTTCTCGATCGGCGAGTCGGTCAAGGTCGTCGCCGGCCCGCTGTCGGACTTCACCGGCGAGATCTCCGAGATCAACCAGGAGGGCCAGAAGCTCAAGGTCCTCGTGTCGATCTTCGGCCGCGAGACCCCGGCCGAGGTCGGGTTCGATCAGGTGAAGAAGGTGTGACAACGGCATAGCCGTTGTCATTGGGAGTTCGCTCCCGCGAACTCCCGCCTAACTGGGAGGCAGGGCGTCGAGGTCGAGCAGGTCCTGCGGCCGGCCTGCTGCGGATTTCATGGCGCGGAGGTTGGCAAGCGACGCGACAGCGATCGTGACTCCCGATGGAAGCGGCACCTCAAGTGCGTCACCGACCAGGGAAGCGTACGGCTGAACGCCGGGGAGGCGCTGCACGATGTCGACGTCGCCCAGCGTGGTTGTGAACGAGAGGGAGTGACCTCGCGCCAGCGCATCGTGGTGCTCGGGCCCGAACTTGACGTCGGGGCTCTTCGCGAGGCATGCATCGAGGTCGATCAGGAGATTGCCGAGGGCGAGCAGGTTGCCTGCGGTCGGGGCGGGCACGATGTCCAGGTCCTTCGTCGCTCGCACGACCCCGTGAGCTGCAACGGCGACGCCCCTGACGACGACGAACTCGACTCCGCTCGCGCACGTCGAGTGGTCGGTTGCTCTCACCCGTTCGAGAGCAACCGACCACTCGACGCAGTTCGTGCAGGCAGCTCCGCGGCTGCGCTACCCTCACGCGCTCCGTCGTCCGTACCACGCCGCCCCGAGCGGTGTGGGAGACCGAAGAAAGAAGGCCACCGTGGCCAAGAAGGTCCTCACTCAGATCAAGTTGCAGGCTGCCGCCGGCCAGGCCAGCCCCGCGCCGCCGGTCGGCCCCGCGCTCGGCCAGCACGGCATCAACATCATGGAGTTCTGCAAGGCGTTCAACGCCCAGACGCAGGACCAGAACGGGACGACGATCCCGGTCGTGATCACGGTCTACGAGGACCGTTCGTTCACGTTCATCACCAAGACTCCGCCGGCCGCCGTCCTGATCAAGAAGGCGATCGGGCTCGACAAGGGCTCCGGTGAGCCGCACAAGAACAAGGTCGGGAAGATCACGAAGGCGCAGATCCGCCAGATCTCCGAGCAGAAGTTCGCTGACCTCAACGCGAACGATCTCGACCAGGCCGACCTGATCATCGAGGGCACCGCCCGCTCGATGGGAGTCGAGGTCGTCTGATGGCGCGTCACGGCAAGGGATACGACGCGGTCCGCTCGAAGGTCGATCGCGAGCGCGAGTACGAGCCGCGTGACGCCGTCGCTCTGATCAAGGAGTGCGCGCGCGCCAAGTTCGACGAGTCGATCGAGCTGCACATCCGCACCGGGCTCAACGTCCGCCACGCCGACGAGCAGCTGCGCGGCACGATCGCGCTGCCGCACGGTCTCGGCAAGGACGTCAAGATCGCCGTCTTCGCCAAGGGTCCTAAGGCCGCTGAGGCCGAGGCCGCAGGCGCTGACGTGGTCGGAGCGGACGACCTCGCCAAGCAGATCGAAGAGGGCTTCAGCGACTTTGACGTCGCGATCGCGACGCCGGACATGATGCCGGTCGTCGGTCGCCTCGGGAAGATCCTCGGACCGTCGGGCAAGATGCCGAACCCGAAGGTCGGCACCGTGACGATGGACGTCGCGAAGGCCGTCGAGGAGTCGAAGTCCGGCAAGGTCGAGTACCGCACCGACCGCACCGCGATCGTCCACATGACGATCGGTAAGGCGTCGTTCACCGAGCAGGCGCTGCTCGAGAACTACGCCGCAGTGATCGAGGAGCTCGTCCGCGCGAAGCCGTCCGCTGCGAAGGGCAAGTACCTCAAGTCGATCACAGTCACTTCAACAATGGGGCCGGGGATCAAGATCGATCCGACCCGGACCCGAGACCTGCTCGGGGAGAACGCGCCTGCCGCATCCGCGGCCTAGGAGCTACTCTCGCCCGGCATCCAGAGACCGTCGGCACGCGCTCCGCGCGAGAAGCCCGGCACAGGAGGCCATTAGTGAACAAGGAACAGAAAGCCGCTGCGGTCGCAGAGATCGCAGAGCAGATCGAGGGGTCGGACGCGGTCTTCGCGATCGACTACCGCGGCATCACCGTGGCGCAGGTCGGCGAGCTTCGCACGAAGCTGCGTGATGCGGACACGACCTTCCGTGTCGTCAAGAACACGCTGACCGAGCGCGCGGCCGACAACGCCGGCGCCGAGGATCTGAAGGCGCATCTCGAGGGCCCGACGGCGCTCGCGTTCGTCCGCGGTGACGCGGCCGCCGCCGCGAAGGCGATCGCCGACTTCCAGAAGGCCACCGGCGGCGAGCTGCTGCCGTTCAAGGGCGGCCTGATGAACGGCGCCGCTCTCGACTCGGCCCAGATCGTCGCGATCTCGAAGCTGCCTTCGCGCGATGTCCTGTACGGACAGCTCGTCGGCATGATCGCCTCGCCGATCACCGGCCTGGCGCGTGGCATGAACGGGCTGCTTTCCGGCCTCGCCGTCGCGCTCGGTGGTGTGCTCGAAGGCAAGCAGGACGGCTCGATCCCCGCAGGGGAAGCAGCGGACGCGGCTCCTGCGGAGCCGCTTACCGACGAAGGTTCTGCTGACGCAGAACCTTCAGCTACGGCAGAGGAAGCTGAGCCCGAGGCTGCGGCATCGGCTGACGCCGAAGCCGTCGAAGAGTCAGCTGACGCTGACTCTTCAGAGACTGAAACGAACAACGAGGGCTCCGAGGAGTCCGAAGAGTCAACGGACAACGAGGAGTAAGGAACCAGCATGGCTACAAGCACCGCAGATTGGATCGAAGAGCTCAAGGGCATCTCTGTGCTCGAGCTCTCTGAGCGCATCAAGGCGCTCGAAGAGGAGTTCGGCGTGTCGGCGACCGCCGTTGCCGCAGCAGCCCCGGCCGCCGGTGGCGGCGGTGGCGGCGACGCGGGCGGCGGCGATGACGCCAGCTCGACCGTTGACGTCGTCCTGACCGGCGCCGGCGACAAGAAGATCCAGGTCATCAAGGTCGTGCGTGCCGCGACCGGCCTGGGCCTCAAGGAGGCCAAGGCGCTTGTCGACGAGGCCCCGAAGCCCGTCAAGGAAGGCATCGAGCGCGACGAGGCCGAGAAGCTCAAGCAGGAGCTCGAAGAGGCCGGCGGCAGCGTCGAACTCAAGTAATCGCAACTCGGCGCGTTCTGTCGCCATGCGCGACGGAACGCGCCGAGATAGCAACGAGAGGGCGCCCTACGTGGCGCCCTTTTTCGTTGTATTGAGCGGTGATGGCCGGTAACGTGCCGCCGATGCGCCGGAGCCTCGCAGCAGCCGTCGTGGCCGCTGCGGCGCTGCTGGTGCCCGCGACCGCCTCGGCACTCACGGTCAGCACGCTCGCCGACGGCACGCTTCGGCTCAGCGCGTCCGAGAACGTTCGTGATGACGTCACGATGCGCTTCGGAGGGACGCCGCTGACGACGCTCGACACGCCGGAGACCGACACGATCGAGTTCTCGGTCTATTCGTCGGCTCCGATCGTCAACCAGGCGGGATGCACACCCGTCAGCCCCGACACGGTCCGCTGCCCGCGGGCGCCCCGCTACGACATCGATCTTGGCGGCGGCGACGACCTCTTGAACGTCGATCTCGTCCAACGCCGGACCACCACGGCCGACTGGCCGTATGCGCCGACGATCCCGATCGGCCCGATCGCAGTCCGCGACGGAGCCGGCGACGACATGCTGGTGTTCAGCACGTTCGCCGACGTCACGGCCTACGGGGGCGCCGGCGACGACGACGTGATCGCCGTCCAGGCGCCCTCCGTCCGGGCTGTCGCCGGCCCGGGCGCCGACCTCTACGACTCCCGGTGGGAGTTCATCTCGAACCTGACGGTCGACTACAGCGCCTATGCCGTTCCGGTCTCGGTCACCACCGACTTCACGAACGACGACGGTGCGGCCGGCGAGCACGACACGGTTCGCGCGGTCCGGGCGGTGATCGGCGGGTCTGGCAACGACACGCTCAACTGCAGTTGGTACATCCTGGGGGCACAGGAATCGGTCTTGGGCGGGCCCGGCGATGACGTTGTCAGCGGCGGGGACGGCAACGACCTGCTCGACGGCGGCCCCGGCGCCGATCGGATCAGCGGTGGTGCCGGCACGGACCGTGTGACCTACGAGTCGCGTACGGCGCCGGTCTCGCTCACGCTCGATGACATCGCCAACGACGGTGAACCGGGTGAGGGCGACTCGATCGAGGCGGACGTCGAGGAGCTTCAGGGTGGTGCCGGCAACGACGTGCTGTCAGGGAATCAGGGAGCGGACCGCCTCGACGGTGGTCCGGGCGCCGACACCGTCTCCTACGCGAGCGCAACGCGTCCCGTGCGCGTGACCCTCGCTCGGGACGCGACCACGGACGATGGGGCCGACGGCGAGGGAGACGACGTGGTCGCGGTCGAGCACGTGATCGGGGGGCCGTTCGATGACGTCCTCAGCGGTGACGATGGCAGCAACCGGTTCGACGGGGGTGGCGGCAGCGATGTGCTCGATGGCGCAGGCGGCGCTGACCAGCTGATCGGCGGCCCGGGCAGCGGAGATCGGGTCGACTACGGCCGGCGCTCGGCCAGCGTGCGGGCCACGATCGACGCGAGAGCCGACGACGGCGAAGCGGGCGAGCGCGACCGGGTCGATGTCAGCGTCGAAGAAGTCGTCGGCGGCAGTGGCGCCGACACACTGATCGGAACCGAGCGTGGAGACGCCCTCTCGGGCGGGCCGGGCAACGACCGGATCGACGGGCGTGGCGGCGACGACAACCTGCTCGGCGGCGGCGGTACCGACGTGCTCACCGGCGGTGCGGGCTCCGACGCGATCGGTGCGGTTGACGGAGTCCGCGACACTGTCGTCTGTGACAGCGCCGACTACGTAGCGACCGATGCTCGGGACGCGACGACCCGATGTGCCCAGCGAGTCGTCGGCGTCGTGCCGGCGGGGCTCACCGTCCACGCCGCAGCCCGGTCACGGAGCGGCACGAGCCGCGCCGACGTGCTCCGCGGGACCGCCTCCCGCGACCGGATCTGGGGCAAGCGCGGCAACGACCGGATCGCCGGCGGCGGTGGTGATGACCGGCTTCACGGCGGCACCGGCGTCGACCGCGTCGCCGGCGACGGCGGGAACGATCTCGTCGCAGGTGACGAGGCACCGGACCTGCTGTTCGGCGGCGCCGGTGACGATCACCTCCTCGGCTGGACCGGCAGCGACCGCCTCGACGGTGGCCCAGGTGACGACGTTTCCGACGGCGGCTCGGGGGACGACCTGATCATCGGTGGTGCGGGCAACGACCGCTCGTTCGGCAACTACGGCCATGACGACTTGCGGGGCGGCAGCGGTGACGACGACCTGAGCGGCAACGCCGCGCCCGACGTGCTCAGCGGCGAGCGTGGCAACGACGCACTGAACGGCGGGTCCGGCGTCGACCGGCTCGTCGGCGGCGAAGGCAACGACGACCTGATCGGCGGCTCCGGACCGGACGTCTTGATCGGCGGGCGCGGCGACGACACGCTCTATCTGAACGACAACGACGTCGACAGGCGCGTCGAGTGCGGACCTGGCGACGACACCGTGTACGTCGATCCGCGGAACACGGCGAACGGCATCAAGGATCGGTTGCTGCTCGCCAAGACCGCCGCCAATTGCGAGCATCAGATCGAGCTCGCGCCGGGCCAGGACACGACGTTCGACGGCGCGGTCATCCTCACCGCCGACACCGGCGAGGCGCGGGCGGGCACGGAGCTGTCGGACAAGCTGCTCGGCGGCCTCGGACCGGACATTCTCCACGCCGGAGCGGGGAACGATTTGCTCTGGGGCGACCGCAGTCCGGGTCCGGCCTCGCCTGACGTCATTCGCGGTGGTGCCGGCGACGACACGATGTACGGCGGCGGTGCCGACGACATCGTCGACGGCGGTGCCGGCAACGACATGGTCCAGGGCGACAACGGCGCCGATCGCCTCTTCGGCGGCCCGGGCGCTGACCTCCTGCGCCCGGCCGCAGGCCGCGACGTCGTCTTCGGCGGAGCCGGCCCGGACGTCGTCCACTCCGAGGCGGACGGCGCAGTCGACGTCGTCGACTGCGGCCCGGGCAAGGATGTCGCCCACGTCGACCGCATCGACCGCGTTCGCGGCTGCGAGTCGGTGCGGTACCGATGAGCTGCCCTGCCGTCACCTCGCACCCTCAGCGCCGTTCTATGGGAGTGAGGCTCAGACGCCGTGGCGCCATCCTGCTCGCTCCCGCCCTTCCCGCGGCGCTCCTCGCATGCGCCGTGCCCGCCGAAGCCGTAACGGTCATCAGCGAGCCGGGCAACGTCCTCCGCATCGTCGACACCGCCGGCGTCGACGACAACATCACCGTCACCTTCGGCGTGACGTACGGTGGGCTCACCGGCGACGCCCGGCGCATCGCTGCCGAAATCACGTTCTTGAGCGGATTCGACTTCTCGAGAGCGACCGCCTGCGAATCGTCCGACCGGATCCTGCGCTGCCCGGGCTCGTCGAGGCTCGTGATCGAACTCGGTGGTCAGGTGGCCTCCGTCGTCGCCTTCCAAGAGAAGGACAACCCCTGTGTGGGTGATGCCAGCACCAACGCGCTCTCGTGGTCGGAGTTCTTCTACGGTCTGTCGTTCCCCGGGAAGGGTGGCGCCTCCGATGCCGCGCGTGCGGCGCTCCTCGGAAAATGGTTCCGCGCCACCGGCACTGCGGCCACGTCTGCCGTGTTCGCCGCCAACGGTCGCTACGGCGAAGAAGCCGCGTACACGTCCTACGGCGACTACTCGGCCACCGAGGTGCTCGAGACCACCACGGCCTACGGCGGTGAAGGCGCGTTCGTCGTCCAAGGCAATCGCATCGGCAAGCTCCCCGACGGAAAGTCGGGTCAATCGACCTTCTT
>WBZP01000772.1_pt1 | contig 41735 bp, 42 predicted proteins | sample 5204301 | NCBI WGS metagenome assembly WBZP01 (sample SAMN12412401, study PRJNA552823) | activated sludge metagenome | isolation source: activated sludge from nitrification reactor of wastewater treatment plant... | place: USA: Pennsylvania | collected 2017
CGCCGGGTTCCAGGCCGAGGCGCTGGCGTGGACCGCGGACGGGACGCCGCTGCAGGGCATCCACCCGCGCCGCCACGCCGTGCCGGTCGGCGCCAGTGGTCCGGTCACCCTGTACCTCGAAGCCGCCTCGAACCCGGCGTTCCCCGACTTCACCCGCTCGGTCATGGGCGATCGGGCGACGTGGCCGCGGCGGCCGATCTACCGCCTCAGCCAGGCCGCGCTGGGTTTGCGTGACCGCGAGGTCTACCACCTGCTGCTCGACCTGGAGGTGCTGATCGGCACGATGCTGGAGCTGCCCACCAACGAGCAGCGCCGCCGCCGCCTGCTGCGCACGCTGACCGACGCCTTCGACGTGCTGGACCCGGCCGACGTCCACGGCACCGCCGTGGCCACCAGGCGGGTCCTGGCTCCGGCGCTGGCGGTCCCGGCGAAGGGGAGCAGCCACCGGATCATCGCCGTCGGCCACGCCCACATCGACACCGCCTGGCTGTGGCCGCTGCGCGAGACCGAGCGCAAGTGCGCCAGGACCTTCGCCTCGGCCGTGCGCCTGCTGGACGACGACCCCGACTACCGCTTCGTGTGCTCGCAGGCCGTGCAGTACCGCTGGATCGAGGACCACCACCCCACCATCTTCGACGGCATCCGCCGCCACGTGGCCGAGGGGCGATGGGAGGTGGTGGGCGGGATGTGGGTCGAGCCGGACATGAACCTGACCAGCGGCGAGTCCATCGTCCGCCAGCTGGTCCACGGGCAGCGCTACTTCGAGTCACGCTTCGCCAGGCGCTGTGACGAGATCTGGATCCCGGACGTGTTCGGCTACCCGGCCTCGCTGCCGCAGATCTTCCGCGCCGCCGGGTGTGATCGGTTCGTCACCCAGAAGCTGAGCTGGAACCAGCAGAACAAGTTCCCGCACAGCACGTTCCTGTGGCGCGGCCTCGACGGCTCGACCGTGCTGACCCACTTCCCGCCCGTCGACGCCTACAACGCCCACGTCGTCCCGCGGGAGATCGCCCACGCCGAGCACAACTTCGCCGACCACGCCTGGAGCGACTGGTCGCTGGTGCCCTTCGGCCATGGCAACGGTGGCGGCGGGCCGACGCGCGAGATGGTGGAGCGCTGCCGGCGGATGGCCGACCTCGACGGGATGGCCCGCGTCGAGATCGGCGCCGTCGACGGGTTGTTCGAGCACATCGAGGCCGAGATCGCCGCCGGCGCGCCGATCCCGGTGTGGGACGGCGAGCTGTACTTCGAGCTGCACCGCGGCACCCTCACCACCCAGGCGCGCACCAAGGTGGCCAACCGCCAGTGCGAGCAGCTGTTCCGCGAGGTGGAGCTGTGGCTCGCCGCGTCGGGGCGTAGCTCCCAGTTCACCGCCGAGCTCGACGAGCTGTGGAAGACCGTGCTGACCAACCAGTTCCACGACATCCTCCCGGGGAGCTCGATCACCTGGGTCCACCAGGACGCCGAGGCCCAGCTCGGCGGCGTCGCCGGGCGCCTGGAGGAGATCCTCGCCGAGGTGCTCGGCGGCCTCGCCCCACCGGCCGGTGTGGCCAACGCGGCGACGCGTGACCGCCGTGAGGTCGTGGTGGCCGACCGCCGGCCGCCAGCGGGCGAGGGTCCGGTGCAGCCCCTGGCCGGTGGCGGCGTCGCCGTCGTGGTCGGCGCCCCCGGCAGCGCGGTGGCCGAAGCCCGGGCCGAGCCGATCGGCGACCGGGTGGTCACGACCGAGCGTTCGATGGCCAACGCTCACGTGGCCGTCAGCTGGGATCTGCGCGGCGAGATCACCTCGATCATCGACCTCGACCGGGGCAGGGAGTTGATCCCCGCCGGTCAGCGGATGAGCATCCTGCTCGCCGGTGACTACCCGGCGCGCTACGACGCCTGGGACGTCGACGCCTGGACCCGCTTCGGCGGGCGCGCCGTCGACGACATCGGCTCGGTCGAGCTGGTCGACCGCGGGCCGCTGCTGGCCAGCGTGCGCACGGTACGCGCCGTGGGGCGCAACGGATCGTCGCTGACCCAGACCGTCACGCTGCGAGCCGGGTCGGCCCGCCTGGACATCGACCTCGACATCGACTGGCGGGAGGACGAGTCACTGCTGAGCTGGCACCTGCCCGTCGACCTGCACGTCCGTGAAGCGGCGTGCGACATCCAGTTCGGGCACGTGATGCGCCCCACGCACACCAGCACCTCGTGGGACGCGGCCAAGTTCGAGGTCTGCGCCCAGCGCTACGTCGACCTGGCCGAGCCCGGCGGCGGCGTCGCCGTGCTCAACACCGGCCGCTACGGCCACAGCGTGCAACTCGGCGGGATCACGGTGTCGTTGCTGCGGGCCCCGAAGTACCCGGACCCGTCCGCCGACCACGGGCGCCACCACGTCCGCCTGGCGGTGCTGCCCCATGGGCCGGGGCTGCACGAGGTGCTGGCCGAGGCCGAGGCGCTGAACCTCCCGTTGCGGTTGGTCGAGGGAACGGCCACCCAACCGCTGGCCGGGCCGGTGGTGACGGTTGATCACCCGGGCGTGCAGCTCAGCGCGGTGAAGGCCGCCGACGACGGTTCGGCCGACCTGATCGTGCGTTGCTACGAGGCGTGCGGAACGCGCTCACCGGTCACGCTGAGCCTGCGCTCACCCATCGGCGCGGCGACGCGCTGCGACCTGATGGAGGAACCGCTCGCCGGCGGTGGCATCGAGGTGGGCGACGGTGTCGTGGCGCTGACCCTGACGCCGTTCGAACTGGTCACGCTGCGACTCACGCCGCGCTGATCCGCGACGATGGCAGCCATGGATCCACGTGATGTCATCGAACCTGGTTGGGAACCCATTGCCGAGTTGCTGCGGGCCAGCATCGATCGTGGAGACGACGTCGGCGCGTCCGTGGCCGTGTTCCACCGCGGTCGCCCGGTGGTGGACATCGCCGCCGGACGCTTCGCCCGTGACGACGACCGGCCCTACGACCACGACACGCTGCAACTGGTGTTCAGCACCACCAAGGGCATCACGGCCATCGCCGTGGCGATGTGCGTCCAGCGCGGCCTGCTCGACTATCACGCCCCGGTGAGCCGGTACTGGCCGGAGTTCGCCGCCGAGGGCAAGGACGCAGCCACCGTTGCCCAACTGCTCAGCCACCAGTGCGGGCTGATCACGGTCGACGGGATCACCCTCGAGGAGACCCTGCAGTGGGAGACCGTCACGTCCCGCCTCGCCGCCACCGCGCCGGACTGGCCCATCGGCAGCGGTCACGGGTACCACGCCCTCAGCTACGGCTGGCTGGCCGGTGAGCTGGTCCGTCGTGTCGACGGGCGCTCACTGGGCACGTTCGTGCAGGAGGAGATCTCCCAACCGCTCGGCGTGGACCTGTGGATCGGCCTGCCCGAGGACCTGGAGCCACGCGTCTCGCCCCTGATCGGCGGGTCCTTCGGCGGCGGCGACGGCGGCGACGGCGGCGTCGACCCGGCGATGCGGGCGATGCTCGAGGCGTTCCTGGGGCCAGGAACGCGGGCCGGGCGAGCGCTGACCATGAGCGGGGCCTACCACGGTGACGGGCTGTTCAACCGCCGCGAGGTGCATGCCGCGGAGATCCCCGCGGCGAACTGCATCACCAACGCCTCGGCGCTGGCCACCGTCTACGCCGCCACCCTCGGCGAGGTCAACGGCGTGCGCCTGCTCGGCGAGGCCACCAGGGACGCCGCCGTGGCACGCCAGACGCCACCGAAGGAGGCCGACTTGTGCCTGGTCATGCCCACGGCGTTCTCGATGGGCTTCATGGTCTACGACATCACCAGCCCGTACGCCGGCCCGGGCAGCTACGGCCATCCGGGCGCCGGCGGCTCCGTGGCCTTCGCCCAGCCGGCCCGCCAGCTGGCGATGGCCTACGCGATGAACCGCATGGCGCCGAATCTGATGACCGACCGGCGCACCCAGAACCTGATCGACGCCGCGGCGCGCATCGCCGACGCCCAGGCGTAGCGCCGCTACGGCGCGGCGGGCGCCAGGTGGCGGATGGCCAGGCCGGCGTACATCGCCATCCCGTCCACCATCGCCTGCTCGTCGAAGACCACCCGGTTGCTGTGGTTGGGGGCAGCGGTGAGCGGGTTGCGTCCGGCTGGCGTGGCCCCGAGGAAGCACATCGCCCCCGGGAGGCGCTCCAGCACGTAGCTGAAGTCCTCGGCGCCCATGATCGGGTTCGGCATGGTGACGGTGTGCTCGGCCCCCAGCAGCTCGCGGCTGACGCCGAGGGCGAAGTCGGCGCCGGACTCGGCGTTGACGGTCACCGGATAGCCGTCAGTGAAGAGCGCCTCGACGGACGCGTCGTGAGCCGCGGCGATGCCCTCGGCCACCCGGCGGATGGCGTCGTGGACGGTTGCCCGCGTGGTCTGGCTGACTGCCCGGATCGTGGCCTCGATGGTGGCCGTCTCCGGGATGACGTTGTTGGTGGTGCCGGCAGCGATGCGCCCGACGGTGACCACGGCCGGGTCGAACACGCTGATGCGCCGGGTGATCATGGTCTGCAGCGCCAGGACGATCTCGCAGGCGATGGGGATCGGGTCGAGCGCCTGGTGCGGGGCGCTGGCGTGGCCGCCGCGCCCGGTGACCACGATGGTCACGGTGTCGGCCGACGCCATCAGCGGGCCGCGCCGGGTGGCGATGGTGCCGGTGGGCAGCATGGTGGTGATGTGCAGGGCGTAGGCCGCGGTGATCGGGGACTCGCTCCCGTCGGCGCGCCGGCCGAGCTCCAGCAGCCCCTCGTTCAACATCAGATCGGCCCCGCCGTAGCCCTCCTCGCCCGGCTGGAACATGAACAGCACCCGACCGGGGAGGTCCTCCCGGCGGGCAGACAGCAGCCGGGCGGCGCCCACCAGCATGGCCGTATGGGTGTCATGGCCGCAGGCGTGCATCGCCCCGTCGACGCGCGAGCTGAACGCTTCGCCGGTGTCCTCCGGCATCGGCAGGGCGTCCATGTCGCCACGCAGCAGCACCGTGGGACCGGGTTTGCCGCCGTCGAGGACCGCGGCGAGACCACTGGTGGTCTGGTGCTGGGTGATCTGCACGGGCAGGCCGTCGAGGGCCCCGAGCACCTGCTCCTTGGTGACCGGTAGGTCGTTGCCGATCTCCGGCCAGCGGTGCAGGGCGCGCCGCAGCTCGACCGTGTCGGAGAGCAGGTCTCTGGCCTCGTCACGCAGGGTGTCCACGTTCATGACCGAATGGTAGATGCCGATTCCGCAGACTCGTCACCCACTGAATGCGTGACCAACGCGGGTGACCGCGCACCACGCATCAAGGAGACCACATGTCCATGTACGGAGCGAACCCGGAACAGCTGGCTGCGCTCGGCCGGTCGATGAAGCAGCAGCACGGGGTGATCGACGGGGTGATGAGCGCCGTCCTCGGCGCGCTGGGTGGCACCACCTGGGTGGGCCCGGCCCGTGACCAGTTCCAGCAGCAGTGGGACACCTCGTTCCGCCCGGTGCTCACCAAGCTGCAGGCCGCCTTCGACGCCGCCGGCGCCGACTGCATCCTGCGCAGCACCGAACTGACCCGGGTGATGGGGGCCACGATGCGCTGATCCCGGCCACGGCTACCATGCCGTCATGGTGCTGCTGGAGTTCACCATCGAACCGTTCGTCGACGGGGCCCCTGGCCGTCACGTCACCGCGGCGGTCGAGGCCGCCGAGGCGCTCGGTGCATCGATCGAGTTCGGACCGTTCGGCTCGGCCTGCGAGGTGCCCGCCGACCGGGCAGCGGCCGTCACGGCGGCAGTGGTGGCCGCCGCCCTGGCCAACGGCGCCACCCACGTCAGCCTGCACGCCGCCCAGGTCGTCACGTCGTGAACAAGCTGCCGCGGCACCCGCTGGTGCTGGCCGTCAAGCCGGTGATCGAGGCCCTCGGGGCCACCCTGGTGGCCGCCGACGAGCGCGAGCCCGGGGACTTGCCGCTGCGCTGGGACGGCCAGACCATCGCCGCCGTGCGGATGGCCCCGCTGCACGGCGCCCTCGACCGCTTGATCGAACAGGTCGAGCGGGAGCTCGGCGGGCCGCTGCCCACCCTCAGCCGGGAGCACAAGCAGCAGGCCATCCGCCTGCTGGACGAGCGTGGCGCGTTCACTCTGCGCCGCGCCGTCGAGGACGTGGCCGACGCGATGGGCGTCAGCCGGATCACGGTCTACAACTACCTCAACGCCCTGCACCGGTGAGCCGCTTCGATCTCGTCGCCTTCGACGCCGACGACACGCTGTGGCACAGCGAGGACGGCTTCAGCGCCGCCGAGCGCCGCTTCGTCGAACTGGTCTCGCCGTACGCCCAGCCGGGCATCGACGTCAAGGCCGCGCTCACGGCCACCGAGCGGGCCAATCTCGGCGCCTACGGCTACGGGGTCAAGGCCTTCGGGCTGTCGGCCGTGGAGGCGGCCATCACCGTCAGCGCCGGCGCCGTCCCCACCCGGGTGCTGACCGAACTGCTGGCCGGGGTGCGCGCCCAGCTCACCGATCCCGTGCGGCTGCTCCCCGGCGTGGCGGCGGTGCTGGCCGAGGTGGCCGCCCGCTACCCGCTGGCGTTGATCACCAAGGGCGACCTGATCCACCAGACCCACAAGATCGAGACCAGCGGGCTGGCCCACCACTTCACCCACGTCGAGGTGGTGCTGGAGAAGGACCCGGCCACATACGCCCGGCTGTTCCGGCGCATCGGCGTGGTTGCCGAGCGGGTCGTGATGATCGGCAACAGCGTGCGCAGCGACGTCCTGCCGGTGCTGGCGCTGGGCGGCACGGCGATCCACGTGCCGTACCCGCTGCTGTGGGAGCTGGAGCACGTCGACCACGACGAACACGTCATCGAGCTGGCGTCGATCACCGACGTCCCGGCCTGGTTGCGGGCCAGCGGCTAGGGACGCTGCCGGTGCTGCGTCCGCCGGCGGACGTCAGCCGCCCAGGGCGGCAACCACGTTCGGCTCAAGTTGCTCGGGCGTCACCATCGGGTTGAACCGCTCGATCACCTGGCCGTCACGGCCGATCAGGAACTTCTCGAAGTTCCAGGTGATGTCGCCCCCGCCGGTCTCGGCGCGCAGCCAGCGGTAGAGTTCGCAGGTGCCGTCGCCGTTGACCTCGATCTTGTGGAACATCGGGAACGTCACCCCGTAGGCGCCGGTGGCGAAGGCGTGGATCTCGGCGTCGGTGCCGGGCTCCTGGGCGCCGAACTGGTTACAGGGGAACCCGAGGACGGCGAAGCCCCGGTGGGCGTAGGTGTCGTGCAACGTACGCAGACCTGCGTACTGGCCGGTGAGGCCTCAATTGGTGGCGACGTTGACGATCAGCAGGACCCGGTCACCGAAATCGGCCAGGTCGATCTGCTCACCGGTGATCGATGTCATGGTGAGGTCGTAGAGATCGGTCATGACCCGTGATGGTAGGTCACCGGCTCAGCCCTCGGGGGCGTCCCGGCGGCGCAGCTCGTCGCGGTACCCCTTGGCCTTGGCCCGGTTGCGCCGCCGTGAGCCGTTCAGCCACCAGATCCAGGCCATCACGGCGAGCCCGGCGACGAACCCGACGAGGGACCCGCTGCGAAACCCGGGCCCGTCCACGTCGAGGGTCCGTTCGCCGGCGTGGGCCGCCTTGCCGCTGCCCCACACGATGCCGAGCGTCGCCAGGTTGGGGGAGGCCAGGACCAGCGCTCCGAGCAGGAACCACAGTGCGCGGCGCCAGCCGTCACGCATCCGCCAGGCCATCCACAGCACCAGCAGGGGGGCCACGGTGAAGACCAGCCCGATGACGATGCCGACGAACCAACCGGCGGTCATCCGCGCATCGACCATGTTCCCCACGGTGTGCGCCCACCAGCGGGGGACGGCCGTGACGGCCAGCAGGTAGACCAGTCCGAGGCCGATGAGGCCGATGACCCACAACAGGACCCGGCTGTCGCCCCGGCTCGACGCCGATGACTTGGTGTTCATCAGCAGAACGCTACGGCAGGAAGATCTGCTGGACGGCGACCGCCTGTCCGCCCACCACGTTGACCAGGAACCGACCGGGGTCGAACACGTAGCCCGCCGGGGCGCCCGGCGACGGGGCTTCGCCGTTGACGAGGCGGACGAACTCGGCGGGGCTGACCCGCAGATTGGCGCCGAGCACGCCGGCGTCAACCGATACGAACGCATCGGCGGTGAGCGTCACCAGGTACTCGGCGGGGAAGTCGGGGAAGAACATGTCGTTGAGGCACTCCGCGCCCACCAGCGAGGCCTGGGTGAAGCACTGCGCCCCGGTGAACAGCGGGCGCAGCGCCATCGTCACGTTCCCCGAGCTGAGTTGGGCCCGGCCGAAGTAGACGCCATCGGCGATGGCGTCGGTCTGGACCTCCGGTGGGACCATCGATTCGGCGACGACCAACGTGATCGGCACGGTCTCGTACTCCGTGAACGGTGGGCCGCTGCCCGGTGTCGAGCCGGGTGTCGTCGCTGGCGTGGTGGCCGGCGTCGTCGCTGGCGTGGTGGCCGGCGTCGTCGCAGGTGTCGTTGGCGGCGTGGTGGGCGGCGTGGTGGTGGTCGTCGTCTTCTTCGGCGGCTGGGTCACGGGTGGCGGGTTGGTGATCACCACCGGGATCGACGACGGTGTCGTGATCACCGGGTTCGTCGGCACGGTGGCGGGGGCGACGCGCCCGGAGGAGTCGTCACGGGTGACGAGCAGCCCGATGCCCACACCGAGGCCGGCGGCCAGCAACGCCAGCAGGGCTAGCACTGCCGGGCTCAAGCCACCGCGCCGCCCGCCGGGAGGCCCGGCGCCGAACCGGGCGGCGGGCGTGGGCTGGGCCTGCATCGGGATCGTCGGCTGCTGGCGGGTGGGCTGCTGCACACCGGGAAGTTGCCGAGTGGGCATCGCCCGTGGGTCGGGGCGGAGCGCGTGTGTGGGTTGGGTCGGCTGACCCACCGGTTGACGCACCGGCTGGGTGGGCGGTCCGGACTGTACGGCGCGCTGGCCCTGGGGGATCACCCGTGTCGGCTGCGTCTGCCCGCCGAGGGGCGGGGTTTCGCCGGCGCCGGTGGCAGCGCCGGCGGTCATCACACCGGCGCCGATGCGCGCCGCGCCCAACGCCACGGCCTCTTTCGGGTTGGACGTGAAGACCACCGGGCGGGCGATCTCCGTGCGGACCAGTTGACCGGCAAGAGGGATGCGTGACGAGCCGCCCACCATCAGCACCGAGGTGATGTCCTCGTTGCGCACACCGCTGTCCATGATCGCCGTGCGCAGACACTGCACCGACTCACGCAACGACGGGCGGATCATCGCTTCCAGCTCGTCACGGGTGACCTTCACGGTCGTGTTCAGCCCACCGACGATCACAGGGATCGTGGCTTCGAGGTCGTCGCTGAGCGCCTCTTTGGCCTGGCGGCACTCGTCGCGCACCCGCAGCAGCGCGGCGTGATCCGCCGACGTGAGCTTCGTCTCGTCCAGCCCGGCGCGCTCGATCACGTGATGGAAGACGGCCTCGTCGAAGTCCACCCCACCGAGACGCTCGATGCCCTTGGGCTCACCCACCTGGGCGAACCCGTTGGCGGTACGGCGCAGGACCGAGGCGTCGAAGGTGCCGCCGCCGAGGTCGTAGACCGCGATCACGTCACCGACGCCAACGCGCTCTCCGCTGGCGTAGTGCACGGCGGCGGCGGCCGGCTCGGTGACCAGTTGGGCGGCGGGAAGGCCGGCGGTCTGGACCTCGGTGCGCAGCAGGTCCCTGCGGTACGTGCCCCAGTTGGCCGGATGAGCCACGACCACCTTGTCGGGCGGGCCGCCCTCGCGCTGGCTGACGAAGTCGACGACGTGGCGCAGCAGCAGCGCCGTGAGAGCTTCGGCGGAGAACGACTGATTGCCAAGGACCAGCGGGGTGCTGTCGCCGAAGCGGCGCTTGAACTCCCTGGCCAGGCGGGTGGGCTCGTCGTTGCCGCGGCGGCGGGCCGCCTCGCCCACCAGGATCGAGGCGTCGTCACGGACGAACACCATCGACGGCATCGTCGCCGCGTGATCGCTCAGCGGGACGACGTCGGCCCGCCCGTTGCGGAACACGGCCGCGGCGGTGCGCGATGTTCCCAAATCGATGCCGAGGACGTATCCCATGATGCTGCGTGTTGCTCCCCTGCGTTGCCGGCTACAGCCGTCTCAGCGCCACACTAGTGACCCGATGATCGGCGGCCTTCCGCAAGATCAACGCTGCGCGCTCCTTGGTCGGTTCGATGTTCTCGCGCAGGTTGCGTCCGTTGATCTCGTGCCAGATGGTGGCGGCCGTGGCGACGGCCTCGCGGTGGGTGAGATGGGCGTAGTGGCGGAAGAAGCTGTCCGGGTTCTGGAAGACCGTCTGGCGCAGGGCAAGGAAGCGGTCGATGTACCACTGCTCGATGTCGGCCTCGTCGGCGTCGATGTAGACGCTGAAGTCGAAGTAGTCGCTGACGAACTCGCTGGAGTCGCTGGTGGGCACGGTCTGCAAGACGTTGAGCCCCTCGACGATGACGATGTCCGGGCAGCGCACGACGACCTGCTCGTCGTCGACGATGTCGTAGACCACGTGGCTGTACCGCGGCGCCCAGACCTCCGGCGCGCCGCTCTTCACCTGGCGCAGGAAGGCCAGCAGGCGGCGGGCGTCGTAGCTCTCCGGGAACCCCTTGCGGTGCATGATGCCGCGGTCGTCGAGCACCCGGTTCGGGTACAGGAACCCGTCGGTGGTGATCAGGTCCACCTTCGGATGGGCCGGCCAGCGGGACATCAGCGACTGCAGGATGCGCGCCGAGGTGCTCTTGCCCACCGCCACGCTGCCGGCGACCCCGATGACGAAGGGCACCTTCGGCGCCACCGTACCGAGGAACCCCTCGGTGGCCGCATGCAGGTTCTGCATGGCCGCGACGTACAGGTTCAGCAGGCGGGTGACGGGGAGGTAGATCTCGGTGACCTCGTCGAGATCGACGCTGACGTTGACACCACGCAACTCGTCGAGGTCGGCGTCGGTCAGGGTCAGCGGGGTGGCGGCGCGCAGCGCGGCCCACTCGGCTCGATCGAACGTCAAGAAGCGGCCGGCGACCTCGCTCACTGTCCGGGCACCCTACTGTGAGCCCCGCCCCGAGCCCCTGGTCGGTGAGCGGGAGGCGGACCGCGGCGACCCCGGGCAGGGGAATACGATGGCCGGGTGCCGGCGGCGAAGCTCACCAGGGCACAGCGCAAGCGCTTGGGGGCCTGGTACACGCCACCGCAGTTGGTGGAGGCGGTGTGCCGCGAGGCCGTGTTCGAGGGGGCCCGCTCGGCGCTGGACCCGGCCTGCGGTGACGGGCGGTTTCTCGCCGCCACCGGCCTCGACGACCTGACCGGCGTGGACATCGACCCCGCCACGACGTTCATCCACGACGATGCCCTGAGCCGTGACTGGGATGGGCGGCAGTGGGACGTCGTCGTCGGCAACCCACCGTTTCTCAACCAACTGGCGGCATCGACGCGTCGCCCCGGCCGGTCACGGTTCGGCGGGGGACCCTACGCCGACGCGGCCGCCGAGTTCCTCGGCCTGGCGATGACCCTCGCCCGTCCGGGTGGCCGGGTCGGCCTGGTGCTCCCCCAGTCGGTGCTGGCCAGCCGCGACGCCGCGGGCATCCGCCGGTTCGTCGACGACCGTGCCGCGCTGCGCTGGATGTGGTGGTCGGACACGCCGATGTTCGACGCCCAGGTGCGTGTCTGGGCCGGGGTGTGGGACGTGGGCGGTGAGCCGGGCGACATCCGCCGCGAGACCGGCCCGCACTTCACACCCATCGCTTCCGTCCCGGCGCCCCCGACCTGGGCCGGGCTGATCGCCGCGGACGGGCCACCGCCCGCCGGTGGACCGACGCTTGGCGACATCGCCACCTTCTCGGCAGGGTTTCGCGACCAGTACTACGGCTTGACCGGCGCAGTGTCGGACCACGGTCACGGCCCGCCGCTGATCACGTCCGGCTTGATCGAGCCGGGCCGAGTCCTGTGGGGGGAGCGGGCGACGCGTTTCGCCAAGCGACGCTTCGTCGCCCCCCGGGTCGATCTCGACGCGCTCCAACCGGCCATCCGCGCCTGGGCCGCCAGCCGCCTCGTTCCCAAGATCCTGATCGCCAACCAGACCAGGACCATCGAGGCCGTCCAGGACACCTGCGGCGCCTGGTTGCCGTGCGTCCCGGTGATCACCTGCTTGACCGAGCAGCCCGACACCGTGCTGCGGACGCTGAACGGGGATGACGCCAACCGCTTCGTCAGGTACCACGCCGCCGGGACCGGCCTGTCGGCCGGGGTGGTGCGGCTCAGCCCGTCACTGCTGGCGTCGGTGCCGATCGGCTGACGTCCAGCGCGCCGAGCCCGACCCAGCGGCGATGGTTGACCCAAGCGCGCAGCACCATCCACATCAGTTGCGCCCCCCACAGGCCACCAAGCCCGAGTCCGGGGTGCAGCAGCGTGGCCACCGCCAGCGGGGCGAACCCGACCAGGTTGCGCACCGCCCGCCCTGCCAGCCAGCGCTCGTCCTCCGCCCCGATCAGCGCGCCGTCCAGGGCGAAGGCCACCGCGCCGGGGAACTGCATCACCGCCAGGATGAGCAGCCCGGCGATCAGCCGGGAGCGCACCGCCGGGTCGTCGCTGAACAGCCGTGCCCCGAGCGGGCTGGTCCCGGCCAGGATCACCGCCAGCCCAAGGGCGCACCACAGCGACAGACGGGTGCTCAATCGGCCCACCCGGCGAGCCGCGGCCGGATCCCCGGCGCCCAGCGCGCCAGCCACCAACGACTGCGCCGGGATGGCCAGCGCGTCGAGGGCCAGCGCCAGGAACATGAACACCTGGGTGAGCACCTGATGGGCGGCCAGGGTGGGGGTGTCCACATGGGCGGCGACGAAGGTGGCCGCGTTCCACACCGCGAACATCGCGAGCGAGCGCACGGCGAAGTGCCCGCCGGTGACCAGCATTGGCCGGAGCCGCCGCCTGATGGGCCGGGCCCGCGCCGTGTGCGGCGCCAGCACCGCCAGGAACGCCCCGGCGGCGACGATCTGGACGACGACCGTGCTCCACGCTGATCCGGCCACGCCCAGATCCAGCACGTACACGGCGACGATCTCCAACAGCAGGTTCACCACGTTGGCGACCACCACGATGACCAGCGGCCGGCGCAGCGAGTTGAGGCCGCGCATCACCCCGTGGCCCACGTAGGCGATCAGCACGAAGGGCAGCCCGATGGCCGCGATGCGCAGGTACGTGGAGGCGTGGTCGAGGACCTCGCCCCGCCCACCCAGCAGCCAGGCCAACTGGCGGGCCAGTGCCGACACCGCCGCGCCGAGCGGCACACCCACCATCATCGCCAGGCTCAGCGCATCGGCCGCCACCCGGCGGGCTTCGGGCTGGTCGCCGGCGCCGTGGGCGAAGGCGATGTCCGGGGTGATCCCGTACTCCAACGCCGCGGCCAGCGAGACCACGGTCAGCAAGATGGTGGAGGCGATGGCCAGGCCGGCCAGCTGCGGCGTGCCCAGGCGGCCGACGATGGCGGTGTCGACCAGCACGTACAGCGGTTCCACCGCCAGGGTGCCCAGGGCCGGGACGGCCAGACCGATGATCCGCCGCCGCACCGCCCGCTCATCAGCCCCCGTGGTCACCGAACACCTCGCCGACCGAGATTTTCGGTGACCACGTGGAGGGTCAGCGGCGCCAGGGGGCGACGGGCGAGACGGCGCCGGGGCCTCCGGTGAGCACGTCACAGCCGTCGTCGGTCACCAGGATCGTGTGCTCGAACTGGGCGCTGCGCTTGCCGTCGGCGGTCACGGCGGTCCAGTCGTCGTCGAACGCCATCTTGTGCTGCCAGGTCCCGGCGTTGATCATCGGTTCGATCGTGAAGGTCATGCCCGGGCGCATCACCCGGGTCTCGCGCTCGTCGTAGTAGTGCAGGACCTGGATGTCGTTGTGGAACTGCTCGCCGATGCCGTGGCCGACGAACGCCCTGACCACGCCGAAGCGGCGGGCTCGGGCCTCGTTCTCGATGGCCAGGCCGATGTCGCTGATCGGCCGACCCGCCACGACCGCCTCGATGCCGCGCCACATGCACCGCTCGGCAGTGTCGATGAGTTGCGTGCTGAGGGTGTCCACCTCGCCCACGCAGAAGGTGGCGTTGGTGTCACCGTGGACACCGTCGAGGTAGATGGTGACGTCGAGGTTGACGATGTCGCCGTCCTCCAGCGCCCGGCTGTCGGGGATGCCGTGACAGATGACCTCGTTCACGCTGGTGCACAGGCTCTTCTGGTAGCCGTGGTAGTTGAGCGTGCTGGGGTAGCCGCCCATCTCAATGGTCAGGTCATGGACGAAGACGTCGATCTCCTCGGTGGTGACCCCGGGCGCCACCATCTCCCCGGCACGGCGGAGGATCTCGGCGGCGGCCGTTCCGGCTCGGCGCATCCTGGCGATGACGTCGGCCGACTTGATCGCGTCCTCGCTGCGCCGCGGTGGCCGGCCGGTCTCGGCGTACGGCGGGCGGGCGATGTGCCCGGGAACCGGGCGCATCGGTGTGACCAGACCCTTGGTGACCCGGCCTTCCTTGCCCTTGTGACAGCGCTTGTACTTGCGACCGCTTCCGCACCAGCAGGTGTCGTTGGCCTGGAGCGTCTGGGTCATGGGCGCCAGCCTACCGATGCGGATTTCTCCAGGAATCGCGTAAATGGGTTGACGGCGGTCCGCTTGTCGTGATTGCCTGTCACCCGGCTCACGCCACACGACACTCGCCTAGCACGAAGGACTTGATCCAATGACCCGCACGCTCGACGCACAGCACATGGCCGCCACGGCCACCGTGTCGCGTTTCGGCGCCGCGCTTGGTCTTGGCAAGCCGTGGGGCACCTGTGGCAACCAGGCCGCGATGGGCAATCTGCTGACCGCCACCTCCGCCATCACCAAGCGCCCCGCCCGGCACCTCGGGATGCAGCCGACGTAACACCACGTCGAGCATCTGCTCCGAGGCCGCCGGGATCCGACCCGGCGGCCTTTTCAGTTTTCCGCACCTCACACCGACTGATCCCGACACACACACGAAACGACACGACGATGACCGCAACACTCGAATTCGAACTCGACACCAGCCAGGCGACCTCCGTCTCGATCACGCCGAAGGCCCGCTGCGCCGACGGCAACGGCACCCTCACCCACCTGTTCTTCTCCGACATCCCCCTCAACATCGCCCGGGCCAAGGCCATCTGCGCCAAGTGCTCGCTAGCTGCCTCCTGCCTGGAGGGCGCCATCGACCGCCAGGAGCCGTGGGGCGTATGGGGTGGGGAGTTGATCGAGAACGGCCGGGTGATCGTCAACAAGCGGCCGCGAGGCCGCCCGCCCAAGCACCCGCGCCCGGTGGTCCTGATCGACGAAGTCCCGATCCCGCCGCACCTGGTGGCATGAATCGACCGACCGGAGGCGACGATTGACGAGCCTCCGGCTGGTACGGCCACGCCCTCTGCCATCGCACCCCCTCCCCCGGCGATGGCAGAGGGCGCAAGCCCTCCAACAGGCACGGGCGCAAGCCCTCCAACCGGCACGGGCGCAAGCCCGCCGACCGGCGCAGGCGATCGCTCGTCGGTAGCCTGAGGACGTGAAGCGTGCCTGGGTTGCGGTGACTGCCGCGGCGCTGCTCGTCACCGCCTGCTCGGACGACGCCTCCACGGCCGACGACGCCGTGGTGCTGACCAGCTCCGATGCCGGCGGCGTGCAGGACAACGGGATCCCGGTCAACCGCAACTCCACCGGAGCGGCCTTCCCGGCGGTGACCATCACCGATGCCACCGGCGCCAAGGTGCAGACCGCCTCGCTGGTGGGCACGCCGCTGGTCGTCAACCTGTGGTTCTCGGCATGCCCACCGTGCAAGAAGGAGCTCCCGGCGTTCGCCGCCGTGGCCACGCAGTACGCCGGCAAGGTCCGGTTCGTTGGTGTGAACACGCTCGACGAGGACGCCGGCGCCCAGTTCGCCCGGAACCTCGGGGTCCAGTACGAACTGCTCCGTGACCTCGACGGTGAACTCACCACGGCCCTGCACCTGACCAGCTACCCGGTCACGGTCTTCGTGCGCGCCGATGGCACCATCGCCGCCCAGACCGGCCCGCTCGACGAGGCCACGTTGCGCTCCACCATCGAGACCAAACTCGTCGGTGGGTGACCCATGGTGGGCATCGATTGGGCCGACGCCTCGCTGTCGTTCACGACGGGCCTGATCGCGGCGATCAACCCGTGCGGGTTCGTCCTGCTGCCCACGTACCTCCTGTACTTCCTCGGCATGGAGGCCGGCCGGTCCGACGATCAGCGCACCTCCGTCGGCCGGGCGCTGAAGGTCGGCGGCGCGGTCAGCGCGGGCTTCCTCCTGGTCTTCCTGGTCATCGGGGCGATCACTCGCTGGCAGTCCACCTGGTTCCTGCACAAGGCCCCATGGATCGCCCTGGTGGTCGCCGTGCTGATGGTGATCCTCGGCCTCGCCATGCTTGTCGGCTACCGCCTGCCGTTCACCACGCCGAAGATGTCCATCGGGCGCAAGGACCGCTCGGTGCGCTCGATGTTCGTGTTCGGCGTGGCCTACGCCGTCGCCTCGATCGGCTGCACCCTTGGACCGTTCATCACCCGTGTGCTCGCCGGGATCACCCGCTCGGGGTTCCTCACCGGGCTGATCAACTTCGCGCTCTACGCCCTGGCGATGGGCCTGGTGGTCATCGGTCTGACGGTCAGCCTGGCGATGGCCAACCGGTGGCTGCTGAGCGTGCTGCGCAAGGGCATGCAGCACGTCGAGACGGTCGCCGGCGTGGTCGTGCTGCTGTCGGGCGTGTACCTGTTCTGGTACTGGTACACCGACCTCAACGACCAACTCGACGACCCGGTAACGGCCAAGGCCCTCGGCTGGCAGGCTCGCCTGGAGAACTTCGTCCAGCGCAACGAGACGGTCGTGGTGGTCCTGCTGGGGGCGATGATCGTGGCCGCGCTCGGCCTGGTGGCGGTGAAGTCCCGGCGCAGCCGGACGAGCTGACTACGGCGCCAGCCGGCCGATCTCCCAGCCGGTTACCCCCTGGCGGTAGCGCAGCCGGTCGTGTAGGCGGCTGGGCCGGCCCTGCCAGAACTCGTACTGCGTCGGGCGAATCAGCCACCCGCCCCAGAAGGCCGGGCGGGGGATGTCCTCGACAGCGGCGAAGGTCTCGGTGAACTGGGCGACGCGCTGGTCCAGCGCGGCCCGGTCGGCGATGGGTGTGGACTGCGGCGAGGCCCACGCCCCGATCTGCGAGGCCCGCGGCCGGGAGGCGTAGTACTCGTCGCTCTCGGCATCGGGCACGTGACCGACGACCTCGCCCCACACCCGCACCTGGCGGTGCAGTTGCAGCCAGCTGAACAGCAAGGCCACGTGGCCCCCAGCCTCCAGCTGCGTGCTCTTGTCCGACTGCAGGTTGGTGAAGAACGTGAAGCCGCGGTCGTCGGCGCTGCGCGCCAGGACGTAGCGGGAGTGTGGCTGGCCAGCGGAGTCCACGGTGGACAGCACGAAGGCGTTGGGCTCCACGCAACCGGCCTCGACCGCCTCGTCGTACCAGCGGTGCCACTGGGCCATCGGGTCGGGGGCGAGATCGTCGACGTCGAGGCCGTGGGTCTCGTACTGCACCCGGCGGCTGGCGAGCGAATCGGCCATCTCAGGCCGCCGGGATGGTGGTGGCGCCACGCATGTACGGGTGAAGCACGGCGGGGATGCGCACCGAGCCGTCGGCCTGGCGGTGGTTCTCGACGATGGCCGCCCACACCCGCGGCACGGCCAGGGCCGACCCGTTCAGCGTGTGGGCAATGGCGGTACCGCGCACCCCCGCGGTGCGGACGCGGATCTCTGCCCGCCGGGCCTGGTAGTCGCTGAACCACGACACCGAGCTGACCTCCAGCCAGGCGTTGCTGCCCGGTGCGTAGACCTCGATGTCGAAGCTGCGATGGTGGCTCTGGCCCAGGTCACCGGTGCAGATCTCGATGATCCGGTAGGGCAGCTCGAGCGCGGCGATCGTGCCCTCGGCGCGGCCGACCAACTCGTCCAGCAGCGCCGGGGCCTGCTCGGCGGTGGCCACGGCGAGGATCTCGACCTTGTCGAACTCGTGGGCCCGCAGCATGCCGCGGGTGTCACGACCCGCCGAGCCGGCCTCGCGCCGGTAGCACGGCGAGTAGGCCATCAGCCGGATGGGCAGGTCCTCGGCGTCGACGACCTCGCCGGCGTACATCGACGTCAACGGGACCTCGGCGGTGGGGATGCACCACAGGTCGTCACGCTCGATCGAGTAGGCGTCGTCGGCGAACTTGGGAAGCTGGCCGGTGGCGGTGAGCGTCGCGGTGGTGACCAGCGACGGCGGGCGGACCTCCTCGAACTGGTCGCCGTTGCGGTCGAGGGCCAGCTGGCACAGCGCCCGGGCCAGGCGGGCGCCGAGGCCACGCTGCATGGTGAACATCGACCCGCTGATCTTCGTCGCCCGCTCGTTGTCGAGGATCCCGAGGGCGGTGGCGGTCTCCCAATGCGCGACGCACTGGTGCGCGGCGAACTCGGCCGGCATCCCGACGGGTCCCTTGACCACGGGGTTGTCGTGGTCGCCGGCGCCGTCGGGTGCCAACGGGCTGGGCAGGTTCGGGATCCGCAGCAGCAGGTCGTTGATGGAGGCCTCGAGACCGTCGCTCTGGACAGCGACGACGCGGGCCTCGTCGCCCAGGTCACGGCCGCGCTGTTGCAGTGCCGTTGCCCCGTCGACGTCACCCGCCCGGCGGTGCGCGCCCACCTGCTTGGAGATCTCGTTGATCTCGGCGCGGATGGCGTCACGCTGTCCGACCAGCTCACGGAAGGTGGAGTCGAGGGCGATCACCTGGTCGAGCTGGCGGAGCAGTTCGGGCTGGCCACGGCGGGCCAGGGCGGCGCGCACGGCGTCGGGATCGGTGCGCAACAGGCGAAGGTCGATCACCAGGCCAGGCTACTGGCGGTCTTCTTCGGAGCCTGAAGGCGTTGCCCGGTAGCGTCCATCCCGTGGCGCACCCCGTGGAGGTCCAGGAGCTGACGGTCCGCTACGGCACACGCACCGCGGTGGACACCGTCAGCTTCCACGCCGCGGCGGGGCGGGTGACCGCCGTGCTGGGGCCCAACGGGGCGGGCAAGACGTCGACGATCGAGGTCTGCGAGGGGTTCCGCAGAGCGGCGGCCGGCACCGTTCGGGTGCTTGGCATGGATCCGGCCGTCGACCAGCGGCGGATCAGCGAGCGGATGGGCGTGATGCTGCAGGAGGGCGGCGTATACCCGAGCGCCCGGGTGCGCGACACGGTCGCCCACTACGCCGCGCTGTACGGCCGGGGTGCCGATCCCGACGAACTCGTGGCAGCGGTCGGGCTTGTGGAGCGGGCCAGCGCCACCTGGCGCAAGCTCAGCGGCGGCGAGAAGCAGCGCCTCTCGCTGGCCCTGGCGCTGGCCGCCAAGCCCGACGTCGCCTTCCTCGACGAACCCACCTCCGGGGTGGACATCAACGGCCGTGACGCCATTCGCGGCATCGTCGGCGGGCTGCGTGACTCGGGGTGTGCCGTGGTGCTGGCGACCCACGAGCTGGACGAGGCCGAGCGCCTCGCCGACTGGGTGGTCATCGTCGACCAGGGCAGGGTGGTGGCCGACGGCTCGCTGTCCGAGCTCCGCCACGGCTTCGACGAGATCCGCTTCCGTAGCGCGCCCACCCTGGACATCACCAAGCTGGCTGCGGCGCTGGGGATGGTGGCCAGCCGCGTCGGGGCTGATGAGTACGTGATCGACGCGCCACCGCACCCCCGGCTGATGGCCAAGCTGTCCACCTGGCTGGCCGATGAGGGTCTGCCGCTGGAGGACCTGCGCGCCGGGGCACAACGCCTGGAGGACGTCTTCCGCCGGCTTACCGCACCGCAGGGACCCGGCGGATGAACCGCCTCGCCGCCCAACTGCGCGCCGAGTTGCGCCTGACCCTCAGCAACGGTGAGCAACTGCTGCTCACCCTCGGGATCCCCATCCTGCTGCTGGTGTTCTTCAGCAAGGTGGACGTGCTGCCCACCGGCACCGAGCATCCGGTGGACTTCCTCGCCCCAGGGGTGTTGGCGCTGGCGGTGATGAGCACGGCGATGGTGTCGCTGGGCATCGGCACGGGCTTCGAGCGCACGTATCACGTGCTCAAGCGGCTCGGCGCCACACCCCTCGGCCGCGGTCGGCTGCTGGCGGCGAAGATCGCCGCGGTGGTCGTGGTGGAGCTGATCCAGTTCGCCGTGCTGGTGCCCATCGCCTACGCCCTCGGGTGGCGCGAATCCGGCGCCAACTGGCTGCTGGCAATCGCCGCCGTGGTGGTCGGGACCGTGGCCTTCGCCGGCATCGGCATGACGATGGCCGGCAGGCTGCGTGGCGAGTTGAACCTGGCCGCCCAGAACGGGCTGTACCTGGTGCTGCTGCTCCTTGGCGGGATGATCATCCCGTGGTCCAAGCTGCCCGGTCCCCTGCGCTCGGCCGCCCAGGTCCTGCCGTCGGGGGCCCTGGCCGACGTGCTCCGAGACGCGCTCGCCGGCGCGGCGGTCAGGCCCGGCGCCAGCTGGGTCGTCCTCGGGGCCTGGGCCGTCGCCGCACCCGTGGCCGCCGCCCGCCTCTTCCGCTGGGACTGACCCCGCCCCCACCCCCGCATGGGCGCGATAACTGCGGATATCTGAAGTCTGCGCGCCCAAGCAACTCACCGCGGACCTGCATGGGCGCGCAGACTACGGAAATCCGAGGTGTGCGCGCCCATGCGGGCCGGGCCGGGCTGGCGGGGCTCGCCGGGGCGGGGCCGGGCTGGCGGGGCTCGCCGGGGCGGGGGTCAGGGCGCGGGGGTGCGGTCGAAGGCTGCGGTGACCTGCTCGTAGGTGAGCGGGTGCTCGTCGTGGCCGACGATCTCTGCGGTGGGCATCGTCCCGCCACGCCGGTATGTGCTCGCGGTCTCCACCCCGAAGCGCTTCATGAAGATGAACACGATGATCGACCAGATGAACACGGTGCCACCGGTCTTCATCACCGCGCCGGCGAGTTGCTGATCCTCGGTCACCGAGAGACCCCAGACCCGCACGGGCTGCTCGTAGCGCTTGTACACCACGCCGTCGGCGAAGGTCAGCCAGCCGGCCGGCACCATCGGGATCACGCTCTGGACGAACAGGTAGCTGCACTTGCCGATGGGGGTGAGGTGCCACTCCTTGAACGGCCCGACGATGGGCGTCCACATCCACACCCCGGTCATCACCACCAGCACGTGCAGCAGGTAGTGCAGTGCGCCGTTCTGCACCGAGGCGTTGACCACCCCAGGGATGTGCACGATCATCACCAAGGCGTTGAAGGCGACGCCGGCGACGATGGGTTCGGTGAGGAAGCGCAGGACGCGGTAGCCACGGCCGGTGCCCACCAGCGTCCGCAGCAGCCACTCCGGCGTGGCCAGCAGCACCAGCGGGGGCAGGAAGTAGCTCAGCATCATGTGCTGGAACATGTGCACCGAGTACAGGTAGTCCTCGCCGATCTGGTGGATCGGCCACGTGGAGGCCGTGAACAGGATCACCATCGCGGTGACGAAGCACCACACCTGCCTGCGGGTGACCACCGGTTCACCGAGCGCCACCGCACGCGGCCCGATCACCCGGATCGAGTAGATGTACGCGCCGATCAGGAAACCGACCAGTAACCAGACCTCAGGGTTGGCCTGGTACCGCCAGGGGTCGGGGAAACTCGGCGTGCCGAGCACCGCGGTGATCACGGCTCCGGTCTAGTTGAAGAACCGGTACGAGAACAACACGCCCAGGTACACCATCAGCGTCAGCGCGATCCCCATGTAGAAGAGGATGCCGAACAGCTTGTTGTCGAACTTGAGATGCATGAAGAACAGCAGCACCAGGATGAACTTGGCCACCATCATGATGAGCAGGAACGGGGTGTGGAACCCGCCCAGGTCCACCCAGTAGGTGGCGGTCTCCAGCCCGGTGAGCACCGCCAGGATCACGGCGATCTTGATGTAGGCCATGTCGGGGTGATGCTGGTGCGCACCGACGTCGTGGTGGTCGGCGGTGTGCGGGTCGGCGATGTCGGTCACGTGCGCCTCGCTCATGACGGGATCAGGTAGACGAGGGTGAAGATGACGATCCAGACGACGTCGACGAAGTGCCAATAGAGGCCGATCAGCTCCACCGATTCCGCCTTGTTGCCGACGATCTTGTTCTTGCCGATCATCGCCACCAGGGCCATCAGCATGATGATGCCGACGCTGACGTGGACGCCGTGGAAGCCGGTGAGCGTGTAGAAGCTGGAGCTGAACAGGCTCGTCGTGTACCCCAGACCCTCGTGGTAGAAGCTGGTGAACTCGTACACCTGGGCGCCCACGAACGTGGCGCCCAAGAGGGCGGTCACCGTCAGCCAGGTCTGGGTCTTGCGGTCGTCGTTCTGGTGAGCGTGGCTCACGGCCAACACCATGGTGAGCGAGCTCATCAGCAGCACGAAGCTGGAGATCGAGGTCAGCGGGATGTCCCACAGCGCGTCAGGCCCCGGACCGTTGCCGTTGCGGCCGCGGTACAGCATGTAGGTGGAGATCAGCCCGCCGAACAGCAGGCACTCACTCCCGAGGAAGAGCCACATCGCCAGCTTGTTGTTGCTCAGCCCGGTGGAGGTGTAGTGCGCCCCGGGGTGGTGATCCCCGCCGTGAGCGGCGGGAGCGTCGTGCACAGCCAGGTCAGACATTGGCCAGCTCCTTCCCGACGCCGGTACCCGCAGGCGGGTCGTAGTCACCCGGCTCGGCGACGGACGGCTCCAGTGCCCAGGCAAAGGCCGCCGCCAGCACGATGAGCGCGCCCACCATCGCCAGCAGGGTGTTGTACATGATCCCGTAGCCGATGATCGGCAGGCCGAAGGCCAGGATGATGGGCCAGTACGACGGCGACGGCATGTGGATGTCGTGGTCGGCGTGAGCCTCCTGCTCGGCCATGATCTCTTCGGCCGTGCGCGTCTTCACCAGTCGAACCCCGTGATCGGTCTCGACCTCTTCGTACTTGCGGTGGAAGAACTCGTCCACCTCGTGCACCGTGGGGATGGCGTCGAAGTTGTGCACCTTCGGCGGGCTGTGTGTCAGCCATTCCAGGGTGCGGGCGTCCCACGGATCCAGCGGGGCGACCTCGCCCTTGTGCAGCAGGTGCGTGCGCACCACGTTCCACACGAACACGAGCACGCCGATGCCGAGGACGTACGACCCCACCGTGGCCACCTTGTTCCAGAAGCCGAGGTTGAACAGCCCCTCACCGGTGAGGTTCTGCGGCCACACCACCATGCGCCGCGGCTGGCCCTGCAGGCCGATCATGTGCATCGGCCCGAACGTCAGGTTCATGCCGATCACCATCAGCCAGAAGTTCCACTTGCCCAGCGTGTCGTTCAGCATCTTGCCGAAGACCTTCGGCCACCAGTAGTAGAAGCCGGCGAACAACCCGAAGATGGCGCCGCCGAACAGCACGTAGTGGAAGTGGGCGACGATGTAGTAGGTGTCGGTCTGCTGGGTGTCACTGGGTGACACGGCGTGGGTCACCCCGGACAACCCGCCGATGGTGAACTGGGTGACCAGGCCGATGGCGAACAGCATCGGCACGGTGAAGGTGAGCTTGCCGCCCCACATGGTGAGGGTCCAGTTGATGATCTTCACCCCGGTGGGGATGGCGATCAGCATCGTCCCGACGCTGAACACCGCCACGCTGACCGGGCCGAGGCCGCTGGCGAACATGTGGTGGGCCCACACGCCGAAGCCGAGGAAGCCGATGGCCGCGCCGCTGAGGGCGACGAACTTGTACCCGAACAGCGGCTTGCGGCTGAAGACCGGCAGGACCTCGGACACGATGCCGAAGCTTGGCAAGATCAGGATGTACACCTCTGGGTGGCCGAAGATCCAGAACAGGTGCTGCCACAGCAGCGGGTCTGCGCCGAGGTTGACGTTGAAGAACTGGGCCCCGAACACCCGGCTGAACGACAGCAGGAACAGCGCAACGGTGATGACCGGCAGCGAGAACACCAAGAGGAACTGGACCACCAGCACCATCCAGGTGAACATCGGCATCTTCCACAGCGTCATCCCGGGGGCACGCATGTTGATGACGGTGACGATCAGGTTGATGGCGCCGGTCAGCGAGGCGATACCGGTGATCTGCACGCCGATGGCCCAGTAGTCCACGCCGTGGCCCGGCGAGAACAGCCCGGACGCGTTCGGCTGGTACATGAACCATCCACCGTCGGCCGCCCCGCCGAGGAACCACGAGGTGTTGAGGAACAGCCCGCCGAACAGGAAGCACCAGAAGCCGAAGGCGTTGAGCCGCGGGAAGGCGACGTCACGGGCGCCGATCTGCAACGGGATCATGTAGTTGGCGAAGGCGCTGACCATGGGCATGACGAAGAGGAAGATCATCGTCGTGGCGTGCATGGTGAACATCTGGTTGTAGGTGCCGGCGCTGAGCACCGTGTTGTCCGGCGCGGCGAGCTGCGTGCGGATCAGCAGCGCCTCGAGCCCACCCACCAGGAAGAAGGCGAAGGCGACGACGCCGTACATGATGCCGATCTTCTTGTGGTCAACGGTGAACAGCCACGACCGCCAGCCGGTGGAGCTCACCGGGCGGCGGAAGGCGCCGTATGCGTCGGCAGGCCCCACGAAGGTGGGGGCGTCACCGGCCAGTGCCGGGGTGGATGGGCGTTCGATGATTGCCATGTCGTCCGTCCTTACTTCCGCGTGACCAGGTAGTCGATGATCTGGCTGATCTGGTCGTCGTTCAGCTTCAGATTGGGCATGCCGCGGGACATCCCGTTGTTCCTGGCGATCTGGTCGTCCGTTGCATACATCGGCTTCTTCGCCGGTGCGTTGCGGATCCAGTCACGGAGGTCCTTCTCGTTCAGGCACTCCCGGGTGACGCCCTGGAGATAGAGCGCGCCGAACTCCTCCGGCTTGGCGTGCCACACCTTGTCCCGGCACTCGGGTGTCAGCAGATCCCACACCGCGCCGGCGAACGTGTTGCGTGACATCAGGTGGCTGAGGTTGGGGGCGTTGCCGGACACGACGTACAGGTCGGGCTGTGACACCACCGGGGCGCCATCGGCGTCGGTGAGGCCGTCCACCTGGTGGCAGCGCGAGCAGTTGGCCTGGAACGTCCCCTCGCCGACCACCGCGGCGGGATCGGTGGGTTTCTCGTACGGCGCCGTCTGCTTGGCCACCCAGGTGTCGAAGTCAGCCTGGTTCAGCGCGGCCACCTGCATGCGCATCCGCGCATGGCTGAGCCCGCAGAACTCCGTGCACTGACCGCTGTAGATCCCCGGCTGATCGGCTTCGAGACGCAGCGTGTGGGTGCGGCCCGGCACCGCGTCACGCTTGCCGTTCAGCTTCGGGATCCAGAAGCTGTGGATCACGTCGTTGCTCTGGATCTGGGCCAGGACCTTGGTCTTGGCGGGCAACGCCATCTGGCCGCTGGTGACGATGGGCTGCTTGATGCCGCCGGTGGCGCACCCGTCCTGCACCGGGTAGACGTACTCCCACCACCACTGCTGGCCGGTCACGATGACCACGCACTGCGTGTCGCTGGTCTTGTCCAGCTTCATCACCGTGGCCACGGTGGGCACGCTGATGCCGGCCAGCAGCGTGGCCGACAGCACGATGGGGCCGATCTCGAGGATCGCCTTGCCGTGGCCCTGCTCGGGAATCTCCTGGCCGCGATCCTTGAACTTCCAGATGGCGTAGCCGATAGTGGCGAACACCAGCACGCCGATGACACCGGCGATGTAGAAGATCGGTCGCTGCAGGTTGTCGATGGAGCGGGCGTTCGGCCCGGCCGGCTGCCAGGTGTCCTGCGGCGCATCCTTGGCGCAGCCGGCGAGTAGCAGCACGCCACCGGCCAGCAGGCCGGCACGCACACGGCGAGAGGCACGCGGGGGCATGTCGTGCACGGTATCCACCTCGGTCGGGGTTCGGCGAACTTCGGTCATGGCACCAGCACCGTGATGGCCTGGTCGGCGATTCCAGGCACCGTGATGGTGTACGGGGTCTGGCTGGTGCTGCTGGGCCGGGTGTAGCGGATGGTCTTGAGCACCTCGCCGCCCGGTTCGATCAGTGTGGTGCACTCCTTGGGCGACTTGGTCACCGCCGTGCCGCTGGAGGAGTCGGTGAACGTGCCCAGGTTCAGGGTGAATCGGCGTGGCTCGCTGTCCTGGTTGCGGAAGATGATGTTGTTCTGCTGGCCGGCGATGAGGGTGACGTCGGCGCGGGCGCCACGAAGGCCCTGGGAGTACACGGCGAGCTTGCCGTCCTGGACGACCACGATGGCCGACGGGCTGCTGATCGACATCACGTCACCGGGAGCGCGCTTGTCGACCTCGGGGTTCTTGCCCGCCTCGTCACAGACCGCGGGCTCGTCGGCCGTGGTGGGGTGCTTGTGGATCTCACGCTGGCCGTCGAGGGCCATCACCGCCCCGGTGGACACCAGCCCGAGGGCGGCGATGGCAGCCACGCCCGTGATGGCGCCGCGCTGGAGGTTGGGCTTGGAGGCCACGAGGTACCCGCCGAGCAGCACGAGGGCGCCGAGGATGCCGAACACGACCGGCCCACCCGACTTGTCGACCCACAGCATGATCCGCGAGAAGGAGAACACGATGACGCCAAGACCCACAGCGGCCACGATGGGGAACTGCAGCGGCTGCAGCAGGCGGCTGCTCACCGCCTGGTTGAACGACGCGTCGGACGAGGCCCGGTCGCTCCACGCGGTGACCAGCCATTCGGCAGCGGCGGCCAGCAGCACGATGATGCCGAGCTTGAAGAACCACGGGCGGGTCTCGGCGCCGATGGCGGTGACCCCGGCGCCGATGGCTGCCAGGATGGGCGCCACGCTGCGCCGTACCGGCGCCTGGGCGGCCGCTGCGGTGTGGGTGATATCGGGCGCCATGCTGGACGTGTTGCCGTCACGGGTGAAGAAGTTGACGGCGGTGAGTGCGGCCAGGGCGAGCAGGGCGCCGATCAGCACGACGGTGCCCAGCCAGCCGGGCTCGCCGCCATGGGTAGCGCCGAACACGAGCAGGCTGGCCAGCGCCAGGCCAGTCGCCCCGAGGAACAGCTTTGATCCGGTGGTGAACATTGTGCTCCGTTACTTGGTCACGTAGACCACGAACCACACCGCGGCGAACGCTGCGGCGAGGAAGTACCAGTACAGGGCGTGGGCGGCGACGAGCTCACGGTTGGGGGAACGCCCGCCGAGGTAGCGGAAGGCGGTGACGACGCTGAGTCCGATGCCGACGATGGCCAGGACGACGAACGTGCCGGTGACGGCGTAGAACAGCGAGTGATAGACGGTGCCCTTGGCCGGCAGGTGGATCTGGTTGAACACGAACGCCTGGGCGTTGACGATGGCGATCCCCAGCACGGCGGTGAGCCCGAGGGCCAGGCCGGCGTGGGCGCGGTCGTTGCGCTTGGCCGAGTAGACGGCCCACTGGGCGAACACGCAGGCCGGGATGAACGCCAAGAGCATGGTGTTCGGGGCGACCATGTTGATGCTGACGTCCTTGGGGACCCAGCCCGTGCCGGCGTCGATCGCCCGGTCACGCATCTTCAGCCACAGGCCCAACATCCCGGCGATCAGGGCGGTCCCTGCGGCGCATGCCAGGACAGCGCCGACGAGCACCTGGCGCCGTGGTGCCGGCGGGGGACCGGCGGGGAGGGCCAACGGAGTGGTGGACGTGCTCATCAGCGCTGGCCCCCTGGCTTCAGGTCGAGCAATGGTTCTGGCGACATGACCGTGTGGACGTCGGCGAAGTTGGCCTCCGGGGCGGGCGAGGACGTCGCCCACTCCAGGGTCTGGCCGTCCCACGGATCGTCACCGGCGGCGGCCCCGCCGCGCAAGGCGCCCAGGCGCATGGCCACCACGCCAAGCACGGTGAGCGCCACGAGCAGATGACCGATCGCCGAGGCGATGTTCCACAACTGGTACGGGCCGCTGTAGCTGAATTGCGTGGCCGCTGCGGGCTGCTTGGCGAACCCGGCGATGGCGTAGGGCAGCGCTGCCAGCACCACGCCCAGCGCGCCGAGCAGGGCGAGGGGCAGGACCTTGGTGTCCGCGGTCGCCCGCCCGGTGAGCTTCGGGCACCAGTAGACGACGGCGCCGAGCATGGCCAGCGCCGTCCCGTACACCACGTACAGGGTCATCGACTCCTCGAACACCGTGCCGGCGAGCTGGGCGTCGCCGATGTTGTACAGCGCGGTGCCGGCGACACCGACGAAGGCCAACCCGGCGCCGAGCAGGCCGAACACCATCGGTGACTGCAGGCGGGGGCGGACCGAGCGCAGGCTGGAGGCGCCGATGGCCAGGACGACGAGACCGCCGAGAACCGGCAGGAGGTGGAAGAAGGCGAACGGCACGGCATCGGTCAACCAGTCACCAAGACCCTGGTCGAAGGCGTTGCGCGGCAGGTCGAGCGGCGTCTGGGTGACGGCGGTGAAGGCCCCGACGGCGAGCAGGCCGAGGCCGGCGAAGGCCGCGCCACGCATCGCCAGGCGACGCCGGGTGGCGGTGGTGAGGGCCTCGAGGGCGAATCCGAAGGCCGGGACAGCCCACAGGAAGGTCATCGGCTGGGTCAGACCGAAACCGATCAGGTCGCTGATCCCGCGGTTGCCGCCGAAGCCTTCCCGGCCGTAGCGGTAGTCGACGTAGGCGATGATGGCGTTGCCGGCGACCACCGGCAACGCGACGAGCAAGCCGACGCAGGCGACCAGCACCGACCAGGTGAAGACCGGCACGCGACGCATGTTCATCCCGGGGGCCCGGGTGGTGAGAATGGTGGCGGCCAGGCCGACCACGGCGCACAGCAGCCCCAGCAGTTGCAGCAGATGGGCCGTGAGGAACAGGGCGACGAACGTGGCGTTGCCGCCGGCGGGGCCACCGTTGCTGGCAATCGAGACGACGACCACGACGGTGCCGATGAGCCACGACCAGAACCCGGTGGCGACCAGCCGGGGGAAGGCCAACGAGCGCGCGCCCACCTGCAAGGGCACCACGGCGACGGCCATGCCGAGGACGATGGGTGCGATGGCGGCCATCACCAGACCGACGCGGTACGTCGACAAGACCTGCGGCAGCGAACCGGGGTCGAGCAACGCCCGGCTGGTGTCGGCGCGGTCGACGCCGAGCAGGACGCCGACCACTGCCACCGCGGCCAGGAACATCATCCCGCTCAACAGGTAGAGGCGGCCGATCTTCTTGTGGTCCGTCGTCGTCAGCCAGTCGGCGACGCCCGACAAGCCACGCCCGGCGACACCGGCTGCGGTGCCGGGTGCGTGCGTCTCAACGGTGGTCATGCGGCGAACTCGTTTCGTGCGGGCGCGCCTCGGGCGGCCCGATGCTGGATCGGATGAATCAGCAAAGACATTACCCACAGGGCGCGGCAGCGGCCGAAATCATCGGCAGCTGGCCCAGCCGCGGTTTCAGGGGCCGAATCGGACCAGCACGTCGACCAGGATCGCGCCGAACAGCACCGTGATATAGGTGATGCTGACGCCGAAGACTCGCATCGCCCGCTGGGGCGTCGGCGAACGACCGAGGTCGACCGCCGACCACAGGAAGGTCGCCCCGGCGACCGCCGCGGCGATGCCGTAGATCCAACCCAGCTCGCTGACCGGAAGCACCGCCAGGCTGCAGGCGACCATCGCCACCGTGTACCACACCATCGAGCGGACCGTGGTCTGCGGTGAGGCGATGGCGGGCAGCATCGGGACTGCGGCGGCCCGGTATTCCTCGACGTGACGCATCGCCAGCGCCCAGGTGTGCGGAGGCGTCCACAGGAAGATCACGCCGAACAGCACGACCGGCGCCCAGGCCACCTCGTCACGCACCGCCGCCCAACCCACCAGCACCGGCATGGCGCCGGCAGCGCCGCCGATGACGATGTTCTGAGCCGTCGAACGCTTCAGCCACAGCGTGTAGACGAAGACGTAGAAGAGCGTCGCCACCAGCGCCAAGACGGCTGCGAGGAGGGTGGCCAAGGCCCACAGCACGGCGAAGGCCACGATCTCCAGGGCGACCGCGAACACCAGACCCTCGGCGGGCGAGATCAGCCCGGTGACGGTGGGCCGGCCCTTGGTCCGCTCCATCAGGGCGTCGATGTCACGATCCACGACCATGTTGATGGCGTTGGCCCCGCCAGCGGCCAGGGTGCCGCCGAGCAGCGTGACCAGCACGAGGCGGGTGGGCGGCCAGCCCCGCTCGGCCAGGACCATGGTGGGCAGGGTGCTGATCAGCAAGAGCTCCACCACGCGCAGCTTCATCAGATGGACGTAGCCGGCGAGCTTGGTGGTGGGCCGGCGGGTCGAACTGTGAGCGACGCCGCCCGGCTTCATCCGCGAGGGAACGAGTGGGCGGGCGCCGACTGCCATGACGGCCCATGGTACGGGCAGAATGTGCGGGTGCCGCCAGCGCCGGCCAGCCCGACCACCGTCCGGCCCGACACCGATGTCGAGGTCGAGGAGACCGTGGACGTCGATCGCCCGTGGATCGCGCTGGTGTGGAACGACCCGATCAACCTGATGAGCTACGTCGCCTTCGTGTTCCAGAAGCTGTTCGGGTACAGCAAGGACAAGGCCAACGCCTTGATGCTCGACGTCCACCACAAGGGCCGGGCCGTGGTGGCCAGTGGAGCGCGGGAGAAGATCGAGATGGACGTCTTCCGCCTGCACGAGCATGGCCTGTGGGCAACCATGCAGCAGGACGACTGACGATGGGCTGGCGCAAGCCCAAGGGGCCGCTGCAGCAGACGTCGAAAGGCGTGCGGGTGACCATGTCGGCCCCGGAACGTGAGCTCATCGTCCGCCTGCTCGACGACCTGCGGACCTTGATCCTGGCCGGTGGGGATCAGGCGATCCTGCGCCGCTTGTTCCCGCCGGCCTACCACCAGGCCGTCGACACCGACGCCGAGGCCGAGTACCAGCGGCTGATGCACGACGAGTTGGTGGCCGCCCGCCTGGCCGGGATCGAAACCATCCGCGCCGCGATTGCCGACGACACGCTGCTCGACGACGAGGGGACCATGGCCTTCGTCCGCTCGCTGAACCAGATCCGCCTCGTGCTCGGCACGGCCCTCGACGTCAGCGAGGACGAGAGCATCGACGTGGACGACGACCACCCGCTGGTCGCCGAGTATCACCTCTACCACTACCTGTCATGGCTCCTGGAGAACGCCCTGGAGTGCATCACCTGACCGCTGCCTCAGGGCGTGAAGTTCAGGTGACGAAGGCGGCCAGCCAGCCGGGCAGGCGGGTCGGCCGCCCATCGGCGGTGATCAGGCCGTGGACGGTGACGCCGGTGGCCCTCACCTCGGCGCCCACGGTGAGCAGGTAGGTCATCTGGAACGTCGTCCGGGTGGCCTTCGCCAGGCGGGTGTGCACGGTGACCACCTCGTCGAAGCGAAGCGGTAGCCGGTACTGGACGAAGCACTCCAGCACCGCCGATTCCAGGCCCTCGGCCTGCCACGCCGTGTACGGGTGGCCGATGTGGCGCAGGTAGGCGACGCGGGTTTCCTCGAAGTACGGCAGGTATCTGCTGTGGTGGACGATGCCCATCGCGTCGGTCTCGGCGAAGCGCACCCGGATGTCGTGGCGGAACGGGTACGCCGCCGGATCCAGACCCGCGGTGGCCGACATCCTCACGACCGCCGACCGTACTCGCCTATCCGGCTCATCCGGTGACGGTGGCCAATCAGTCGACCGTCATGCGCGAGGCAGTGATCGGCCGCAGTCGGGAGGCGACCCCGCTGCCCGTCGTGGTGACCAGCCCGACGATCACCGGCACGCCCACCAGCAGCACGGCCAGGGTCCGCCAGGGTATGTGCATGGTCAGCTCGGTGGTGGCGTTGGCCATGTAGATGGCGATGGGGATCAGCCCGACGGGCACGGCCATCACCGCGCCCAGCACGGCCAGCAGCGTGGCCTTCAGCCCGCTGGTCCGCCGCAGAGTGCGCGGGCTGGCGCCCACCACGGCCAGGACATCGCGCTCCTCACGGGTCTCGGCGGCCGACAGCGCCAGGGCCGCGCCGATGACCCCGAGGGCCACCAGCAGCGCCAGCCCGCTGAGCGCACCCTCGACCGCTCCCTTGTTGACGGCGGTCTGATACGGCTCGGCATAGGCGGCGGTCACGTTCAGGCGCGGGCTGCGGTCGCCACGGCCGTACGCATCCACGACAGCTGCCCAGTAGTCCTCGTTGAGCTCCTGGAGCGCAGCCCGCTGAGCCCCGGTCAGCCGGTGCGGGTAGCGCAGCACGGTCAGACTCGGCACGGCGACGAAGCCGAGCCGCTCGGCTGCGGCGGGGCTGAGCAGCAACCCTCTCATGAAGTCGAGGTTCGACGTGGTGCGAACGAAACGGACCGGCTGATCGGCGGACCGCTGACCGGCGGACGCAGCCGTCGGCTGCTGCTCCATGTCCTCCCAGCGGAGCTGACCACTCCCGTTGAACTGGCCGAGGACGACGGCGCCCGAGGTTCGCAGCGCGTCGGTGGCCGCCGGCGGCAGGTCATAGAGGCCAAGGAACGCGTCGTCGGCCAGCGCGACTCCCGAGCCGAACGACATCAGGACGTACTCCCCGTCACCGGTGGGCTGGGCGTGATCCCCGGGTGCCGCATGAATACTTCGGATCACTGGGCCGCCTGGAGCTGTGGCGTCACCGGCTGTCAACGCCTGCAGCGTGGTCACCGTGGCCCCGGGAACCACCTGCAGGATGCGCCGCAGGTCGGCGGCGGGTAGCGCCACGTCCCCCATCGCCCCCGCGTACGTTCCGCGGGTCGAGTGGAGCACGACCTCGTCGGGGCGCATCCACCACCGCTCCGGCCGGTCGGCAAGGGCAAGGGCGGAGGACGAGGCGGCGATGGCCAGCGCGCTGACCGCGCACACGGCAGCCACCACCGCGGCCGAACGAGTGCGCTGGCGGACGATGCCCCGGGCGGCCAGGCGGATCTCGCCACCGGCCCTGCGGGCCAGCGGCCCGACGGTGTCGACGTAGGCCGGTGCCGTGGCGCACATGCCCAGCAGCATCAGCACACCGCCCCCGACGGCAGTCGCCGCCCAGATGCTGGCACGGTTCGCCGACTGGGATGCGGTCGATCCGATGACGGCAAGGGCCAGCAACCCGGTGCCCGCGAGGAACCCGCCAAGTCCGCCAGCCGTCACCCACCGCGGCACCTGCCGTGGTGGGCGGCGACCCGCCAGGGCGGCGAGGACGGGGATCCGGCTGGTGGCCCGGGCGGGGATGGTGGCCGCCACCGTGGCGGTGATCACGCCGAAGGCCAGTGCCAGGGCGACCTCCAGCCACGAGTACCGGTATCCGGACGAGGCGAACTTCAGGATCTCGCTGCGATGCGGGGCCAGCACGACGAGCACCACGGCTGCCACACCACCGCCCAGTACCGAACCGATGACGCCGGCGAGGGCGCCTTGGAGCATCAGGGTCCGGCGCAGCAGCCGCGGCGAGGCGCCGTTGGCGCCGAGCTGGCCCAGTGTCACCAATTGGCGGCGGGCCCCGGCGGCGAACGCCGCGGCGATGACGATCCCGACGATCATCAGCGCCAGCACTCCGAACACCATGCCCCAAGCGACGCGGGCTGCCTGGTTCGCCTCCTGACCGGACAGCGGGTCGTTACCTCGGACCTCGCGCTCGACGGCCGGAGACGCCACCAGCGCGCCCTCGCTGGAGTGGATCGCCTCGATCAAGCCGGGGGACAACGGCCGGCCGATCCTGGCCAGGTGCTCCGACGCCAGCGACTCACCAGTGATGGGGAAGGGCGTCGTCGGCTCGACGACCACCGTGTCACCTCCCCAGTTGTCGGCAACCTCCCCAGTTCCGACCACCTGCCACGTCAGGGGTTCGGGCCGCACCAGGTGGAGCTCATCCCCGACACCAACCCCGAGGTCCGCCGCAGCCGAGCGGCTGAGGAAGACCTCGCCCGGCGCCGCCGGTACCCGGCCCGCCATGACGACGAACCACGATGTCAGGATCGGTGATTCGGAGTGCTGCTTGACCACCCTGACCGAGGCGCGGTGCCCGTCCGCGGTACGAAGCACCCGGCTGTAGTCCGCCAGTCGCGTCGTGACGGCGGAACTCGGCGGCAGCAGGGGCGAGAACGTATCCACCGCGGCACCACCTTCGGGCGGCTGCTCGACAAACCACGTGAGGTCGGCTGCACCGTTGTGCTCACGCCAGAAGTCGTCGACTGTCCTCGTGTTGGTCCGGATCCAGACGGGGGCCAGGATCAGCGCGGCCACTGGACCAGCGACGAGCCCGGCCACCAGCAGGGTGCGCCACGGGCGGCGGCGCACTTCGTTGGCGGCCAGGCGGGCGGCAACGGTGGTGGCCGGGAGGGCGCTCATCGACCCGAACCGAGTGAGCGCGTCCCGGCCACCTCTAGGGCCAGCTCGGTTGCCAGCTGGCTGGTGACGCCGACGAGTCGGCCGTCGCGCATCGACACCACCCGGTCGGCCACCGCGGCGTAGCGCGGTTCATGGGTGACCAGCACCACGGCGGTGCCGTGGCGGTCGGGCAGCGAGGCCAGCAGCTCGATGACCTCCTCGCCGGTCTGGGTGTCGAGCGCACCGGTCGGCTCGTCGGCGAGGAGCAGGCGGCGCTCACCCACGATGGCCCTGGCGATGGCGATGCGTTGCTGCTGGCCACCGGAGAAGTCATCGGGATAGCGATCGAGGAACTGGGTCAGGCCCACCAGCCGCAACGCCTCCGTCGCCCGGGCTCTGGCGACGCGGCTGCGTACGCCGTCCAGCTCCAGCGGCAGGGTCACGTTCTCCATCGCGGTCAGCCCGGCCACCAGGTTCAAGCGCTGGAAGACGTAGCCGATCGCTGTCCGGCGGAGCTGAGCGAGCTCGGCCGGCGACATCGTCGCCAGGTCACGGCCACCCACCAGGACGTGCCCGGCGCTGGGGGCCTCCAACCCGCCGGCCAGGTGCAGCAGGGTGGACTTGCCGCAGCCCGACGGGCCACGGATCGCCACGAACTCGCCGTCGTGGATCTCCAGGGAGACGTCAGTCAGGGCGCGCACTTCGGTAGGCCCCGAGCCGAAGCTCTTGACGACGTCGATCAGCTGCAGGATCGTCACGACCGGCCTCCCTTCGCCGCATCGACCAGCCGTTGCTCGCAGTGATCGAGCCATCGCAGGTCGGCCTCGGCCCGCAGCACCAACGCCTCGACGACCAACTCGGCAGCACCCGGCAGCGACGACGCCGCCCGCCGGGCCCGAGCCTGGCGGCGCCGCTGAGCCAGCAGGGCCATCAACGCGTCACGCTGGTTGGCGATGACCTCCAGGGCGTGCTCCCGCGTGGACGCCATCGCCAGCAGCACCTTCAACACCAGCTCGTCGCGCGGTGGCGGCTCGTCGCCGGGCACCGCCCACCACCATGCGCCCAAGGCGTCCCTCCCCTCGTCGGTGAGCCGCCAGCTGCGCTGTTCGTCGGCGTCCACGGTGGCGGCCACCAATCCGTCGCGCTCCAGGCGGTCCAGGGTGGAGTACACCTGGCCGACGTTGAGCGGCCACACGCCACCGGTGATCTGCTCGAACTGGGCCTTCAGCCCGTAGCCGTGGCTCGGCTCGGCATCGAGCAACGCCAGCAATCCTTCTCGAACACCCACGGCAAACCTCCTCGATATGCATTCTTAGTATGCATATCGAGGAAGATTTCGTCAAGGGTGATGGGTGGTCGCCGGAGCAGCCGATCGGGTCACCAGGGTGGGAGGCGGCCCATCCCACAGCCAGGCGGCGCCGAAGTTCCACATCGCCACCAACACGTCACCGAACGCCGTGCCCTGGTCCGTCAGGCGGTAGTCGAAGCGCGGCGGGTGCTCGGTGTAGGACTCCTTGGCCAGCATTCCCTCGTCCACCAGGCGGCCGAGACGCTGGGTGAGCAGGGCCCGGCTGCAGCCAAGTGAGCGCTGGATGTCGTCGAAGCGGGTCCGGCCGCGGAACACCTCGCGCATCACCAGCGGGGTCCACCGGTCACCGATCAGGTCGGTGACCCGGGCGATCGGGCACGACCGCCGGTCCAAGCGGGTCCGGCGCATCAGAGCTTGTCGATGCGCGCCGGGACGAACTTGTGCAGCGGTGTCCCGGCGAAGCGGTCACGATGGGCCGAGGTGGTGAGTTCGTTGGGAGCAACCCCGACCCGAGCGCCGTCGGGAGTGTCCAGACCGAAGCCGTTCGGCAGGGACACGTGCCCGGGCTGCATGGCGTCGTCGATCTCGGCCACGGCCACCGCCGAGCCGCGCCGGGTGACCAGCCGGACCGTCTCGCCGTCGGCCACATCCAGCGCAACGGCATCGGCGGGTGCCAGGCGAAGGGTGCCGGCAGCGTCACGTTTGCGCCACGCCGGGTCACGGATGATGGTGTTGGCGGTGAACGAACGCCGCTCACCCGCGGACAGCACCAGCGGATACTCGGCATCGGTGGGCGGGCCGTCGGACGCCACCAACTCGTCCAGTTCGGCCAGCAGTTCCGCCATGGCCAGGTGGACCCGGCCGTCGTCGGTGGCCACCCGTTGCCAGGTCGACTCGGCATCATCGACCGAGAAGACCACACCGGACGGGGACTCGACGATGGCGTCGAACAGCGCCTCACCGGCCTCCAGGCCGCGGCCGAAGCCTGCCCGCTCCACGGCATCGGGGTAACGCTGGGCACACTGGTGGACCGCAGCCCACAGCGCTGCGGCCGAGCAGGCGCCATGGGGCAGGGTCGGGCCGAGGGTGCGGTAGAGCAGCACCGGGGCCAGCCTGCCGAGAGACGGCCTCGCCCCGAGGGCCTCGAAGAACGCCGCGGCAAAGGCGGCCCTCCCCTGGCCCAACGCCGCACGCAGCGGGGCGTAGTCGTCCTCCCCCACGACACCCAGTGCTTCGCACAGCCGGGCATGGATCTCCGGTTCGTCGAGGGTGCCGGGGAGCGCGTCGAGGAGCGGCCGGCGCACGTGGAAGACGTTGTCCGGGAAGTCGAAGTTGAAGAACGAGGCCTCGTACTTCTCGTATTGCGAGGGCGCCGGCAGGACGTAATGGGCCAGCCGACCGGTCTCGGTGAGGGCGACGTCGATCACCACGACAAGATCGAGGGCGCCGAGCGCGGCTCGCATCCGCTCGCTGTCCGCCAGGGAGTGTGCCGGGTTGGCGCTCTCGACCAGCATCGCCCGGTAGCGGGCCGGGTGGTCGGTCAGGATCTCCTCGGCGATCACGTTGCACGGCACCAGCCCGCTGATGATCGGGGCCCCGGCCACCGGGCTGCGCCGTTCCGAGCGGCGGGCCGACGCTGCCGAGCCGGCCAGGCCGACGATGGAGGTGGGCGCGTACATGCCACCCGTGACACCAAGGTTGGCGGTGAACAGCCACAGTAGCTTCTCGAGGTAGCTCGACAGGGTGGAGTGCACGGTCATCTGCAGGCCGAGGTCCTCGAACACCGCGACACTGGCGGCCGCCGCGATTCGCCGGGCGGCGTCACGCAGCAGCGCTTCGTCCACACCGCAGATCTCGGCGAAGCGGGCGATGGGCACCGTCGCCAGACGAGCGACCACCTCGTCCACGCCGGTGGCGTGGGTGGCCAGCCACTCGGTGTGCAGGAGGCGCTCGTCCACCATGATCGCTGCCAGCGCCGCCAGGCACCAGGCGTCGGTTCCCGGGCGCAGCCGCAGGTGGATGTCGGCCAGGTCGGCGGTCTCGGTGCGCCGTGGATCGATGACGATCATCGTGCGCGCCGGGTCCCTGGCGATCTCCTTCAGCGTGGTCCTGGCATGCGGGAAGCCGTGCGACTGCCACGGGTTCTTGCCGATGAACAGGGCCAGCTCACAGTGCTCGAAGTCGCCACGCACCGAGGTGCCCAGGAGATGGGCGTTGACCCAGAACTCACCGGTCTTTTCCTGGGCCAGGGCGTTGGAGCGGAACACCGAGCCCAGCGCGGCCCTGGTGGCGGCCGAGTAGACCCCGCCGAGATGGTTCCCTTGGCCGCCCCCGCCGTAGTAGAAGACCGATTCGCCGCCGTGCGTGTCACGGATGTCGGCGAACCGGCTGGCGATCTCGGTGATCGCCGTGTCCCACGAGACGGGCTCGAAGCTGCCGTCGGGCCGGCGGCGCAGCGGCGTGGTCAGGCGGTGCGGTCCGTTCTGGTAGTGGTCGAGGCGCAGGGCCTTCTCACACGTGTAGCCCTTGGACGCTGGGTGGGCCTTGTCGCCACGGACCCGTTCGAAGCGGCGCCCGTCGAGCCCGCCGAGGCGGACCTCGATGCCGCAGTTGCATTCGCACAGGATGCACGCCGTGGGTTGCCAACCCGCCTCGACCAGTTCCGTCATGGCGTCACCGTAGTCAGTTCATCAACTGAACTCAATCCCCCCGCCCCGTTCATGTCACCGCATGAACGAACTGTGCGTTCATGCGGTGACGTGAACGAATGGGTGGCGCATTCTGACGGGGGCGGTGTTAGCATTTCGACGCTCTCAACCGGAGGCGTCCCTAGCCCCCATCGTCTAGCGGCCTAGGACACCACCCTTTCAAGGTGGCGGCACGGGTTCGAATCCCGTTGGGGGTGCAAGACCAGTTGGTCACCAATTGGTCCCGTGGTGAAGTTGGAGTTCACGCCGGCCTGTCAAGCCGGAGGTCGCGGGTTCGAGTCCCGTCGGGACCGCGCAAGCCTTCGGGCTTGTTCGGCATGTGGTGCGGCGTCAGCCAGCCATCACTGACCACCCGGTCGAGTAGCTCAGTCGGCAGAGCATACGCCTGAAAAGCGTAGGGTCACCGGATCGACGCCGGTCTCGACCACGGCGAACCCCCTCACCGGGGGTTCGTTGCGTTTTCGGCCTGACCAGCCGGGTCCGTCCGCTTCTTGGACAGACTCTTACCGCGCTCTCACCAGGGACTCACGGACCTCTGGTCGAGCCCGTCGACACTGACCGGGTGTTCGCCGCCGCCATGCTCTGGTACCTCACCCGCTCGACGGGCATCGTCGCCGGCGTCCTGGCGATGGCCTCGCTGATCTGGGGGCTGCGCTTCTCCGGGCGCAACACCGGCAGCCGGCTGCGCCCCAACTGGTGGATGTCGATGCACAAGTGGCTTGGCGGGATGACACTGGCGGCCACCGTGGTTCACGTCGGTCTCGCCGTCGCCGACTCCGACAGCGGCATCGGCATCGTCCAGGCCCTGGTCCCGAACCGCGCCGTCGGTCAGGAGTGGGCGATGACCTGGGGGGTGCTGGCCATGTACCTGTTCGCCGTGCTCGTGCTGACGTCGGTCGCCAGGGTTCGCCGGCGAATCCCGCGGCGAGTCTGGCACGCGATCCACCTTCTCTCCTTCGTCGCCGTGACCGCCGCGGCGGCCCACTCGCTGATGAGCGGGACCGACACCGGGTCGTCTTCGTTCGTCGTGGGCTTTGCCGCGCTGATCGCCCTCGCCGTGTCGCCGCTGACGATCCGGCTGCTGTCACGCAACCGCCGGCGCCACGCCGTCCCCGGCTCACCGATGACCACGATCGCCGCTCGAGCCCACGCCGGGGTCCCTCGATGACCTGGCCACCACCCTCGATCGACCCGCTCATCCGGCGGACGCCGCCGCCGGGCACACGGGCCGAGCGCCCAGCGCCCGAGCGGCCGCAGCCAGGCCCTCGCCCGGCGACGCACCGCAAGCCGGTGGCCCGGTTCGGCCGGATCTCGTCCGTGGCGTTGAGCATGGCCGCGACTGGCGGGCTGACGTGGTCGTTCGCGCAGGCCGACCACGACAGCGAGGCCGACGCTCGAGTCGAACCGACCGCATCGAGCCCAACCGCGGGAACCCCCGGCGCCACTGCCTCGCCGTCCACCGAGGCCACCGAGACGGTCGTCGTGTCCCCTACCGGCGCGTCATCGTCGACCACCACGACGGTGTCGGCGACCACGACCACTCACGCGCCCACCACGACCACCACGACGAGCACCGCGGCGATCACGACGGCGATCACCGGCACCTTCACCGGCGAGGCCGTGCCCACCCGCTTCGGCCCGGTACAGGTGGCGGTCACCTACACCAACGGGGTGATCACCGACGTCACGGCCACCGAGTATCCGTCCGGCAACCGCAAGGACCGGGCGATCAACGCCCGTGCCCTGCCGGTGCTGCGCCAGGAGGTGTTGACCGCCCAATCGGCATCCGTGCACTCCGTCTCCGGCGCCACGTACACGAGCCACGCCTACATCGCCTCGCTGCAGGCGGCCATCGACGCGGCGACGGCGGGTGGCTGATGGTTCCGGTCAACCTGCGGGTCGAACCGGTCATGGGCACGATGGTGTCGATCGAGTGGCTGGATGGCGAGCACCAGGTCGTCGACGACGTCGTGGCCTGGCTGCACACGGTTGACCGGGTGTTCAGCCCGTACCGCCACGACAGCGTGGTGTCCCAACTGGGCCGCAACGAGATCACCGAGGACGAGACGTCGCCGATGGTCACCGAAGTGCTGCAGCGGTGCCGGGACCTGCGCACCCTGTCCGGCGGGGCGTTCGACCCGTGGGCCTTGCCGGCGCCGAACGGCACGCGATTCGATCCGTGCGGGTTCGTCAAGGGATGGAGCATCGAGCGGGCCGCCGACTGGATGGTCACCCGCGGCATCAGCGACGTGTGCATCAACGCCGGCGGCGACATCGCCGTGCGCGGCACCGCCGAGGGCGGCCAGCCATGGCGGATGGGCATTCGCCATCCGGGCGATCCGCGGGCGCTGGCGATGGTGCTGCAGGCCGAGGGGCCGCTGGCGGTCGCCACCTCGGCCAGCTACGAGCGCGGCGCGCACATCATCCACCCGCGGCACGGCACACCGACGGCCGAGGTGGCCAGCGCCACCGTGGTTGGCCCGAGCCTGGCGGATGCGGACGCCTTCGCCACCACGCTGTTCGTGATGGGCATCGGCGGGTTGTACTGGGTCGACGACCAACCTGGCTATGGCGCGATGGTGATCACCCACGACGGCGCCGTTCTGTCGACGGCTCGGTTCGATCGCCACCGGGTACCGCTGGCCGCCTGACGCGGGGCCGTCATGAACCCGGGCGGTGGCACTGCCGTACAGTGTGCAGGCTTGACCTCGGAAGGGACCGTCCATGCGCGCTCACATGTCCTCTGCTCGCCGTCGCTCACGGCGGGTCGCTTCAGCCGCCGTCACCCTGGCGGCGGTGCTGGCTGCGTGCGGTAGTGAGACCAAGACCGGGGCCGGGTTCGCCACGCAACTGAACGACGTGTGCCGGACGCTGGACGGGGCCATCAGCGGGCTGCCCTCGGCCTCGCTGGACGACATCGCCTCGTCAGCGGCGACCGCCGGGAAGGCTGTCGCCGCGGCGGTGGCGGCGGCCGGCAAGCTCAACGCTCCCGCCGACGTGTCCACTGCGACCAAGACCTTCATCGCCAACCTGGGCGACGAGGCCACGCTGCTGGGCGACATCGCCGCGGCGGCGAAGAACGGTGACCAGGCAACGGTGGACACCAAGGCCGCGGCGTTGAACTCGCTGATCGGGGCGACCACCAAGGTGGCCGACGAGATCGGGGCCACGCGCTGCGCGATGGACCCGATGTTCGGCGTCACCACACCGGCGGGCACCATCCCGGTGATCACCACGCCCGTGCTGACCGTTCCCACCGGGACCGTGCCGAACCTGACGGTCCCGGAACTGACCGTGCCGCCGATCATCATCCCCAGCGTGACGGCCCCCGACGTCACG
>WBZP01000773.1_pt1 | contig 41729 bp, 33 predicted proteins | sample 5204301 | NCBI WGS metagenome assembly WBZP01 (sample SAMN12412401, study PRJNA552823) | activated sludge metagenome | isolation source: activated sludge from nitrification reactor of wastewater treatment plant... | place: USA: Pennsylvania | collected 2017
CTCCCAGCCGAAGCCGTCCCACGAGTCGGTGCCCAGGTACAGGCCGGCGTGACGGGGCAGCGACGGGTCCAGGGCGCGCATCTCCGGCGTGTCCATGTCGACGAGGCGGACCGGGGCGATCATCACGGGGTTGCCGACCAGCTTCCAGCGCACACCGGTCTGTTGGGCCGAGGCGAGGCCGTCGAGGAGCCACTGCCTCTGCGGTGCGCCCAGCATCGTCCGGCCGGCCGCCTGGAGGTCATCGCTCATGACCGTCCCGCCCAGCAGCCCGAGCATCGCCGTGCCGAGGTGCTCGTCGCGGTACTGGCGGCAGTCAAGGACGAACAGCTGGGCCAGGTCGCCCCAACGCAGATCCCGGAACACCCGGCTGCCGTCGATCGGCCACACCGGCATGTACTCGAACCACGCCTGGTGCGCCGCGGCGCCGCGTTCGGGGAACTCGGCCAGGAATGCCCGGTCGTGGTCGTTGGCCACCTCGTGGTCGTCCCACGTCGGGACGATCGGATGTGCGGCGTGGGCGGCCTGCAGGTCGGGGTCGCTGCGGTACAGGCGGTAGCGCTGGCGGTAGCGCTCGAGGGTGTCGGCGTCCTCGACGTACTCGTCGCGCAGACGGCGTTGCAGCTGGATCGGGAACGACTCGTAGATGTAGTCGCCGAGGAACAGCACCGCGTCGACGTCGTGGGCGGCGATGTCGCGCCACGCCCCGTAGAAGCCGCTGGCGTAGGACTGGCACGCGGCGAACGCCAGTCGCAGCGACGTCGGTGAGGATCCGGCGGCGGGCAGGGTGCGGGCCCGCCCGACCGTCGAGGTCGTCCCGTCGGAGCGGAAGCGGAACCAGTAGGAGCGGTCGGGGTCCAGGCCGTCGACCAGCACCTTGACGCATCCGTCGGACGCGGCGCTGACCGGGGCGGTGCCGGAGGCGACGACGTGGTCGAACGAGGCTGTGTCGGCCAGCTCCCAGTCGACCGTGGTGGTGCCGGGAGTGTTGGCCAGCTCGACGCGGGTCCACAGGACCACCTCGGTCGGGGAGTGCAGGCCCGAGGCGACGCCCAGGCCGAAGACGCCGGGAACCGGACCGCCGGCCGGGCTGCACGCACTCGTCGCTCCCAGAGCGGCGGCTCCCACCGCCGCGCCGCCCGCGACCAGGAACTGCCTTCGACCCAGCATCTCGACTCCCGCTCTTCGACTGGACGACCAGGCTACGCGTCCCGCCGACCACATCCCGAATCCGATTCAGGATCCCTCCCGTCCTTCCCTTCCCGTTCTGTAGTGCGAGATCCAGGCGAACGCCTGGATCTCGCACTACAGAACGGGGGGTCAGCGGCAGAACGGGGGTCAGCGGCAGGCGGCGATGGTGGTCTCGGCGAACCGCTCGAGTGCGCCGATCTTGTCGGCAAGCGGCTCGGTGTCCGCGCCGACGACGTACGGCCAGCGGAAGCCGACGATCACGTCGGTGACGCCCTTGTCCTCCAGGCGACGGACGCCGTCGACGCTGAAGCCCTCGGCGCTGATCACCTGGATCTGGAACGGCTCGTCGGCCCGATCCGACTCGCGGCGCAGCCGCTTCACCCGCTCGATCAGCTCGTCGAGGTCGTCGGAGCCGCCGCCGTGGATCCAGCCGTCGAGGCGGGCGGCGCGACGGAGCGCGGGACCGGAGTGGCCGCCGACCAGGATCGGCACCTTCTGGGTGGGGACCGGGCAGATCTTCAGCGACGGCAGGTCGAAGAACTCGCCGTGGTGCTCGTGGTAGCCGCCGTCGAGCAGGCTCGACACGATGTCGATGCACTCGTCCATGCGGCGGCCGCGACCCTCCCACGGCGTGCCGGTCATCTCGTAGTCCTCGGGCCAGGGGCTGACGCCGACGCCGAGGTTGAGCCGGTTGCCCGACAGCACCGCGGCGGTCGAGGCGAGCTTGGCGGTGTGCAGCGGGTGGCGTACCGGCAGCTTTAGCACCGAGACGGTGAAGCGGATGCTCTCGGTGACCATGGCCAGGGCGCTGATCAGAGCGAACGGCTCGAGCAGCGGCTTGTCCTCGAGGAACTCGCGGGAGCCGTCGGGGGTGAACGGGTAGATCGAGTCCGACACCTCGGGGTAGGCGACCGAGTCGGGGACCAGGAAGGCGTCGTAGCCCGCGGCGTCCGCGGCCTGGGCCAGCGGTGCCATGTAGCTCGGGTCGGTCAGCGCCTCGGCGTAGGTGAACCGCAACTGTGCCCCCTCGGGTGATCCGTCGGCCGGTTCGGCCGTCGGGGGCTCATCGTGTCACGCGTGCGGGGTGGCGGTGGTCAGCGCCCGGGGTCGGAACCGAGACGCGGGTCGCACGCCGATCCGATCGCTGCTCGGACGCGACGGTGGCCGCACCCTGGAGGGGTGCGGCCACCGACGCGACATCAGGGATTGCGACCCGGCGATCAGAGCCAGATGTCGAGCGGGGCGGACCAGGGACCCCACACGCCGTTCGCCCGGGCCCGGATCGTCACGTTGTAGTGGGTGCCCTCGCACACACCGACCTGCTGGAGTCGGGCGCTGGAGCGCTGGCCCTCGAAGACCATGTCCGGGTTCCAGGAGACGCAGCCGAACAGCGAGTCCATGTGGATCTGGTAGCCATCGGCGCCCGGCACCGGGTTCCAGGAGAAGTCACCCCACGGCGGGGTCGGAACTGAACCGGATCCGGTGTTCTGAAGCCCAGTCGGCGCAGCCGGGGCACCGGTCGCGGTGACCGAACGGGTCTTGGTGGCCGTGGCGCCGTTGTTGTCGGTGACGGTCAGGGTGACGTCGATGGTCCCGGCGGGGATCGTCTTGACGACCGTCGCGCCGGACTCGGTGCCGAGCTCCTGGAAGTCCCAGGCGTAGCTCACGATCGTGCCGTCGATGTCGGCCGACAGGGTCGAGGCGTCGAAGGTGGCGTTCAGCGGGGCCGTCCCGGTCGCCGGCGAGATCGAGAAGTCGGCGGTCGGGGCGTTGTTGGTGGCCACGATGGTGGTCGCCGTGGTGCCGATCGCGCCCTTGTCGTCGGTGACCTTCAGCTGCACCGTCCACGTCCCGGGGGCGAAGGTGTGGCTCACGACGTCGCCGTTCTGGGTGTGGCTGTCGCCGAAGTCCCAGTAGTAGTTGACGATGGTGCCGTCGGTGTCGACCGAGCCGGTGGCGTCGAAGGTGATCGTCAGCGGCGCCAGACCCGTGGTCACGCCCCCGGTGTCGATGTTCGCCACCGGCGGGGTGTTGGCCGGGGTGGCCGGTCCGCCGGGGTCACCGGAGCACGCTCCGGCGAACAGGGCGACGGCCGCGATCAGGCCGACGGCGAGCAGGTTGCGGTGCTTCATGGTTCTCCCTCCAAGGGATGGTCGATGTGTCGTGCGGGGTGGGCGGGTGCCGAGTCGGTTCGACGGCGTCAGAGGTTGTTGACGTAGACGGTCGGGGACCACGGGCCCCACTGGCCGTTGGCCCGAGCCCGGATCTTCACCTCGTAGTCGGAACCGAGGCAGAGGCCGGCGGCCTGGACCCGCCCATGGTTCGTCTGGCCGTTGATCACCGCCCCGTGGTCGGTGAAGCATCCCTGGCCGAACACGCCGTCCATGAAGACCTCGTAGCCGTCGGCGCCGGGCACCGGGGTCCAGGCGAAGTCTCCGTAGGTGTCGCAGCAGCCTGAGCCCACCTTCTGCAGGTTGGTGGGGGCGACGGTCGGGGCGCCGGTGACGGTGACGGTCGCCGTGGTCGAGGTGGTGTCGCCGCGGTTGTCGGTGACCGTGAGTGTGACCGGGTAGGTGCCGGGCTGGGTGAAGGTGTGGCTGGTGATCGCCCCGGAACCGGTGGTGAAGTCGCCGAAGTTCCAGTCGTAGGCGACGACGGTGCCGTCCGGGTCGCTCGAGCCGGCCCCGTTGAACGCCACCGCCAGCGGCGCGTTGCCCGAGGTCACCGACGCGGTGGCCGAGGCGACCGGCGGCTTGTTCAGGGTGGCGGTGTTGATCACCTGCAGGTCGTAGTCGTGGCGGGCGCCGCTCGAGGAGAACTGCTGGCCGCCGATGTTGCGGCCGCCGTCGAGGGCGAAGATCATGCCGCCGTCGATGTTCGGCGGGACGCTGATGGCCGGGATGTCGACGGTCGGGAAGTTCACGTTGGCGCCGTTGATGATCCCGGCCAGGGAGCCCTTGGCCGCGACTCCGACGTAGAAGCGGGAGCCGATGGCGTCGTCGGGGATGCCGGGGATGGAGTCGAACAGGCCGCCGGCGATGAGGGTGAACGCCTGGCCGAAGTCGTCGAAGAGCTGGGAGATCAGGGCGTTGGGGTCGCTGGGGACGGATCCGGCGGCCACGGTGGCGTCGAGGGCGTTCTCCATGACGCCGGCGGCGGCCTGCGCGACCGGCAGCACGGTCACGTCGTCCTGCTCCATCGCCCACGTCCAGGTCCCGACGATCTCGAGGCCGTTGGCCGGGTTGGCCAGGTCCAACACGTCGAGCAGCTGCACGTTCGGGAAGTCGACCTCGGCGCGCTCGCCGCCGACCAGGACGTGGGACTGACCGTCGCCGAGGTCGTCGAAGGCCTGGGCGCGGTCGCCGACGATGCCGACCTGAGCGGATCCGGGGACGCCGACCTTGACCCGGAACCACAGGTTGTAGACGAACGGCTCGTCGCGGGTGCCGTACAGGAACGTGTCGTTGTGGTTGACGACGGTGACCTTGCTCGCCCGGAACTTGAACCCGTAGTTGGGCGCGGGAGTCCCCGGAGGTGTCGAGCAGGACGCCGCCACCAGTGCAGCGACCACAGGGACGGCGATCAGGGCGGCGACGCGGCGCAGCCGGACAGAGCGGTTCATGGCGGGGTTCTCCCTCGTCGGCGCGGGGACGCCCCCACGTTCGCAACGGACCTCCTGAGCCGGGTTCAGGAGTTCTTGAACGATAGTTCAGGAGCGGGTCCGGGAACAAGGTGGGTGGCCGGCAATTGGCCCATCCCGACGGGCCGGGGCACGGCCGCTCGGACCGCCCGGGACCGGATCCGGTCAGCGGTGAGCGGGCAGCGGCAGGTGCTCGAGACGTCGCGGGGTCCGAAGCATCTGCGAAGCTCTCGGGATGCTCAGCTACGACGAGGCGGCCCGGCAGGTGACCGCGGCCGGGATGCCGTTCGAGACCGTGCAGCAGGACGTGATGGGAGTGCCACGCACGTTGTTCCGCAACGCTCCGAACAGCCTGCGTGACATCGTCGTCGCCGCGTCCGCTCGCAGCGACGACGTCACCTTCCTGGTCTACGAGGACGAACGGTGGGGCTTCGAGCGCTTCGGTCGCGAGGTCGCGGCCCTCGGGACGGCCCTGGTGGAGCAGTACGGCATCGGACACGGCGACCGGGTGGCGATCGCCATGCGCAACTACCCCGAGTGGGTCGTGTCCTTCGCCGCCGCGGTGTCGGTCGGGGCGATCTCGGTCAGCTTCAACGCCTGGTGGACCGCCGAGGAGATGGACTTCGCCCTGTCCGACTGCGGGGCGTCGGTGCTGATCGCGGACGCCGAGCGGATCGAGCGCAGCCGGGCCACGTGTGAGCGACTGGGGGTTCCGACCCTCGCCGTGCGCGCCCCGGACGCGGCCGCGCTCGGCAGCCCCGCCGCACCGGTCGCCCAGTGGTCCGATGTCGTGGGAGCCCGGGCCACCGATCCGACCGTCGCACTGCCCGAGGTGGCGATCGACCCCGACGACGACGCCACGATCCTGTACACGTCGGGCACGACGGGCAACCCCAAGGGCGCGGTCTCCACCCACCGTGCCGTCGTGCAGGCGCTGATGGGCTACGCGTGCCGCTCCGCGCTGGACAAGGCCCGTGACCCCGACCGTCAGGGTGGACTGGCCGCTCCGTCGTTCATCCTGGTCGTCCCGCTGTTCCACGTGACCGGCTGCGTCCCGGTCATGCTCAGCTGCATGCTCGGCGGGCTGAAGCTGGTGATGGTCTACCGGTGGGATCCCGAGCGAGCGTTGCAGCTGATCGAACGGGAGGAGATCTCGAACTTCGTCGGCGTCCCCACCCAGAACTTCGACATGCTGAACTGCGAGGCGTTCGAGCGCTACGACACCTCTAGCCTGCGCAGCGTCGGGGGCGGGGGAGCGCCGGCCCCGCCGGAGCTGGTGCAGCGCATCGCGACCACCTACGCGAAGGCCGCGCCGGGCATCGGCTACGGGATGACCGAGACCAACGCCTACGGGCCCCAGAACGGCGGGGCCGACTACCTGAGGCACTCGACCAGCGCCGGGCGGACGACCCCGATCATGGCGGTCGAGATCCGCGACCCGAACGGCGTGCCGGTCCCCGTCGGCGAGGTCGGCGAGATCTGGTTCAACGGACCGAACCTGATCCGCGGCTACTGGAACCGACCCGACGCCACCGCCGAGGTGCTCGTCGACGGGTGGCTGCGCAGCGGCGATGTCGGCCGACTCGACGCGGAGGGTTTCGTCTACGTCGAGGACCGGATCAAGGACATGGTGCTGCGAGGCGGCGAGAACGTGTACTGCGCCGAGGTCGAGGCCGCGATCCACGAGCACCCCGCCGTGCACGAGGTGGCGGTCTTCGGCGTGCCCCACGACCGCTTGGGCGAGGAGGTCGCGGCGGTCGTCGTGCCCAGGGCCGGCGCGTCGGTGACCGAGACCGAGCTGGTCGACTTCGTGGCGGCACGTCTGGCGCCGTTCAAGGTGCCGACCCGTCTGCGGATCCGGCCCGAGCCACTGCCGCGCAACGCGGCCGGCAAGTTCCTCAAGCGCGACCTGCGCCGCGAGGAGGAGGCTGCCTCGGCCTCGGCGACTGCGTGACGGCGGCGGCTCGACGGCGGCTCGACGGCGGCTTGATGGCGGCGGCGGGACCCCGGGTACCGTGAGCGCCGATGGACGCAGCGACCAAGACCAACCCGGGCAACTTCTTCGAGGACTTCACCCTCGGGCAGCGGATCGACCACGCCACCCCCCGCACCGTCACCGCCGGTGACCGGGCGCTGTACGGCGCCCTGTATCCGACGCGGTTCGCCCTGCCGTCCTCCGACGAGTTCGCGGCCGCCTGCGGACTCAGCCCGGCGCCGGTCGAGGAGCTGATCGGCTTCCACATCGCGTTCGGCAAGACGGTGCCGGACATCTCGCTCAACGCCGTGGCCAATCTGGGCTACGCCGAGTGCCGCTTCCACCGACCGGTGCGCCCCGGCGACACGCTGCGGTCGAGTTCTGAGGTGATCGGTCTCAAGGAGAACTCCAACGGTCGCACCGGTGTCGTGTGGGTGCGGTCGACCGCCACCGACCAGCACGGTCGCACCGCCATCGACTGGGCCCGTTGGGTCATGGTCCGCAAGCGGGACGAGTCGGCTCCGGCTCCGGACACCGTGGTGCCCGAGCTGGCGGCGTTCGTGGAGCCGGCCGACCTGATCGTGCCCGACGGACTCGACCTCACCGCCTACGACGCGGTGGCGGCCGGTTCGCCGTTCCGATTCGACGACTACGAGGTGGGCGAGAAGATCGACCACGTCGACGGCGTCACCCTGTCGGAGGCCGAGCACATGATGGCGACCCGGCTGTGGCAGAACACGGCCAAGGTCCACTTCAACACCGAGGCCCGTGACGACGGCCGCCGCCTGATCTACGGCGGCCACGTCATATCGATGGCGCGGGCCCTGTCGTTCAACGGGCTGGCCAACGCCCAGCTGATCGCGGCGATCAACGCGGGCGCGCACACCAACCCGGCCTTCGCCGGCGACACCGTCTACGCGTGGTCAGAGGTGCTCGACAAGGCCGAACTCGATGCCCCCGGCGTCGGGGCGCTGCGTCTGCGGCTGGTGGCCACGAATGGCCGCGACGAGTCGATGACGCTCAAGGGTGACGACGGCAAGTACCTGCCGCACGTGCTGTTGGACCTGGACCTCTGGGTGCTCTGCCCCCGCTGAGTGCTGTGCCCCCGCTGGGTGCTCTGCCCCCGCTGACCGAGGGCCCGCTCCGGGGTCAGGATTTCTCGGCGGCCTCGGCCTCGATCGCCTCGGAGTCGGCCTTCAGCTGCTTCTCCTCGACCTTGCGGGCCTTCTTCATGGCGTGCTCGACCTTGGACTGCATGTCGGCCACCGCGACCACGACCAGCCCGGCGGTGCCCTCGTCGAGCTGCTCGCCGGCCTCCTTGAGGTCCTTGCGGCTCATGCCCGCGGCCGCGTGCCCGGCGAGCGACCCCAGCAGTGCTCCGCCGGCGGTGGTGCCGACCAGCAGTCCGGTGCCGATGGCGGCCGCCGGGAAGAGGGCGATCACCAGACCGGTGGCCAGTCCGACGCCACCGCCGAGCACGCCACCGACCCGGGTGGGCGTCTCGTGCTTCTTGACGATCTTGACCTTGCCGTCGTCGCGCTTCTCGACCACGGCGGCGTCGTAGGCGTCGATCAGGCCCGCCTCGGTGTGAAGGGCGTGGACCGCCTCGTAGTCGGCGAGGGCGTCGGCGGGGTCGTCGTAGACGCCGAGGTAGGCGTAGAAGGTGTCGATCGCCATTGGGAGCTCCGTTCCGTCGGTCCGCCGGCGGGTGCCCGCCGCGGTACCGGTGCAGCCTACGGATGTCGGCCGGCGGTCGTCGTCGCCCCGAACGGGTGATCCGACGGACCGGGGCTCAGACGAAGCGGGTCACCCAGCCGTCGCGGCGGAACCGGCGGAGCTGGTGGGCCACGAACCAGGTCGAAGCCGCCGCGATGACCGCGGTGCCGGCAGCGGCGATCGCGAGCTGGGCCCATGCCACCTCGCCGTCCTCGATGCCGATCCTCACCGCGTCGAACACGTGGGTGAGCGGGATGGCTCGGGCGACAGCCTGCAGGACCGGCGGCAGCGACTCGACGGGGTAGAACACGCCCGACAGCGGCATCAGCAGCACGAGCGTCCCCCACGAGAACACCTCCGCCCGATCGCCGTACTGGAGTGTCAACCCGACCACGAACAGGGCGACCGACCACCCGAACAGCAGCAGGAGCGTGGCGCTGGGGACGAGCACGACCCCGGCCGAGGTGGGTGACACGGCGAAGAACACGACCCCGACGGCGCCGATGACCGTGACCGAGACCGCCGTGCGCAGCAGCCCGACGATCCCGAAGCTGCTCAGCATCTCGCGCTCGGTCAGCGGGGTGGCGATCAGGTTGAGCAGGTTGCGGCTCCACACCTCGTCGAGCAGCCCGAAGGATCCGGCCAGGGTGAGCTGCCAGATCAGGTGGAAGAGCATGATCCCGGTCACGAGCAGGACCACCGGCGCGTCGCCGATCCCGTAGGCCACGCCGATCGACCCGAACAGGAGCCCGTCGACGAGGGGCAGCACGAGCAGCAGGAACCAGAAGTCGGGGTTGCGGCTCTGGGACAGGAGGCTGCGTCGGACCATCGCCCGGACCCTTCCCGGATCGAAGCTCGACGGGGTGGCGGGCGGTGCGGCGACGGGCGCGGACGCGGTGGGTTCCATCAGACCTCCTGCTCGCGCAGCCGGGCGGCCTCGGCCAGGAACATCGATTCGAGGTCGTCGTATCCGTGGTCGGAGATGACGGCGGCGGGCGGGCCATCGGCGATGATCCGACCCTGACGCAGGAAGATGACCCGGGTGGTCAGCTCGGCGACCTCTCGCATGTCGTGGCTGGTCAGCAGAAGGGTGGCGTTGCGCTCCGCGTTCATGTGCTCGAGGCGGTCGCGGACCCTCATGGCCACGTCGGGGTCGAGCGACGCCGTGGGTTCGTCCAGGACGATGAGCTGCGGATGGTGGACGACGGCCTTGGCGAAGCCGACCAGGGTTCCCTGCCCCGATGACAGCGACTCGACCTTCTGGTCCGCCAGCCGTCCGATGTGCAGCTCGTCGAGCACCTCGGCGGCCCGACGGCGCGGGTCGTCGACGCCGTACAGCCGCCCGAACAGCTCGAGGGTCTCGGTGACGGTCAGACCGGAGGGCAGCGGCAGGTAGCCCGCGGCGAACCCGACCCGGGCCATGGCGCGGCTGCGTCCCTGGGGGAACGCGCAGCCGGCGAGCTCGATCGTGCCGTCGTCGGGTTCGATGGCGCCGAGCAGCATGAGCAGCGTCGTCGTCTTTCCCGCCCCGTTGGGTCCGACGATCCCGACGCGCTCACCGGCCCGGATCGTGACGTCGATCCCGTCCACGGCCTGGGTGTCGCCGAAGCGCTTGCGCAGCCCGCTGGCCCGCAGCACGACCTCGGCTCCGGTCTGCTCAGCGGAATCCATCGGACCAGTCTCCACCGTCGGGGCGGTGGGAGCGCAGGAGGTTTCTCCGGGGGTGGCTGGCGCCCGTCGGCGGGGCGGTGAGGCGTGGCGTCAGCCGACGTCGGCGGGCTCGGCGGGGACCGGGATGGACCGGTGCAGGGGGAGCTCCACCACCGCGGCGGTTCCCGTTCCGTCGTCCGGGTGGGCGAGCCGGACGGTCCCACCCATGGACCCGACGATCGCGGCCACGATGCTGAGGCCCAGTCCGGAGCCCCCGGAAGCCCGACTGCGCGACGGATCGGCGCGCCAGAACCGCTCGAAGGCCTGCGCCGCGGCCTCCGCGTCGAGCCCCGGACCGTGGTCCCGCACCACCAGGCGGGCCCGGTCGGCGACCACGGCCACCTCGACCTCGATCGCGGTGCCGGGAGGTGTGTGGACCGCCGCGTTCGTGAGCAGGTTCGCCACCACCTGGTGGATCCGGTCGATGTCGCCCAGCACGGTCACCGGCACGGTCCGCTCGGTGACCGGGTGGTCGGGGTGGCGCACCCGCAGGTCGCTCACGGCGTCGACCGCGACCCGGTCGAGCCGGACCGGCCGCTCCTCTCCCGGCTGGCTCTGGTCGAGCCGGGCGAGGGTGAGCAGGTCCTCGACCAGACGACCCATCCGGATCGACTCCATCTCGGTCCGTGCCATGGCGGCGTCCAACCGATCGGGATCGTCGAGTCCACCCAACCGGTACAGCTCGGCATAGCCCCGCACCGTCGTGACCGGGGTGCGCAGCTCGTGGGAGGCGTCCGCGACGAAGCGGCGCAACCGGTCCTCGGTGGCCGCCCGCTCGGCGAACGCCACCTCGATGCGCTCGAGCATCGTGTTGAGCGCGACGCCGAGATCGTGGGCCTCGGTGCCCGGAGCCTCTTCGGGCACCCGGTGGGACAGGTCGCCGGCCGCGATCGTGGCCGCGGCCTCGGTCATGCGGCGGACGGGTCGGACGCCCAGCCTGAGCACCCACCAGAGGATCAGCCCCAGGACCAGCAGCACCGCGGTCGTGGTGATCACCTCGGTCAGCACCAGCCGGTCGATCGTGGCGTCCACGTCGTCGAGCGGCATCCCCAGCACGACCACGTCGCCGTCGCCGTTGACCCGGGCGGTCACCCGGTATCGGGACCCGCTCACCGACGAGCCGACCGTCTCGACCTCCCGGCTGCGGAGCAGCTTCTCGATCTCATCGGCGTCGACTCGTGGCACCGATCCGGTGTCCGCGCCCCGGCCGGGCGACAGGCGGGTCTCGAGAGTGCCGTCCACCACGACCCCGGCGTACACGGAGCTGAACGCGCCGGCGTCGGGAGCGGGCTGGGGCGAGCTCTGAGGCGGATCGGAACCTCCCTGGGGCGGAACGCGCGGACCGGCACCTCCGGGACCGGTGGAGAAGCGGACCAGCTGGGTGTCGACCTGGTCGAGCAGGTACGACGAGGTGATGCCGGTCACGATCCAGGCCGCGGCGATCAGGAAGCCGGCGATCACCGCCATGGCGACCAGCATCCGAGCTTTCAGCGTCACGTGGGCCTCAACGCGGGCGCCGCAGCGTGTAGCCGACGCCGCGCACGGTGTGGATGAGCTTGGGGTCGGTCCGGTCGACCTTCCGGCGCAGGTAGCCGATGTAGGTCTCGACGATCCCGCCGTCCCCGCCGAAGTCGAAGTTCCACACGTGGTCCAGGATCTGGGCCTTGGAGAGCACCCGACCCTGGTTCTGCATCAGGAACCGCAGCAGGTTGAACTCCGTCGGTGACAGGGCGACCTCCTCGCCCGCCCGGGTCACCAGGTGGGCGTCGTCATCCAGGGTGAGGTCCTCGCAGCGCAGAACCGACTCCATGGCGCCGCGGGATCCGGTGCGACGGAGCACCGCGTTGATGCGAGCGACCAGCTCCTCGAGGCTGAAGGGCTTCACCAGGTAGTCGTCGCCGCCGAGGGTGAGTCCCCGGACGACGTCCTCGGTGCCGTCGCGAGCGGTGAGGAACACCACCGGGACCTTGACGCCGTCGCTCCGCATGCGTCGGCACACCTCGAAGCCATCCAGGTCGGGCATCATCACGTCGAGCACCACGAGGTCCGGAGCCACGCGCCCCACCTCGGCGAGCGCCTCCCGGCCGTTGGGGAACGAGTGGACGTCGAAGCCGTGGTGGGCGAGCGCCGCCTCGAGCATCGAGCGGAGATGTTCCTCGTCGTCGACGAGCAGGACGGTCGGGCCGGTCATGCACCCAGGATCATCCCAGAACCTGGGAGCTCGCTGAGGGAAGGGTGAGCGTCGGGCGTGAATCGGGGTCGGTGACCGCGCCGATCGAGGAGCGACCTCGACGGCGACGTCGCGGACCCCCAGGCATCTCCCTCCCCGCTCCCAGCTGACGCTCAGCTCCGGTCGAGAGGCTCACCACATGGCTGAGAAGACCACACCCTCCACCTCCACCACCTCCACCTCCTCCACCGACGGCACATCGACCCGACGCCCGCGACGTCGGGGGCTGATCTGGGCCATCGCGGGCGGAGCGCTCGTCGTCGTCGTCCTCGGGGCCGGAGCCGGTTGGTTCCTGGGCCGAGACGCGCCCGACGCAGTGGACATCGACACCGCGGCGAGCGGTGTCACCAGCACCACCGTCGACGGCGCCGCCGGCAGCGGGAGCAGCACCGCCGGCAGCGGGAGCAGCACCGACGGAACCACCACCGACGGCCTGGACGGCACCTGGACCGTCGACACCTCGACCGGGGAGTTCGACTTCGACTCCGCCACCGGCACGTTCGCGGGGTTCCGCATCGCCGAGGAGCTCGCGGGGATTGGAAGCACCGAAGCCGTGGGTCGGACCGGTGACGTCTCCGGGTCCTTCACGATCTCGGGGACCACGGTGACCGACGCCGAGTTCACCGTGGACCTGACCACGATCACCACCAACGACTCCATGCGGGACCGCCGGGTCCAGGACGCCCTCGAGACCGGCGAGTTCCCGGACGCGACCTTCCGACTGGCCGAGCCCATCGAGTTGGGAGCCGACGCGGCGAACGGCCAGACCGTCGAGGTGACCGCCGAGGGCGAGCTCACCATCCACGGCGTCACCAAGGACGTGTCGGTGCCCCTGCAGGCACGACTCGTCGATGGAACCGTCGTCGTGGTCGGATCGGTCGACGTGACCTTCTCCGACTACGACGTGGAGGTCCCGTCGAGCATGAAGGTGCTCTCGGTCGACGACCACGGCACGGTCGAGCTCCAGCTGCTGCTGAAGCGCTGAGCGCGGTCCTCGAAGATGCCGTCCGGTTCACAGCGCCTTCGTCGTCGACTCTCGGCCCGGTCCCAGACGCGGTCCCCACGATGATGGACATGCAGACGATCGAGCGTCCGACCTCCCGGATCGGCTCCGTGGGCCCCGCCCTCGACGATCCCCGTCACCTCCCACCCGCGGTCGGCACCGTGCCGTCCGTCGGTGCGGCAGGGGCCCACGGGTCCCCGGATCCGGTCGCGCCGGTCGTGGAGGTGGTGGTCCCCGTGCGCGACGAGGAGGCCACGCTGCGGCGAAGCATCGAACGGCTGCACGGCTACCTGACCGACAGCTTCCCCTTCGCTTGGCGGATCACCGTCGTCGACAACGGATCGGGTGACCGGACCTGGGACCGTGCCCTCGATCTGGCCGACCGGCTCGAGCGGGTGACCGCGCTCCGGCTCGAGCGCCCGGGCCGGGGTCTGGCTCTGCGGACGGCCTGGACCCTCAGCGACGCGGCGGTCGTCGCCTACATGGACGTGGACCTCTCGACCGGGCTCGACGCGCTCGCCCCCTTGGTCGCTCCGCTGGTCAGCGGACACTCCGACGTGGCGATCGGGTCCCGGCTGTCGCCGGGATCACGGGTGCGGAGGGGTCCCAGGCGGGAGCTCATCTCCCGGAGCTACAACCGGTTGCTGCACACCGTGTTCGCATCGCACTTCCACGACGCACAGTGCGGCTTCAAGGCGGTGCGGGGCGATGTCGCCCGGCAGCTCCTGCCGCAGATCGCCGATGACGGCTGGTTCTTCGACACGGAGCTTCTGCTGCTGGCCGAGCACAACGGCCTGCGCATCCACGAGGTCCCGGTGGACTGGGTCGACGACCCCGACAGCCGGGTGAGGGTGGTCTCCACCGCCCTCGGCGACCTGGCGGGTTCGGCCCGGATGGCCCGGCGGTTCGCGACCGGGCGTGGTCGACTCGACCTCGGACCGACATCCCGAGACGACCTGCGCCACGACCTCGGTCGCCGACCGGTGACGCTCCTGGCGGTCGGTGCGATCGGCGCCGCGGTCGTCGCGGGTTGGGGCTCACGCACGCTGGTGCGCTCCTCGATGCTCCGGGGGTCCGGTCGATGACCATCCACTCCCCGTCGATGGCCGGCTCCGCCCTCGTGGCGCACCGCCCCGGGATCACATCGGCGTTCGCCCGGCGCAGGGCGACGGTCATGCGAGTCCTGCGCTGCTTCGCCGTGTCGGTCGGGACCACCCTCCTCTCCACGGCGGTCCTCGCGACGCTGGTGGTGTGGGCGGGTGTCCCGGCCGGTCCGGCGAACGTGGTCGCCGTGGTGTCGGGCATCGTCCCGTCGTACGTGTTCAACCGGCGCTGGGTCTGGGGTCGCCACGGTCACGGGGACCTGTGGAGCGAGGTCGTCCCCTTCTGGGCGATGTCCCTCACGGGGCTGGTCGCGTCGACGGCCGCGGTCAGCGCGGTGGGGGCGATGACGGTCACGTGGTCCTCTGACGGGCGAGCGGTCGCTCTCGCGGTCGCGAACGCGGTGACGTTCGCGGCGCTCTGGGTCGTCCAGTTCGTCCTGTTGGACAGGGTCGTCTTCACCGAACGGAGCACGCGATGACCAGCGCAGTCACAACCACGACCGCGGAGCGCTCACGGGCGCCCGGGTCGCCTGCTGTCGCCGGGTCGCCGGTGGCGGAGCACCCCGACGCGGGGCGGCTGAGGGGCGCGGCGCGTCGGTGGCGCCGACCCGAGGACGACCCCCGTTGGGTCCGCCCCGCCGTGATCAGCCTCCTCGTGGCCACCGCGGTCCTCTACCTCTGGGGGCTCGGTGCATCGGGCTGGGCCAACTCGTTCTACTCCGCGGCCGCCCAGGCCGGATCGGTGAGCTGGAAGGCGTTCCTGTTCGGTTCCAGCGACGGAGCGAACTCGATCACGGTCGACAAGACGCCGCTGTCGTTGTGGCCGATGGCGCTGGCCGTCCGGGTGTTCGGACTCAGCTCCTGGAGCATCCTCGTCCCTCAGGCCCTCGAGGGAGTTGCGGCGGTGGGTGTGCTGTACCTCGCGGTGAAGCGGTGGTTCGGAGCGGCGGCCGGGCTGCTGGCCGGAGCGATCCTCGCCGTCACCCCGGTGGCGGTGCTGATGTTCCGCTTCAACAACCCGGACGCCCTCCTGGTGCTGCTCACGGTGGCGAGCGCCTACTTCCTGATCCGGGCGATCGAGGACGGCCGGACCCGTTGGATGGTCGCCGCGGGCGCGATGGTCGGGCTCGGGTTCCTCACCAAGGAGCTCCAGGCGTTCGTGATCCTCCCCGTCCTCGTCGGCACCTACCTGGTCGCCGGGCCACCCCGGGTGCTGAGGAGGATCGTCCAGTCGATGTGGTTGGGGCTCTCCACCCTGGTGGCGGGGGGCTGGTGGGTGGCCGTCGTGTCGGTGTGGCCCGCCTCGTCACGGCCGTGGTTCGGTGGCTCGCAGGACAACACCTTCTGGAACGTGCTCTTCGGCTACAACGGTCTGGGGCGACTCACCGGCAACGAGACCGGCAGCGTCACCCCCGGTGGTGGACAGGCGGGGGCCGGGCGGTGGGGCGCCACCGGTGTCACCCGCCTGTTCAACGCCGCCTTCGGGGGCCAGGCGAGCTGGTTGATCCCGACCGCGTTGCTCGTGTTGGTCGCCGGACTGATCTGGACGCTGCGGCGGCCGAGGACCGATCGCGCCCGGGCGGCACTCCTCCTCTGGGGAGGGTGGCTGGTGCTGACCGGCCTGGTGATCAGCCTGTCGCAGGGGATCATCCACGAGTACTACACGGTCGCCCTCGCTCCGGCGATCGGAGCGCTGGTCGGGGTCGGAGCGGTCGAGGCGTGGCGCCGACGGGACCATCCCGTGGCCCGCAACCTGATGGCCCTCGGCACGGCGATCACCGCCGGGTGGTCGTTCGTGCTGCTGTCCCGGACCCCGGCGTGGACTCCCTGGTTGCGCTGGGCGGTCCTCGTGGTCGGACTGGGCGCCGCCCTGACCCTGCTCGTCGGCGGGCGGCTGGTCGCGCCCACCGCGCGACGGTGGACGGTCACCGCCGTGGCCGCGGTGCTGCTGGCCGTCACCTTCGCCGGTCCGACGGCGTACGCTCTGAACACCGCGGCGACGCCCCACACGGGTTCTCTTCCCACCGCCGGTCCGGCCGGGAGAACGGGGGGAGGCGGCCCGGGTGGTGCTCCCAACGGTGCACCCGGCGGGTTCGGCGCGCGGGGTGGTGGCCCGATGACGGCGACTCCTCCTGCCGCGAACGGCACCGGCGGCACCACCGGTCCCTCTCCCGCCGGTGGGCCGTCGGTGCAGCAGTACGGAACGTCCCGCAGCGGCGTGGGTGGTCTGCTCCAGGGCAGCACCCCGGGCACCGAGCTCACCGAGGCGCTGACGCAGGGGTCCGAGGACTTCGAGTGGGTCGCCGCCACGGTCGGAGCGAACTCCGCCGCCGGCTACCAGCTCGCCACCGGCCTCCCGGTCATGCCGATCGGCGGGTTCAACGGCAGCGACCCCAGTCCGACCCTGGCCCAGTTCCAGGACTACGTCGCCGACGGACGCATCCACTTCTACATCGCCGGTGGGGGCGGTGGGACGGGTGGGCCCGGCGGCGGGAGCGGGAACGGTTCGGAGATCACCCAGTGGGTTCAGCAGAACTTCACTGCGGTCACGGTCGACGGAGTGACCCTCTACGACCTGACGTCCCCGTCGGCCTGACCCGACCCCCGAACCGAGAACTCGAAGGAGACGACCATGACCGGTGCGATGCCCGAACCAGCAGCGACCGAGGTGTCGTCCAGCGCGTCGGACCCGGGGCCGTCCCGGTCCCCGGCGGCACGGTGGCTGGCACTCGGACTGGCGGCGCTCACGATCGCGGTCGGTGCCGGCTTCGTCGGATACGCCGTCCGCGCCGACCCCACCGCAGTGAACGGACCCGGGGGTGCCGTTCCGGGTGCCGGTCAGTTCCCGGGTGCAGGCCGGTTCCCGGGCGCCGCCGTGCCCAACACGGTTCGGACGCGCTCGACAGCTCCCGCCGCGAACGGCGCCGGGTCCGCCCCGACCCCCGGCTGACACGCACCGCGCGCTTCTCAGCGAGTTCTCGGGTTCCTCCGAGGCTCCTCTCCACCCGACCCCCCAGGATGACGACATGACCCTCCAGCACTCCGCGGCCCAGCACTCGGCCGCCCAGGATCCCGCGGCGAATCCCCCGACAGCGACGACCGCCGTGGCCGACCCGTCCGTCGAGCGCCCACCCGACGACGAACCCGGAGGCTCCTCTCCGCGGCGCCGCCGCCGGTGGGTGGCGGTCATCGCCGCGCTGTGCCTGGTGGCCGGCGGTGTGGGCGTCTGGGCGCTCGTCCTGCGCCCGGACCCGGCGGCGACGAGCACGGTCGGCACCACCCGACAGCTGGTCGCCGCCACGTCGGGAACCATGGGCACCTCGGTGTCGGCCGAGGGAACCGTCGCCGCCGCCCAGACCGAGGACCTGTCGTTCTCCTCCTCCGGAACGGTCACCGCGGTGAACGTCGCGGCGGGGGACACGGTGACCGCCGGCCAGGTGGTCGCCACCATCGACTCGTCCGAGCTGGCGGCGGCCGTCGCCGACGCGGAGGCCAAGGTGGCCGACGCCGAGGCCGAGCTGGCCGACGACACCGACTCGGGCGCCTCCGACGAGCAGCTCGCTGCCGATCGATCCGCGCTCACCTCGGCGGAGGACTCGCTGACCGCCGCGCAGAAGGATCTGCAGGGCGCCCAGTTGGTGGCCACGATCGACGGGGTGGTCACCACCGTGGATCTCACGGTGGGCGAACAGCTCGGCAGCAGCGGCACCGGAGGCACCACGGCCACAGGGACGGCCTCCGGCAGCGGTCAGTCCGCCTCGACCCTGGGATCGGCCCAACAGGCCGGCCCGCAGGCCGTCGGATCACAGGGCCAGTCGACGTCGAGCTCGACGCCCCAGGTGCAGATCGTCAGCAGCGGCCGCTACACCGTCGAACTGGCGGTCGACAGCTCGGACATCTCCGAGGTGGCGGTCGGCCAGACCACGACTCTGAGCATCTCGACCTCGAGCAGCTCCTCGTCGTCGGGCAACTCGGGCTTTCCCGGCGGCGGGCCCGGGGGACCGCCGGGCATGGCGATGGCCGGCGGATCGTCGGCGTCCGACGGAGAGCGCCAGCAGTCGGACCCAGGGCCGGGGAGCTCCGCATCCGACGTCACCGCGACCGGCACCGTGACCGAGGTCGGACGCGTGGCGGACGCCAGCAGCGGGGTCGCCACCTACCCGGTGACCGTGACCTTCGAGGCGGACGCGACCAAGGTGTTCGTCGGGTCGACCGCGACGGCCGAGATCGACGTCTCGCAGCGCACCGACGTCATCCAGGTCCCGGAACGGGCAGTGTCGAGCGCCGGAGGACGTTCGGTGGTGACGGTGGCGACCGATGGACAGGCCGACGGTGCGACCGAGGAACGCGAGGTCACGACCGGCGAGCCGTCGAACGGCATGGTCGAGATCACGTCCGGCCTCCGGGCGGGGGAGCAGGTCGTCATCGAGGTGCCCAGCTTCCCCGGCGGCGGACAGCAACCAGGATCCGGAGAGATGCCCGGTGGGATGTCCCCGCCCGGGGCACCCGGCCAGAGCAGCACCGGTCAGAGCGGCACCGGTCAGAGCGGTACGGGACAGGGCTCGAGCGACGGGGCGGGTAGCTGACATGGACACCCCCGTGATCGAACTCGTCGACGTCTGCAAGACCTACCGGACCGATGCGGTCGAGGTGGTCGCACTGGACCGGATCTCGGCGACCATCGCCGCGAACGAGTACGTGGCCATCATCGGCCCGTCCGGATCCGGCAAGTCCACCCTGATGCACGTGCTCGGCTGCCTCGACGTCCCGACGAGCGGTGAGTACCGCCTGGCCGGCCACGACGTCGCCTCACTGGACGAGGACCACCTGGCCGACGTCCGGAACCTGTTCATCGGGTTCGTGTTCCAGCAGTTCCACCTGCTGGGCGAACTGGTCGCGTGGCGAAACGTTGAGCTCCCCCTGGTGTACGCCGGGGTGCCACGGCACGAGCGACGCGAGCTCGCGCTGGACGCGCTGGCCCAGGTCGGCCTGGCGCATCGGGCGGAACACCGACCGGGTGAGCTCTCCGGCGGTCAGCAGCAGCGCGTCGCCATCGCCCGAGCCCTGGTCACCTCGCCGGCTCTCATCCTGGCGGACGAACCCACCGGGAACCTGGACTCGAAGTCGTCGGCCGATGTGCTGGACCTGCTCGACGCTCTCCGCTCGGAAGGCCGCACGATCGCGCTGATCACCCACGAATCCGAGGTCGCGGCCCGGGCCGAACGGGTGCTGGAGCTCCGTGACGGCCGACTCCACGATTCGGCCGACACCACCCACCTCGCGGGTGCACTCCGATGAGGTTCGGCGACACCATCCGCACGGCGTTCGACTCCGTGCGTGCCCACCGACTGCGCTCCGCTCTGACCATGCTGGGGATCCTCATCGGGATCACCGCCGTGGTCCTCACCGTCGGCCTCGGGGCCGGCGCCCGGGCGCAGGTGCGGTCCCAGATCGACGAGCTCGGCACCAACGTGCTGGTCGTCTCTCCGGGCAGTTCGACCGACAGCTCGGGGGCCCGAGGCGGTTTCGGCACCGCATCGACGCTCACCACCGGCGACGCCGACGCACTCGCTTCCCGTACGGTCGCCCCCGACGTCGCAGCGGTCGCGCCGGTGAGCTCCACCTCGGTGGAGATCACCGCCGGCACCGAGAACTGGACGACCACGCTCACCGGAACCACCCCGGCATGGCAGAAGGTGCGCTCCCGTCAGCTCGTGGCCGGCAGGTTCCTGTCCGCCGAGGACGAGACCGACGCGGCGGCCGTGGTCGTGCTCGGCTCCGACACCGCGACCGAACTGTTCTCCTCCACGTCCGTGGTCGGACGCACCGTCGTGTACGACGGCACCACCCTGGAGGTGGTCGGTGTGCTCGAGGAGTTGTCGTCGTCGGAGCAGACCTCCGCCAACGATGTGGCGATCGTGCCGATGAGCACCTACCAGCAACGCCTGGTCGGCGGAACCAACCGCGACTCGGTCAGCCAGATCGTGGTCAAGGCCTCGAGCTCGGACACCCTTTCGGCCGCGTACCAGGAGGTGGACGCCACCCTGCTCGCGCTGCACGGCGCGTCGAGCGCCTCCGACGCCGACTTCACGGTCGCCACCCAGGAGTCCATCATCACCGCCGCGTCGTCGGTGGACGACACGATGACCGTGATGCTCGCGGGCATCGCGGTGATCTCGCTGCTCGTCGGCGGGATCGGCATCATGAACATCATGTTGGTCTCGGTGAGCGAGCGGGTCCGAGAGATCGGACTCCGCAAGGCCCTGGGTGGCCGCCCTCGCTCGATCCGACGGCAGTTCCTGGTCGAGGCCGCGATGCTCGGCGCGGCGGGGGGAGCCCTCGGCCTGCTGTTCGGCATCGCCGGTGCGGTCGTCGCCCCGCACATCGGCGACGTGTCGGTGCAGCTCTCACCCTGGGTCGCCGTCGGGGCCATCGCGATGGCCATGACCATCGGCGTCCTGTTCGGCGTGTACCCCGCCACCCGGGCCGCTCGTCTGGCCCCCATCGATGCCCTGAGGAGCGAATGATGACCACCGACGCCCAGTCAGACCGGCCCCGGTCGGACCGGCCCCGGTCCGAGCGAGACACCCCCCGTGGGGACAGCGCAGCCTTCGAGCGGGGTTCGAAGGCGGTGCAACGGCGCATCGACGACGTCTTCGTCGACGAACCCCGCTCCCGTCGTTGGCCGCGCCGACTGGCCGCCGTCGTGGTGACCGTCACGCTCGTCGGCGGGGCCGCCGGTGTCGCGGCCGCCCGGTCCGGATCGGACCCGTCCTCGCGCTACCGCAGCGCCGAGGCGACCCTCGCGGACGTCGCGGCCCGATGGAGCGGGGTCGCGAGCATCGAACCCGTGTCGCAGGCTGCAGTGGCGTTCCCCACGAGCGGCACGGTGGCGACCGTCGACGTGCAGGTCGGTGACACCGTGCAGGTGGGCACGACGCTGGCCACGCTCGACACCGCGAGCATCGACGCCGAGTTGCACCAACGCCAGGCCGAACTCGACCAGGCGGAGCTGACGCTGAACCGGGCGCTCGACGGCGAGACCGCGACCGACGGCGGATCACCCACGGGTTCCGCCTCACCGTCCTCGTCGTCCGCGGTGACGACGGCGAGCCGGGTGACGCCGTCGGCGGGGGCCACCGCCGCGAGCTCGGCGGGAGATGCGGACATCCGTGCCGCTCAGCAGGCGGTCCTGGACGCACAACGGTCGGTGGACGCCGCGCTGGCCGCATCGGCCTCCGAGCTCGCCACCGCCGAACACCTGTGCGCCGCCGACTCGTCGACCGGCGCGTCCACGACCAGCACCTCGACGACCAGCACCTCCACGACCAGCACCTCCACGACCAGCACCTCCACGACCAGCACCTTCACGACCAGCACCGTGCCCGGGTCCGGTGTCGACACCTCGGCCTGCCTGACGGCCCTGGGCGAGGTGGCCGCCGCCCAGCAGGAGGTGAGCAGCGCCCAGTCCGAGCTGGCCACCGCCATGTCGCACCTGGACGACCTGCTCACGGCCGAGGCGACGAGCCAGGCCACCGCGGGCTCGAGCAGCAGCGGCAGCGGTACCACCGGTGGGTCCGCGAGCGGTGCGAACGCACCCACGGCCGCGACGTCGTCGCCGTCGGCGGCCGACCTGGTCGCCTACCAGCGGGCCGTCGACGCCGCCGAGGTCCAGGTGGCCGTCGCGGCCCAGGCCGTCTCGCAGGCCTCGATCGTCGCACCGATCGGTGGGACAGTCGTCGTCGTCGCCATCGAGCCCGGCGACGACGTCACCGCAGGGTCCTCGATCCAGTACGTGACCATCCAGGGCTCGGGCGGCTACGAGGCGACCGCGGTGGTGCCGCTGGCGGACATGACCGGCATGGCGGTGGGCAACGAGGTGGAGCTGACCGTCGACGGCACCCACGACGTGCTCGAGGGCGAGGTCGTCGCCGTCGCCGCCGCCCCCGACTCCTCATCGACGAGCTCCGGGTTCCGGGTCACCATCGGCTTCGCCGAACCCGATGCCGACGTCCTGCGCAACGGCTCGACCGGCAGCGTCACCATCACCACCGACGGAGCCACCGCTGCGCTCACCGTGCCGACCTCCGCGGTCGCCGTCAGCGACGATCGACACACGGTCACTGCCCTCCTCTCTGACGGCACCACCCGCTCGGTCACCGTGGAGGTGGGAGTGATCGGAGCGGAGCGGACCCAGATCACCAGCGGCTTGTCCGAGGGAGACCGGGTCGTCCTGGCCGATCTCGACGAAGCGCTCCCCAGCTCCGCCACCGAGTCGACGACGACCGGCTCGTCCGTCGAGCGACAGGGCACGAACGGAGGGTTCCCGTCGCCGCCCAGCGGCTTCGGAGGCGGGCCGCCGGGCGGCTGAGCGCCTTCTCGGGTGCTCGGTCCTCACCCTGTCGGCTCCATGCCGGCTCCCAGGATCGGTCCACATCATGACCCACGACGCCACCCCCGGTCGTCCAGAACCGCAGGAGAGACACCAGATGCACACGACCAACCCCCCGACCCGATCGAAGCGCAAGTGGCGAGCCGTCGCCGCCGCGTCCGTCCTGGTCCTGGCCCCGTTGGGCCTCGCGGCGTGCGGCGGGAGCAGCGAGGCCTCGTCGAGCCAGGCCACGGGCGCGTCCGACGACGGCAACTCGACCTCGGCCGACATGCAGGCGTACCAGGAGTGCCTGTCCGAGAACGGGGTCACCATGCCGAGTCCGCCGGCCGAGGGCGAGCAGCCCTCGCAGTCGGAGGGCACGCCGCCATCGATGCCCGACCAGGACACGATGCCCGATCAGGACACGATGCAGGCGGCGCAGAAGGCCTGTGCCGATCTCGCTCCGGAGGGCGGGATGGGTCCCGGCGGAGGTCAGGGTCCCGGCGGAGGTCAGGGGCCGGGCGGTGCCGACATGCAGGCGTACGCCGAGTGCCTCACCAGCAACGGCGTCACCCTGCCGGAGCGGTCCCAGGGCGACGCGCCCGATTCGACTCCTCCTGCGGCCGGTTCCGACACCGGACAGCCGCCGTCGGGCGGAGGGACGCCGTTCGGGCTCGACACCAGCGACCCCACCGTCCAGGCCGCGGTGACGGCCTGTGCCGACAAGGCCCCGCAGTCACCGCCGAACGGTGGTCCCTCGGGCGGAGCCCCGACCGATGGGGCGGCGAGCACCGAACCGGCCTCGTCCTGAGCTGACCGTCGGACCGGACCGACCCGGCCGGGGACCACCCGGCCGGGTCGGTCGCGTCCGCCGCAGCATCGGAACCGGCCGGGACACGGCTCCCGGACACCCTTGGGGCCGGTCCGCTCGTCCAATCCCCCGTTGCAAGCCACGGCGGACGCATTCTCGTGGAAACTTCGTCGACCGGTGTCGATCCACGCCGTCCCGTTCGTCGTGGTGGTGACCGCAACCTTCCGGAGGTTCCGGACGGGTCAGAACGAGGAGGACCGACATGGCCCAGTACCTGCTCTCCGTGTGGCACGACCACGACTACGTCGCTGATCTCGACAACACCCCGCCCGAGGTGCTGGAACGGCTCCACGCCCAGGTCGGGGCGCTCAACGAGGACATGCAGCAGAAGGACGTCTGGGTGTTCGGCGGCGGTCTGGTGTCGGCGTCGTCGGCCACGGTGGTCCGTCCCGTCCAGGACGGTGACGTGTCGATCACCGACGGCCCCTACACCGAGGCCAAGGAGATGATGGGCGGGTTCTGGGTCATCGAGGCCCCCGACCTGGACTCGGCGCTGGAGTGGACCCGCCGGGCGTCGCTGGCGTGCGAGGGAGCCGTCGAGCTGCGACCGTTCCAGGATGGGTGACGACGGTCCGTGCCCGTCGGCGGCGGCCCCGGGCCCGACCGACGAGATCGAGTCGGTGTTCCGGCGGGAGTCCGGACGCTGCACCGCCACCCTGATCCGTGTCCTCGGCGACGTCGACGTCGCCGAGGACGCGGTCGCCGAGGCGTTCGAGGTGGCGCTCACCCGCTGGCCCCGTGACGGCGTCCCCCGCAACCCGGGTGCGTGGATCACCACGACCGCCCGCCGGCGGGCGCTCGACCGGCTCCGACGCGAGTCCGGCCGCCACGACCGACACGTGGCCGCGTACCGCACCTTCGGATCCGGGACGCAGGATCCCGGTCCACCCGAGAGCGAGAGCTCGACGGTCGACCGACTCATCGAGCAGATGGGAGGTCCCGAGGTGGACGCCGTCCCCGACGACCAGCTCCGGCTGATGTTCCTGTGCTGCCATCCGGTCCTGTCGCCCGACGCCCAGGTGGCGTTGACCCTGCGCCTGTTGGGCGGGCTCCAGACCCCCGAGATCGCCCGGGCGTTCCTGGTTCCCGAGGCGACCACGGCCCAGCGCATCGTCCGGGCCAAGCGCAAGCTGCGCGACAACCACGCTCGCTACCGGATCCCCGTCGACGCGGAGCTCCCGGACCGGATCCGCCCGGTGCTCGCCACCATCTCCCTCATCTTCACCGAAGGGCACCGGGCCACCGACGGCTCCGGACTGCTGCGCGTCGAGTTGTCCGACGAGGCGATCCGGCTGGGGCACCTGCTGGTCGAGCTCATGCCCGACGAGCCCGAGGCGGCCGGTCTGCTCGCGCTGATGCTGCTCACCGACGCCCGTCGCCCGGCCCGACTCGGTGACGACGGTGAGCTGGTGTCGTTGGCCGAGCAGGACCGCAGCCGTTGGGACCGGGACCGGATCGCCGAGGGGCTGGAGGTGCTGGATCCGTGGGGTCGACGCGGCGGCCTCGGCCGGTTCCGCATCCAGGCCGAGCTGGCCGCGGTACACGCACGGGCCGCCACGTTCGAGGACACCGACTGGGGCCGCATCGTCGAGCTGTACGACCTCCTGTCGGCGCTGCGGGCCGACCCGGTCGTGGCGGTGAACCGCGCCGTGGCCCTGGCCGAGTTGGACGGTCCCGTCGCCGGGCTGGCCGCCCTCGACGCGCTCGACGACGCCGACCGCGATCGGCTCGACTCCTACCAGCCGTGGCACGCGGCGCGTGCCGACCTGCTGGCCCGGTGCGGTCGTCCTGGCGAGGCGTCGGCGGCCTACGACCGGGCGATCGACCTCACGGCGTCGGAGCCTGAACGGCGATTCCTGCTCGCCCGACGCCGGGAGTGCGGACCGTCCACCTCCTGAGCGCCTGCTCGGGGGAGCGGCGACGGCTCGGGCCTCGGTGGGGAGCGCCACCGCACGTCCGCAGCCGGAGACCACCGCACGCGATCCGCTTCCCCATGTGGGTCAGCGTCCGGGTCGCCTCGCCGCGGGACCCCGACCGGGGGAGCGGTAGCGTCCCGCCCGGTGGGGAGCTTCACCGCCTCGGCGGTCGCGGCGATCGTCGGCGGCGTCATCATCGCTGTCGTCATCTTCGTGCCCGACGTGGCCTACCGGTACCGACGGTCCGGTCGGTTGCGGGGGGCCGACCTGGTCGCGGTCGTCGTCGTCCCGGTCTACGCGTTGGCGCTGTGGACCTACACGCTGCTGCCGCTGCCGGACCCCGGCCAGATCGTCTGCCGCGAGCCGAACCTCGACGCCTTCGCGTTCGTCTCACAGATCCGGGCAACGGGGGTGGACTCGCTGTCGGACCTGCTGACCAACTGGGCGTTCGCGTCGACGGCGCTGAACGTGCTGCTCTTCGTGCCGCTCGGGGTCATCCTCCGGTGGCGGTTCCGGCGCGGGATCGTGGTCGCGATGGTGGCCGGCCTCGCGGTGTCGCTCCTGATCGAGACCACCCAGCTCACCGGCCTGTGGGGGGTCTACGACTGCGCCTACCGCTACTTCGACGTCGACGACCTCATCACGAACACCACGGGGGCGGTCCTCGGGTCGATGCTGTCCTGGCTGGTGCTGCGCCATCGCCCCGAACCCGAGGCGATCGCCGACGAGGCCATGGCGACCGCGGGCCAGCGGATCGTGGCCGTCTCCTGCGACGTCGTGGTCATGTTGCTGGTGGGGACGGCAGCGGTCGTCGCGTGGCGGGCGATCGCCCTCGGTGCCCTCGAGGTGGACGACTTCGCGCATCCGCTGGTGCAGCGGTCCCTGCAGTGGGGGGTTCCGCTGGCGCTGGAAGCGGTGGCCGTCGTGGGGTGTGGGCGGACGATCGGGGAGTGGGCGGTCCGTCTCGGCACGGTCGCCCGACGCCCGGCGTGGACCCTTCCCCGTCGGTGCGTGAAGCTGCTGTTCGGGCCCGGGCTCCTGGCCGCGATGGGGTGGTGGAGCTCCCCGTGGTCCGCCGCGGTGTTCCTCGGCTGGGCCGTGTTGAGCGTCGTGGTCGCGGTCGGATCGTCGGAGCACCGCGGGTTGTCGAACACCGTGGCCGGACTGCACCCGGTCATCACCCCCTGGGGCGGCCGGGACGGGGACGTGACCGCTGTCGACGGGTGAGCCCCGCCCCTAGCGTGGGTCCGTGGCCCCCCGGTTCCTCACCGACTTCGATCCCCGCTACGGCGAGGCGGTCCGGGTGCTCGACGGTGTCGTGCGGGTCGTGGCGGAGAACCCGAACGAGTACACCGCGTGGGGGACCGGAACGTACCTGGTCGGCGACCGCGAGGTCGCCGTCATCGATCCCGGACCCGACCTGGCCTCCCACGTCGACGCTGTCCTGACCGCGCTCCGGGGCCGACGCGTCACCCACGTCCTCGTCACCCACACCCACGCGGACCACTCGCCGGCCGCAGCCGCCATCGCCGCGGCGACGGGCGCGCCGACCTACGGCTTCGGACCCCATCCCGCCGATGCCGACCTCGTCGACGCCTCGGCGGTGTCCGGCCCCGATGGGGCGGCCGATGCCGACGACGACGGAGCGCCGAGGGAGTCCGGGGATCTCGGCTTCGTCCCCGACGTGGTCGTGGGCGACGGGGACGTGCTGGTCGGCGACGGGTTCCGCTTCGAGTGCCTGCACACCCCGGGACACATCTCCAACCACATCTGCTACGCCGAACGGCAGCGGAACCTGCTGTTCCCGGGGGACCACGTGATGGGCTGGTCGACCACGGTCGTCTCACCTCCCGACGGCGACATGGCCGCGTACGTCGTCAACCTGGAACGGCTCGTCGATCGCCTGTCCGACGGTCGGGACGGGACCTACCTGCCCACGCACGGTCCCGCGATCACCGACCCGGCCCCGTACGTCGAATCGCTCGTGCAGCACCGTCGGGAGCGTGACCGTCAGATCCTCGAGCTGCTCGCCGAGCCGTCCGCGTCGCCGGACGGTCCGACGGTGGAGGAGATGGTGGCGGTCATGTACGCGGACGTCCGTCCCGAGCTGCACCGGCCGGCAGCCCGGTCGGTCCTCGCCCACCTGGTGGCGCTCGAGGCGGCGGGACGGGCGGCCCCCACGACGGCGGGTCGGTGGCGGTCGGCGGTCGACGACGTCAGGCCGGAGCCCTGAGCGCGTCGACGGAGCCCAGGGCGGGATCCGCGACCGGAGCCGACGTCCGCGTGGGGGTCCCGCTCGCGGTGACCTCGGCCGCCTGCTTCGGGCTGTCGGGGTCACTGGCCTCGGCGCTGATGCTCAGCGGGTGGACCGCCGGCGCCGCGGTGACCGCCCGGGTCACGATCGCCGCGCTGGTGCTGGTGGTTCCCGGCGTGCGAGCGGCGGGTGTCGACCGTCGGGACCGCTGGGCGGTGCTGCGGCGCAACGCGGGGACGATCGTGGCCTACGGGGTGCTCGCGGTCGCCGCGACCCAGCTCTGCTACTTCTACGCGGTGTCCCACCTGCCGGTCGGGGTCGCACTGCTGGTCGAGTACACCGCCCCGGTCGGAGTCGTCGGCTGGATGTGGGCGGTGCACCGTCAACGCCCCAGCCGGCTGACCGTGCTCGGCGCAGCGATCGCGCTGTGCGGGCTACCGCTGCTGCTCGACCTGCTGGGATCGGCGGGCAGCGGAGGTGGGGTGGACCCCGTCGGGGTCGCCTGGGCGCTCGCCGCGATGGTCGGCGCCGCGGCCTACTTCGTCATGTCCGCCGATGACCGGTCGGGACTCCCGCCGATCACGCTGGCCGCATCGGGTCTGGTCGTCGGCGCGGTCGTCCTGGGCGCGGCCGGGCTGCTGGGCGTGCTGCCGGTCACCGCGACGACCGACGACGTCGCGTTCCAGCGGCTGGTCGTCCCGTGGTGGGTCCCGGTCCTGGTGCTCGGGGTGGTCACCGCCGCGGTCGCGTACGTGACCGGGATCGCCGCCACTCGACGGCTGGGTTCTCGCCTGGCCAGCTTCGTGGCGTTGACCGAGGTGATCGCGGCCACCGCGTTCGCGTGGCTGCTGCTGGGCCAGACGCCGCTGCCGGTCCAGCTGGTCGGTGCCGCGGTCGTGCTCGGCGGGGTGGCCGTGGTCCGCCTCGGCGAGCCCTGATCACAGCACATCCCCTCTCCCCCAATGGTTCTGTAGTGCGAGATACAGGCGAACGCCTGGATCTCGCACTACAGAACGGGGAGGGGGTGTGGGAACGGGTAGGGCTACTTGATCAGGGGGTCGCGGGGGAGGCCGAGGATCCGCTCGCCGATCTGGTTCCGCTTGATCTCCGAGGTGCCGCCGGCGATCGACATGCCCCGGTGCCACAGCACCAGCGCCCCCGACGTGAGCCCGGCGGCATCGAGGTACGCGGCGTCGGGGTTGGTCGCGTTGAGCACCGCGGCCGCCTCGGCCAAGTTCTCCGACAGCACCAGCTTGGTGATCGCACCTTCGGGGCCCGGTGCGGCGCCGGCCACGGCCCGGTGCGCGCTGCGCAGGTTCAGGATGTCGCAGGCGCGGTTGTTGGCGGCGTAGCGGCCGACGCGCTCGGCGCCCCCGGCGAGCGAGGTCGGGTTGGCGTCGTAGGCGTCGATCAGCATCTCGGCGGGCATGGCCATGCCGCCCTGGCCGCCGCCGATGCTGACGCTCTCGTTGCCGAGCGTGGCCCGGGCGACGGTCCAGCCGCCGTCGACCGGTCCGACCACGTCGTCGTCGGGGATGAACACGTCGGTGAAGAACACCTCGTTGAACTCCGAGGTGCCCATCGGCATCTTGAGCGGCCGGACCTCGACGCCCTCGGCGTGCATGTCGATGACCATCACGGTGATGCCGTCGTGCTTGGGGACGTCGGGGTCGGTGCGCACGGTGGCGAAGCCGAAGCCGGCGACGTGGGCGCCGCTGGTCCACACCTTCTGGCCGTTGAGCAGCCAGCCGCCGTCGACCCGGGTGGCCCTGGTGGTGATGCCCGCCGCGTCGGAGCCGGCGTCGGGCTCGCTGAACAGCTGGCACCAGATCACCTCCTGCTCGAGCGCGGGGCGTACCCACCGGGCGATCTGGTCCTCGGTGGCGTACTGGATGAGCGTGAGGATCACCCAGCCGGTGATGCCGTAGCCCGGCTTCTGGACGGCCGCCGCGGAGAACTCCTGCTCGATCACCAGCTGCTCGACCGCCCCGGCGTCGCGACCCCACGGTGCCGGCCAGTGCGGCATCACGTAACCGGAGTCGATCAGCTCGGTGCGCTGCTCATCCGCGGGGAGGCCCTTGATCCGCTCGGCGAAGGTCCGGACCTCGTCCCGGAACGCCTCGGCCTCGGGCGGCAGCTCGATGGTGACCGAGCGGCGCACACCGGAGCGGTGCAGGTCGGTCAGCGCGGACGCGGCGTGGTCGGCGGAGACGACCCGCTCGACCGCGGTGGCCCGACGCAGGAACATGTGGGCGTCGTGCTCCCAGGTGAAGCCGATGCCGCCGTGCACCTGGATGTTCAGCTGGGCGCACAGGTCCGCAGCGGGGATCGCCAGGGTGGCGGCGGCGGCCGCAGCGGCGGAGAAGGCGTCGGTGCCCGCGTCGGTGCGAGCCGCGTCCCACACGTTGCCGGTGGCCAGCTCGGTGGCGACGAGCATGTTGGCGCAGTGGTGCTTGACCGCCTGGAACATGGCGATCGGCCGACCGAACTGCTGACGCTCCTTGGCGTACTCGGCGGCCTGTTCGGTGCACTCCCGGGCGATGCCGACCGCCTCGGCCGAGAACAGCAGCCGGGCCGAGTCGACCAGCGCGCCGGCGCCGCCGCCGACGGTCTCGGCGGGGGCGCCGTCCAGGGTGACCCGGCCGGAGCGGCGGCTGGGGTCGAGGTTGTCGGGCACCTCGATCGACACGCCGGCGACCGGATCGGCGGCCGGACCGGAGTCGCGCAGCGTCACGACCACGACGTCGCTACCGACCGGGACCAGCAGCAGGTCGGCGATCCCGGCACCGACCGCGGTGCGCACGAAGCCCGAGGCCTTCCCATCGACCGAGGTCACGTCACCGTCGAGGGCGACCGCGGCGGTGACCGAGCCGTCGGCCAGGCCGGGCAGCAGGCGGGCCCGCTGCTCGTCGGTGCCGGCGGACTGCACGGCCGCGGAGGCGATCACGGTCGGCAGGAACGGCCCGGGCATCAGGGCGCGTCCGGTCTGCTCGGCGACGACGACGAGCTCCTCGAGCCCGAAGCCGGACCCGCCGACGTCCTCGCCCAGGTGCAGGCCCAACCAGCCGAGACCGGCCAGCTCGCCCCAGAAGTCGGGGAGGGCCTCGGGGGCGCCGTCGAGGCGGGCCCGGGCCTCGGTCAGCGAGCCGCGCTGGGTCAGGAAGGCGGCGACGGTGTCGGCGAGCGCGACGTGGTCCTCGTTGATGGCGATCGACATTCGGTTGCTCCTGCTGGTCGGGTCGGGTTCGGTTCTCAGATGCGTTCGATGACGACGGCGGGGGCCATGCCACCTGCGGCGCACATGGTGACCAGGCCGACGTTGAGGTCGCGGCGCTCGAGCTCGTCGAGGACGGTGCCGATCAGCAGGCTGCCGGTGGCTCCGATCGGGTGTCCGAGCGCGATCGCTCCGCCGTTGACGTTGATCTTCTCCCGGTCGATGTCGAGGTCGCGGATGTACTTCTCGGGGACGACGGCGAACGCCTCGTTGACCTCGAACAGGTCGATGTCGTCCAGCGTCATGCCGGCGCGGTCGAGCACCTTGCGGGTGGCGGGCACCGGGGCGTTGAGCATCAGGGTCGGGTCGTCGCCCATGTTGGCGATCGCCCGCACCCGTGCCCGCGGCGTCAGGCCGTGGGCCCGCGCGTACTCGGGGCTCGTCACCAGGATCGCCGCGGCGCCGTCGACCACGCCGGAGGAGTTCCCGGCGTGGTGCACGTGCTCGATCTCCAGGCCGGGGTAGCGCGCCAGGACCATCGCCCGGTACGTGGTGCCGTCCTCGTCGAGCGGCATGTCGGCGAGCGCCTCGAAGCTCGCGGGGAGCTGTGCCAGCGAGTCGACGGTCGTGCCGGGGCGGGGGTACTCCTCGCGGTCGAGCGCGACGGTGCCGTCCTCGTCGAGCACCGGCACGAGCGAGCGCTCGAAGCGGCCCTCGGAGATGGCGACCTCGGCCCGACGCTGCGACTCGGCGGCCAGAGCGTCGAGGGCGGAGCGGGGGATGCCCTCGAGCGTGGCGATCGCGTCGGCGGCGACTCCCTGGTTGGTCTGGGGGTGCTGGGCCCGCAGGTGGAGGTTCCCGTTGTCCATGAACGGGTTGCGGTTCTTGGGGGCGTTCTGCTTGTAGCTCGACATCATCTCGGCGCCGCCGGCGACCACCACGTCCTCGAGGCCGGACATGACGCTGGCCGCGGCCAGGTTGACCGCGGTGATCCCCGATCCGCAGAACCGGTCGAGGGTGACGCCACTGGCGGTGATCGGGTAGCCGGCGTCGAGGGCGGCCATGCGGCCGAGGTCGCCGCTCTGGGTGCCGACCTGCCAGGAGCAGCCGAAGATCACGTCGTCGACGTCGCCGGTGTTCAGCCCGGTGCGCTCGGCCAGGGCGGCGAGCACGGTCGCTCCCAGCCGCTGGGTGTGGAGGTGGGCGAGCGATCCCTTGCCCACCTTGCCCGTCCCCCGCGGCGTGCGGCACGCGTCGATGATCCAGGCCTCGGTCATGGGTTCCCCTGTGCGGTCGAGGAGGAGCACACTCCGACCGTCGTGGCCGGGGTCGGGCTCCTCCATAAGTGATCCTATGGAAGCGGCCATCCTACGGAATCGGTCGGTGTGCCGCCGAACGGTCCGTCGGGGCTACGCCGATGGCCCCGTCGGGGTGGGTCGCGGCCCAAGATGGGGTGTGACCGAACCCGCTGACACCGGCGCCATCTCCCTCGACGACCGGCTGGCCGACGCCTCGGGCTCGCTGTCCGCCGCCGAGCGACGGGTGGCCGAGGTCGTGGTCGCGGACCGGGAGCTGGTCGCGTTCGGGACGGTGGCGCGCATCGCGGAGCGGGCCGGCACGAGCGGGGCGACGGTCGTCCGCTTCGCCGACCGGCTCGGCTACTCGGGGTTCCGTGGCCTGCAGGAGTCGGTGCGGGCGGACCTGTCGCACCGGCTGCTTCCCGCGGCCGCACGGATCCGGCGCCCGGTCTCGGACGACCTGGTGGGGAGCCTTGGGCGATCCGCGGCGGCGTCGCTGGAGCGGACCCTCCGCCACCTCGATCCGGCGGAGGTCGATCGGGCGGTCCGACTGCTGGCGGGTCGTCGCCGTCGGGTGTTCGTGATGGGCGGGGATGCCGGGTCCGGCGTGGCCCACCAGGTGTCGGTGCACCTGTCGATGCTGCGCGAAGGGGTCGAGGAGCTCGTCGGCGGTGCGGTCGAGGTCGGTCGGACGATCGCCCGGTCCGGTCCCGACGACGTCCTGGTCGTGATCGATCTCCCTCGCTACGACCGGGCCGTGCTCGACGTGGTGGCCTGGGCCCGAGGGCGCGGTCTCCGGACTATCGCCGTGACCGACTCGTCGCTGTCGCCGGTGGCCGCCGGAGCGGACGTGGTGCTGACGGTCCAGTCCCACGACGTCGGACCCTTCGACAGCTACGTCTCGGCGCTGGCCGTGGGCGAGGTGCTCGTGGCCGGGGTGGCGGTCCGGATGGGCCGGAGCGCGGTGGACCGCCTGGACGCGCTCGAGTCGGTGTGGGTCGACACCGATGCGCTGAGCGACTGAGGCGCGGCTCCCGCTCCCCGCTCGAGACTGAAACAACTGGTCCGACACCGCTAGCATGGTGGAATGGTTGTTGCAGTGTCCTGGGATCCGGCCGTGACCGTGCCCGAGCCGACGTCGGCCGCGCCGGGATCCGAGCCGTTCGTCGCCGAGGCGGAGGTGCTCGGACGGACCCTGCCGCCGACGGTCCGCTCCGCGCTGCTCCGGATGGCCGACTCGCCGCCCCGCGAGGGGGCGATCCTGGTCCGGGGCGTTCCCGTCGGGGACCTCCCGCCCACCCCGGCGTCCCCGACGGAGCCGACGGCCAAGGACCACGTCAGCGAGCTCGTGCTGACCGCGGTCGCCCGGACGCTGGGGGAGCCGGTCGGCTACCGACCCGAGCACGGCGGCGATCTGGTCCAGAACCTGGTCCCGACCGTCGCCGGAGCCGACCGCCAGGTGTCGACCTCGTCGCGGGTGGACCTGGCGTTCCACACCGAGACGGCGTTCCACCCCCACGCGCCGAGGTTCCTGGTCCTGCTGTGCCTGCGCGGCCATCCCGACGCCCGGACCACCCTCTGCTCGGTCCACGACCTGATCGATGCCCTCGACGGCGACACCCTCTCGGTCCTGCGCCAGGCGCGGTTCGTCTGCGGCGTGGACGAGTCGTTCCTCGACGGGGCCCGGGCCGCTCTCGCATCGACCGAGCGGCGGTCGGAGCCGGGGTCGGTGTCGGAGGCGTCGACGGGACCGCTCGGACCGCGTGGCCCGTTCCCCGTCATCGGGGGAACCGCCGATCGTCCCACCCTCTGGTACGACGCGGATCTGATGCGGGGAACCGACCCGGCGGCTCAGGCCGCCCTCGACCGGCTGGATCGGGCGGTGGCCGACCACCACCGCTCGGTCGTGCTCGAGGCCGGCGACTGCCTGGTGGTCGACAACACCGTGGCGGTCCACGGCCGGTCGTCCTACCGGGCTCGCTTCGACGGGACCGACCGCTGGTTGCAGCGGGCCTTCGTGGTCACGGACCTCGACGAGTCGGCCGCCGACCGGGACGGCCGGATCATCCAGACGCTGTTCGCCTGACGCCCGCTCGCCGCCAGCCCATCCGCCGGCCGGATCCGGCTCGGCGGGCAGCTCAGCCGCCGACCTCGGAGCGGTAGCTGCGCAGGAGGTCGGTGATGTCGTCGGATGCCGCGGTCAGCGCCGGTCGGACCTCGGCGCCTGCGCCGACCTCGTCGAGCAGTCGGTTGAGCCGGTCCCGGTACGCGCCGTACGGGCCGACGAGCGGACCCGGGAAGTCCGGGTCGAGCTCGGCGATCCCCTCGGAGACGGTGGCGGTCCAGCGTCCACCCCGGGTCGTGGTGAACGCCTTCTGCACCTCGGGCGAGTCGAGCACTGCTTGGCTCGACGGCACGTAGGACCCCTCGAGCACCCAGCGCTGCTGCTGGGCAAGGGCGTTGAAGAACTTCATGAAGTCCCACGCGGCCGCGGTCCGCGCGTCGGACCCGCCGACCACGTAGCCGGCGCTGCCCGACACCCCGGAGCGGCCGGCCTCCTCCAGTCCGGGGAACAACCCAGCTTCGATGTCGAGCTTCTGAAGGACGTCCGAGCTCGGGGCGCCGGCGATGTCGACGCCCTGGGTCTGGCCGTCCATCACCGCGGCGACGGTCGTGATCGACCGCTGGCCGCTGATGATGAAGCTGGAGTTGCCCTGGCTGAACGCCAGGAAGTCGTCGATGCTGTCTCCGTACGGGATGGTGGTGAGCAGCCCGTCGTCGACCATGCCCTGGATCCACTCCAGGACGTCGACGGCGCTGCGGTTGTCGAGCTCGGAGGCCGAGGCGAGCTCGTCGCGGCCGTTGCCGTGGTTGACGATGAGCTGACCCGACCCGGTGAGCAGCGTCTCGAGCACCCACGGATCGAGCTTCATCACCAGCGGCGCCTTCACCCCGGGGAGGTTCGCGGCCTTGATCTTCTCGGACATGGTCCGCAGCTCGTCGAGCGTTTCGGGGAAGACACCCGGCTCGAGGCCGGCGGCGCGGAGCTGGGCGTTGTTGGCGTACATCATCAACGTCGAGACGCTGAACGCGGCGGGCCACAGGGTGCCCTGCACCGTGTACGCGGCGGTCACGGCGGGGAAGAGCCCGTCGAGGTACCGACCGCCGCTCTGGTCGGAGCTCTGGCACGCCGAAGCCGGCACGACGACGCCGGAGTCGCTCATGAACTGGAGGTTGGTGTCCTCGGTGAACACCACGTCGGGGAGCTGGTCGGGCGTGGCCATCATCTCGTCGAACTTCTTCTGGAGCTCGATGGTGTTGCCCTGGGCCTCGACGTTCACGTGCACCCTGGACTGCGACGCGTTGTAGGCCTCGGCGATCGACTCGAGCGTGGCCTTGGTCAGGGTGTTGTAGGGGTGCCACACGGTGATCTCGGTCGGCCCGTCGGCCAGGTCAGTGGCGCACGTGGCGGTGTCGGTCCCGGGATCGGTCGAGCCTCGGCCCGTCGCGTCGTCGCTACTCCCGCCGCAGGCGGCGGCGCCGAGCGACGCGAGGAGCACCACGGCACCGCAGCGCACCCACCGGTGCCCGCGACTGCGGCGTCGTGACGTTCGGGACATCGGCACTGCCTTCTCCACCACGCGATCCCTTCCGGGTCTCGAACCCCCCTGTGTCACAGTCTGCCGGGAACGACGTCGTTCGCGGTGCGTGCCGGCGATCACAGCGTCACGGCGCTGCCAGACTGTCGCCCGTGCCGACACAGAACGACCCCGGTCCCGCGCCCCTGCGCCCCGTGGCCACCCCCGTCATCGTGGGGGCGGCCCAGAGCATCGACCGCCCGGGCGACCACGACCTCCTCGACGCGCCCGGGCCCATCGAGCTCATGGTCGCGGCCGCCCGGGCCGCGGCCGACGACGCGGGGGCGCCCGCCCTGCTCGACCGGGTCGGCTGGATCGGGGTCACCGGAGGCTTCTACCGCTATCGGAACCCGGCCGCGGTCGTGGCCGAGGAGCTCGGACTCAGCGGTGTCGGCACCGCCATCACCGAGATCACCGGAACCGCCCCCCAGGACATGGTCGGCCTCGCGTGCGAGCGGATCGCGGCCGGAGAGCTCGATGCGGCGCTGGTGCTGGGCGGCGAGGCCCGTTGGACCAACCAGCAGCTCAAGCGCCAGGGCCTGTCGCCGCGCTGGAACGAGTCGCCGGGCGAGGGAACGCCGGAGCTGATCGGAGGGTTCGCCCCCGAGGCGATCTCCGAGATGGCGCAGCTCGGATCGGCGACGGTGTTCTACGCGCTGTTCGAGGATGCGCTGCGGCTGAGCCACGGCCGCACGGTGGACGAACAACGCGACCACTGCGCCGAGCTGTGGGCGCGGGAGTCGCGGGTGGCGGAGGCGAACCCGTACGCCTGGGACCGCACCCGCCACGAGGTCGCAGCCATCCGCGACGAATCGGAGCAGAACCGGATGATCTGCTTCCCGTACCCCAAGGCGATGGTGGCCAACAACACGGTCAACATGGCGTCGGCGGTCCTGATCTGCTCGACCGAGCTGGCCCGCTCGGCCGGCGTGGCCGACGACCGGCGGGTGTTCCCGCACGTCGTCACCTCCTCGCACGAGACCTGGGAGGTGCGCCGACGCGCCGAGCTGACCGGGTGCCCGGCGCTCACCGCGGCGGGGGAGGCGGCGCTCGAGCACTCCGGGCTGGACGTGTCCGACATCGAGCACGTCGACTTGTACGCCTGCTTCCCGTCGATCGTGCAGATGTCCTCGGCCGCTCTCGGGCTCGACGAGGATCGGCCTCTGACCGTCACCGGCGGGCTGGGGTTCGCCGGTGCCGCGATCAGCAACTCTGTCGGTCACTCGATCGCGGCTATGGTTCCGCTGGTGCGGGCCGGGGGAGCGGGGCTCGTCCACGGCAACGGGGGCAGCGCCACCAAGCACAGCTTCGCGGTGTACTCGCCGGAGCCGCCGCGGGCGTTCGCCCGCATCGACTGCCAGGACCGGGTCGACCTGCACGAGCGGGAACCGCTGGACGAGGGCTTCGACGGTCCGGTGACGGTCGACGCCGCGTCGGTGCGCTTCGACCGCGAGGGCCCGACCGACGTGCTGGCCGCGGTGCGCTCCGAGGACGGCGCCCGAGCCTGGGCGACCAGCGCGGATCCGGGCATCCTCGACGAGGCGATGAGAAACGGCATCTCGGGCCGAGAGGGGCGCTCGGCGGCCGGGTCACTGCACCTCTGAGGGCGCCTGGCTCCGGACAGCGTCTCTCCCAGCCGGCCGGGGCGAGCGACACCGATGCGTCGCCGCGCCGCGAGGACCACGCGGCGATGGGGGTCATGAGCGTGGAGCAGGGCTACGCCGCGACATCTCCCCGGACGGACTGAGGCCGCGGACCCGTCTGCCTCCGCCGGCAGCGGAGCGCGTTGCGCCGGCGGCGGTCAGCCCGGTCGCAGCTCGCGTTCGATGCGCACGTCCGCTGTGGTCGCGAGGACGTGGTAGGTCGCCGACCACTCGGATCCATCGACGGTGCCGGTGAGGGTGATCGCCAGGCGAGGCTGGGCCTGGAAGTCGTCGGGGTCGCGCACCACGTCGACGAGCGCTCGGGCGACCGTCCGCGACGGCGCCGGGGCGGCGGCTCGGTCGGAGAGGTCCCGTCGGAAGGGGCCGGTCGCCACCTCGTCGGCCAGGTCGTCGTCGCCATCGGCCAGGGCACGGTCGGCCAGCAGCAGTGCCCTGACCAGGTCGTCGGCGACCTGTCGGGCCCGCTCGGTCCCGAAGGAGCCGCCGAGCCCATCGAGCCCGTCGCCGATCTCCACCCGCGGCCGCTGGTCCTCTCCGAGCTCGACGGCGGGACGGTCCCCGATCCGCGGCTCGGGAACCGATCCGGTGGTCGATGAACCCAGCACCGTCAGGCCGACGGCGACGATCCCGATCGCAGCCACCGACATGGCGCGGCCCCTCCGCTGCCGGGTCCACCTGAGCACACCGACAGGCGGGTCGGCCGGCGCCAGGTGCTCGAGGACGGGACGCAGGGCGCAGACGACGACCAGGCCGGCGAGCAACGCGACCTTGGTCGCGTACTCGGTGCTCTGGAACGCGATCAGGACTCCGCTGGTGAGCGCCACCGCGGCGCCGTACAGGACACCTCCGGCGCGCCCGGTCACGCCGGTTCGAGGATCGGTGATCATGAAGAACACGAAGATGAGCACCTCGGGCGATAGGGCCAACGTGGTCCAGAACTGCATTCCGGCCACCGGACCGAGGTTCCATCGGGCGGTCATGGCGTGGCCGCTGATCGCCAGCACGCCCATGAGGGCCGCGAACACCGACCAGAACGCGACCGACACCCGGAGCAGGTCGAGCCGCCGGGTGACGAGCACGCCCCCGACGACCACGATCGCATACGTGGCGGCGAGGCCCACCGACATCGGGCCCCACCAGAGGTCCTGCGGGTCGGCGATCCCGGAACCCAGAACGAGGAACGTCACCACCAACGCCAGGTTGGACGGGTTGAAGAGCGGCCGCCCCCGCGATCGGAGGACGTACTTCGACAGCACGCCGACCGCCGTGGTGGCCGCGAACACGTACCAGCCCCGCATCGACCACCAGTCGCCGTGCTCGGTGCCGGGGACACGCAGGATCAGCGCGATGCCGTTGCCGGTCAGCAGCGCGCTCGCCGGCCACGCCACGACCCGGGTGCGTGGGGCCGTCAGCGCCAGCTCGATCGCCGCGGCGGTCAGCAGACATACCAGGATCTGTGCGATCGACAGGTCGAATCCGAGTGCGACCTGGCCGAGCACCTGGACCGACACCACGACCGCGGCGACGTGCAGACGCGGGTCACGCAACCTCGGGGGCTGGAACCGCCACCGGTGCACGTCGCCGTCCGCCACGGACGGGTCGGGGTGGCCTTCCTCCCGTTCCCCCACCATCACCGTCGGCACGGTCACCTCCCCTGAGCGGCCCCGCGAGTATGACGACGACCGCCGGTACCGGCAAGGGTGCGCCGGTACGCTGAGCTCTCGTGGGGGGTGACTCGGTTCAGCGGCGGTCGCCATCAGCGCGGCGGGCGGTGCCGGTCGTGGCGCTCGTCGTCGCCCTCGGTCTCCTGGTGGCGATTCGGATGCTGTCGGAACGGTCCGACGGTTCTTCGCCGACGGGTCACCGATCCGGGTCGGGGCCCGACGCTCGGCTCGTCGACGGCATCCGCTTCACCGACGTCACTGAGAGGGCGGGACTGCTCGAGCCGCACAGCCGCACCGACCTGACCGGCGAGTCGGCCATGACCGCCGGCGCGGCCGTCCTCGATCTCGACGCCGACGGCGACCTGGACGTGTACCTGACCCGCATCGGGTTGCCGAACCGGATGATGATCAACGACGGCTCCGGGCGGTTCACGGACCGCGCCGGCGAGCTCGGTGTCGGAGGCGACCCCTACGACGGGTCGTCAGCGGCCGTGTTCGGAGACGTGGATGCCGACGGCGATCCCGACCTGGTCCTCACCGGAGCCCGCCGCAACGGCACCACTCTGCTCCGCAACGACGGAGGCCACTTCGTGGACGCAACTGCCGGCAGCGGGCTCGACGACCTGCCTCCGGTCGCCGATGGTGACATGGCGCAGATGCACGGAGCGACCTTCGCCGACTACGACCGTGACGGGCTGCTCGACCTCCTCGTCACGCACTGGGACGAAGTCGTCCCCGCCGCGCTGAGGGACGCTGGCGACTCGATCACCCCCGACGCGCACGGGAGGACGGTGTGCGCCCGGGCGCAGTGGTTGGCCGAGCGCGACTTCCCGCGTGCCGACGGCTCGCCCCCCAACCGCGGCCGGCTCTACCACAACGAGGGCGGCGGCCGGTTCCGGGACGTCTCGTCCGCGCTCGGGCTTCCGTTCGACGAGGTCATGGGCTTCACGGGAAGCTTCGTCGACGTCGACGCCGACGGCTGGGACGATCTGCTCCTCACCGGCGACTTCTGCACCAGCCGGCTGTTCCGCAACGACGCCGGCACCGGCTTCACCGACGTGACCGCGGCCTCTGGCGTGGGCACCGACGAGAACGGCATGGGGTCGGTGGTCACAGACCTGGACGGCGACGGCCACCCCGACTGGTTCGTCACCGGCATCGGCCCGGTCGGAGACGCGGCAGCCCCTCCGCAGCTCGGAGGGTTCGGTTCCTCGGGCAACCGGGCCTATCTCAACGACGGTGACGGGACCTTCACCGACGCCACGGACAGGTTGGGACTCCGCAACGGTGGATGGGGGTGGGGCGCCGCGGTCGAGGACTTCGGCAACGACGGCCGTCGTGAGGTGGTGATGACCAACGGCTACGGCATCGGGGAGGCGTCCGATCCCGATCGGTCGTCGGGAACCCCTGCCGATGATCCCCTCGTGTTCTGGGTCCCGGACGGCGCGACGTTCGTCCCGGCCGCAGCCGATGTCGGCCTGGACGACACCGGGCTGGGGCGGGCTCTGGTGCCCTTCGACATGGACCGCGACGGCGACCTCGACCTGCTGATCGCCAACTTCGGCACGCCGCCGCGGCTGTACCGCAACGACACCCCGACCCGACACTGGGTCGTGGTCCGACTCGACGATCAGACGACGCCGGGGAACCGTGGGGCCATCGGTGCCCGCATCACGGTCACCCCGACAGATGGACGACCGGTGACGGGCTGGATCACCGGCGGTGGGTCCTACGAGTCCCAGCTGCCACCGGAGGTGCACATCGGTCTGGGTCCGAAGAAGTCGATCGAACGGGTCGAGGTGCTCTGGCCCGGCGACCCGACACCCCAGGTGCTCGACGGAGTGGCCGGCGACCGGGTCCTCGTGGTGGAACGGGCGACGGGGTCCTGAAGGTCGCGACTGGCGGTCGGACCCGTGCTCAGTCGTCGAGTAGCTCGCCGGCGTCGAGGTCGAGGGCCTGCAGGGCGTGCCGTGACGCCATCGCCATGAACATGTCGTCACCGCGCTCGGTGCGCTCGACGAGCATCGACGCCCCCACCGCCATGACCAGCCCGGCCCAGGTGCCCCGGCGGTAGGCGCTCCAGCAGTCGTCTCGGTCGACGACCACGCCGGCGTCGACGAGACCCCGGTGGTAGTGCTCGAACAGCTCCACCTCGTGGGCCCTGCGCAGCTCGGGCAGGAGCCCGGCTCCCACGAAGTAGGCGGCATCCGCGGGGCCGGGACCGACGGTGCAGGTCTGCCAGTCGAGGACGGTGACGGTCCCGTCGGGGTGGAA
>WBZP01000447.1_pt2 | contig 41667 bp, 42 predicted proteins | sample 5204301 | NCBI WGS metagenome assembly WBZP01 (sample SAMN12412401, study PRJNA552823) | activated sludge metagenome | isolation source: activated sludge from nitrification reactor of wastewater treatment plant... | place: USA: Pennsylvania | collected 2017
CGTGGTGCGCCCGGCGGTGGCGCCGAGCACGAAACCACGGGTCATCTGGTCGGCGGCGGCCCAGAATCCGTCACCGGTGCGCTGGAACCCGAACATCGAATAGAAGATGTAGATGGGGATCATCGGCTCGTTGTGCGTCGAGTACGACGTGCCGACCGCGGTGAACGACGCCGTCGAACCGGCCTCGCTGATGCCCTCGTGCAGGATCTGGCCGGTTTCACTTTCCTTGTAGGCCAACATCAGTTCGGCGTCGACGGCGGTATACAGCTGACCGTTGCGGTTGTAGATCTTCAGGCTCGGGAACCACGAGTCCATGCCGAAGGTGCGCGCCTCGTCGGGGATGATCGGCACCAGTCGCGGCCCGATGTTCTTGTCCCGCAACAGTTCTTTGAACGTGCGCACGGTCGCCATGGTGGTGGCGACCTCCTGGGCGCCGGAGCCCTTCTTCAAAGCCTGGTAGGTGTCGCGGCCCGGCAGCGGCAGCGCCTTGGACTTGGTGCGGCGTTCGGGCAGGAACCCGCCCAGGGCCCGGCGGCGGTCGAGCATGTAGCGGATCTCCGGGGCTTCCGGGCCGGGGTGGTAGTACGGCGGCAGGTAGGGATCCTCGTCGAGTTGGCTGTCGGGAATCGGAACGCTGCAGACGTCGCGGAAGGCCTTGAGATCCTCGAGCGTCAGCTTCTTCATCTGGTGCGTGGCGTTGCGGCCCTCGAAGTGCTTGCCCACGTGGTAGCCCTTGATGGTGTGGGCCAGGATGACGGTGGGTTGGCCCTTGTGCTCCATCGCGGAGCGGTAGGCCGCGTAGATCTTGCGGTAGTCGTGGCCGCCGCGGCGCAGGTTCCAGATGTCGGCGTCGGAGAAGTTCTCCACCAGGGCCTTGGTCCGCGGGTCGCGGGCGAAGAAGTGGTCGCGGATGTAGCCGCCGTCGTTGGCGCGGTAGGTCTGGAAGTCACCGTCGGGCGTGGTGTTCATCAGATTCACCAGGGCGCCGTCGCGGTCCTTCTGGAACAGCGCGTCCCAGCCGCGGCCCCAGATCACCTTGATGACGTTCCAGCCGGCGCCGCGGAAGAACGACTCCAGCTCCTGGATGATCTTGCCGTTGCCGCGCACCGGGCCGTCCAGGCGCTGCAGGTTGCAGTTGATCACGAAGGTCAGGTTGTCCAGCCCTTCCAGTGCGGCGATGTGCGTCAGCCCGCGACTCTCCGGCTCATCCATCTCGCCGTCGCCGAGGAACGCCCACACATGCTGATCCGAGGTGTCCTTGATGCCCCGGTCGTGCAGGTAGTGGTTGAACCGGGCCTGGTAGATGGCGTTCATCGGGCCCAGGCCCATCGACACCGTCGGGAACTCCCAGAAGTCGGGCATCAGCCGCGGGTGCGGATACGACGGGATGCCGCCGCCGGGGTGGCTGTGCTCCTGACGGAAGCCATCGAGCTTGTCGGCGGTCAGCCGGCCCTCGAGGAACGCCCGCGCGTAGATGCCGGGTGAGGCGTGGCCCTGGATGAAGATCTGGTCGCCGCCGCCGGGATGCTGCTTGCCGCGGAAGAAGTGGTTGAAGCCGACCTCGTAGAGCGAAGCCGAGGACGCGTAGGTGGAGATGTGCCCACCCACGCCGACGCCGGGGCGCTGCGCGCGGTGCACCATGATCGCGGCGTTCCAGCGCATCCAGCGGCGGTAGCGCCGCTCGACGTCTTCGTCGCCGGGGAACCACGGCTCGAGTTCGGTGGGGATGGTGTTGACGTAGTCGGTGGAGGTCAGCGCCGGGATCGACACGCGCTGTTCACCCGCGCGTTCGAGCAGTCGCAGCATCAGGTAGCGGGCGCGGGCCGGCCCGGACCGGGCCAGCAGACCATCGAAGGATTCCAGCCACTCTCCCGTTTCGTCGGGATCGATGTCGGGCAGGTAGGACGCGACACCTTCGCGGATCACCCGGACCCGATCCGGTTCGGCTGGGGTGCCGGAGTGTTGAGCCAGATCCTGGCGCACGAACTCGGTGGTCAACTTCGCTCCTCGGTGGGCTCTACGCTCCGGATGGGTTTGGGTGCGTCCTTCTATCTAACGCCACTCGCGCGCGCCGTGATGACCGGACAGCCGGGCGGGGCTTCAGATACACCCGGCCAGGCCGAACCGGTAACGTCTGCGCCTGTGCTGAGCGGACGGCCGTACCGGCGAGGGGCCCTGATGATGGGTCTCACCGCGGGGGTCGTCATGGCCGTCATGGGTTCCGCGGCGGCGTGTACGACGGTGACCGGAGGCAGGGGCCGGGTCGACGGCGCCGAGGCGCCGGCCTACCGGTCCTCGGTCGCGGTGTCGGTCTCCGAGTCGGCCGCCACGTCGAGCATGCGGGAGTCCGAACGCCAGGCGACGCTGACCACCGAGGCGATTCACACCGCCTGCGAAACGCTGAGCACCACCAGTGCCGAGGCGGTGGACACCGTCAACGTCTATGTCGACGCCGTCAACGGCCAGGGTGATCCGGTGGCCGCGGAGGGTCCGGCCGCCGAGGCCCTGCACCGCAGCGCCGACACGGTGCTCACCGACGTGAACGACACACTGCCGCAAGCGATTCACGACGCGCTGTCCGCCTGGGTCGACGCCGCGCGGGCCACGGCCGACGCCGTCACGGGGCGGGTGCCGCCCGGTGAGTTCAACGACGCCGTCGACAAGCTCAACGATGCGCGGTCGCACGCATTGGATCTGTGCGACGCCACGTACTGACTTGTGCGACCATTAGCTCGATCGGTAGTGCTCCCAGCAGCGTCAAGGAGGTCAACGGTGGTCGCGGCGGACGGCGCCTCGAACTACGCCCAGCGGCTGGGCGTCCAACAAGGTCAGGTCGTGCAGGAGTTGGGGTGGGACACCGACACCGATGACGACATCCGCGCCGACGTCGAGGACGCCTGTGGCGCCGAATTGCTCGACGAGGACGCCGACGACGTCATCGACGTCGTGCTGCTGTGGTGGCGCGACGACGACGGCGATCTGGTGGACGCGCTGATGGATGCGATCACCCCGCTGGCCGACGACGGCGTCATCTGGGTGCTGACCCCCAAGACCGGCAAGCCCGGTCACGTCCGGCCGGCCGAGATCGCCGAATCGGCGCCCACCGCCGGACTGATGCAGACCTCGTCGGCCAACCTCGGCGCCTGGAGCGCCAGCCGGCTGGTGCAGCCGAAATCCAAAGCGGCGGGACGACATTGAGTCTGGAGGTTGGTTCCCGGGCCCCGGACTTCACTCTGAAGGACCAGAACGGACAGCCCGTCACGCTCTCGGATTTCCGGGGTGCCCGCAACGTGCTGCTGGTGTTCTTCCCGCTCGCGTTCACCGGGATCTGCCAGGGCGAACTCGACTACGTGCGCGACCATCTGCCCGAGTTCGACAACGACGACACCGCGACGCTGGCGATCTCGGTCGGGCCGCCGCCCACTCACAAGATCTGGGCCGTCCAGAGCGGGTTCCTGTTCCCGGTGCTGTCCGATTTCTGGCCGCACGGCGCGGTGGCGCAGGACTACGGGGTGTTCAACGCCGATGCGGGCATCGCCAACCGCGGCACGTTCCTGGTCGACAAGGCCGGGGTGATCCGGTTCGCCGAGTGCAAGCAGCCCGGTGAGGCCCGCGATCAGTCGGTGTGGGTCGAGGCGCTGGCCGCGGTGTGACCATCACCCATCCCGACCGGTTCCCGCTGCTGACCCGGCGGGATCGCATCATGATCACCCTGACGGTGATTGCGGCGGTGATCGCCGGAGTCCTGCATTTCGCTCACCTGAACGCGCTGCTGGCGTTCGCCGTGTCCGCGCTGGCGCTGGCGACGCTGGCCTCCCTGGTCGGCCGTTCCGTCGAAGCGCTCGGCGACCGGCTCGGACCCAACGCCACCGGCATCCTGCAGACGGCGCTGGGCAACCTGCCCGAGTTATTCGTCATCCTGTTCGCACTCAAGGCGGGCCTCTACGACGTGGTGAAAGCCACCCTCGTCGGCTCGATCCTGTCCAACGCCCTGCTGGTGCTCGGGCTGGCATTCATCGTCGGCGGCCTCAAGCACGGTCGGCAGCGCTTCGCCGCCGACGACGTGCGCACCCTCGGACTGATGTTCACCCTCGCGGTGTTCATCCTCGCGGTGCCCTCGCTCACCGCGGCCATACACACCCCGGCGGCGTCGCACGAGCGGGCGGTGTCGGTGGTGGTCTCCATCGTGATGCTGGTCCTGTTCGCGCTGTCCCTGCCGGCCACCCTGGGAAACCGGGATCGCGACCCCTCCCGGGCGTCGTCGCCGATCGTGGCCAGCCCCGATTCGGCCAAGGCCGCCAGTGTGGCGACCGCGCACGGGGAGTGGCCGTTGGCGATGGCCATCGGGATGCTCGCCCTCGCCGGTCTAGGTGCGGCCCTGGTGTCGGATTGGTTCGTGGCCGCCCTGGAGCCCGCGATGAAGGCCGCGGGCATCAACGAGGTGTTCGCCGGTCTGGTGATCGTGGCGATCGCCGGCAACGCGGTGGAGAACTTCGTCGGGATCCAGCTGGCCGCCAGGAACCAGATGGACTACGCCGTTCAGGTGGTCCTGCAGTCGCCCGTGCAGATCGCGCTCACCATCGCCCCGATCGTCTGCCTGGCGGCGGTGTGGCTCGGCCAGCCCGGTTTCGATCTGGTGTTCTCGCCGCTGCTGCTGGCGTCGTTGATCATGTCGGCTCTGGTCGCCGTGCTGGTCACCTTCGACGGCGAGTCGAACTGGTTCGAGGGCGCGGTGCTCTGCGCGCTCTACGTGGCGATCGCGACCGCGTTCTGGTGGGGCTGAGCGGCGTCGAGGTTCAACCGGGCGCCGGCCCGGGCGGACGGTTTTGAGCGCGACGCGTGTCAGCGGGTAACCTGCCTGCGCAACGGGCGTGTAGCTCAGTGGTAGAGCTCTGGTTTTACACACCAGCGGTCGGCGGTTCGATACCGTCCACGCCCACTCATAAAAGGCCAGGTCAGGACCATAATCTCCAGCGTTTCAGGTCATCGGCGGACACCGGATTGGGCTCCCAGTGGGTTCCGGTACGGGAGACTTTCCCCAGATATTGCAGTGCGTATCGGCACGGTGGGGGTGGACGCGAGTTAGCTGGGCAGGGATTCGCTGTTGGCCTGTAGCTCGTCGGCTTTGGTGTCGGGCGGAGGCCGACAAGCGCATCGCCGAACCGTGAACCAACAAACTCGCGACGAGAATCGTTGGGCCGCAAGGCTATTCGCTATATTCCTACGAGTCTTGGAAGGATGCCGACGTCCTGTTTCGCGCGTCCGCCCCGTGCTCATGGTTGAGATCAACCCGATCGGGCGGTTCAACCATTTCCGGACCCTAGTCCATCCGTGGCATTTATGTTACGCTTTTGTCTGCTTGCCACACGGCCGAAAGAGGTGATCGCCATGAACGACGTGTTCAACACGTTGCTTGAAATTGAGGGTAACGACCCCGAGTTCGCCCGTGCGTATGCTGCCGAGTCGGCCCGGATCGAGGCGATCGATTCGATCATCAACGCGCTCGACGAGGCGCGAGGGACGGAAAATCTCAGTAAGGCGGCACTGGCTCGAGCGATCGGCGCTGACCCGAGCACCGTGCGGCGACTGCTGTCGTCCGAGTCGGTGAACCCCACGCTCAGTACCATCGCCGAGGTCGCAGCAGCGCTAGGGATGAAGGTGACACTCACGCCGATGTCGGAGGACGAGCGCACCCGTATCACCGCACCCATGCGGGCCTGCGCCTAGTTCACTCCCTTCGCGGCGCGGATGTCGTCTTCTGTGGCGAGCGACCTCGGTTTGCGCCGGAGGTACTCGTCTCCCAGTGCCCGCACCTCGGCGTAACGGTTATCGGACAGGGTCGTGCGGTATGGCTTCGCTGCACCGTCGATCACCGTAAGTAGCGGCAACGTCGTCCCCGCTCCGTCGTAGTCGAGAAGGCAGAACAGCCGGTAGTGCCACTTGCCGTTCGGCGTCTTCGAGGTGACACGCGCCTCGAAATAGCCGGTCATGTCTCCGTGCATCGCCTCCCATTGCCCACCTCCGGCGAACCGCTTCGGCGGCGCCTTCGCCACGGCGGCCAGGGTCGCGAGAAGGCGTGCCCGAACGTTCGAGGGGAATCCCAACAGCGCATTCAAACCGGGCGAGCTCTGCGTCGCGTCGTCGTCGCGGTGTCGCTTGAAGAATGCCACCGTGTGCGTGGCATCAGACGACAGAGGTTCCACCTTCGGCGCGGCTTCCCGAGGCGGTTTGTTGCGACTCACAGTTTCATCTCATCACCTGTCGACGACACCCCTATGTACGGCCGAGACGTCGGCCAGTCTGCTGCCGGCGGTCAGCGGAAGGCCCACCCGATTCGGTCACGCAGATTGATGTCCGCGGCGGCCTCAACGTAGTCGGTAGGGCGGTGGCATAAGGGCCGTGGTGCGCCACACAATGAGGCATGCGGAACGGGAAAGCAGTCGACCACGGTCTGCCGCGTTCCGTGTTGGGGGAGTGCGTATGGAACTCGTCAGCGTGCCGACGCACGCTCGGCCGCGTCCGCGCGAACAAGTTCGGATATGCACTAATCGGTGGCCGGTTTGCTGGCGTCCTGGAGTTTGCTGACGTCGCGTCCGGCCGAAGTGCCCCAGGAGCCCACATCCGTCGTTCCAGTGGGTTCCCAATGGGTTCCGACGTGCTGCAACAGGGGGTGATGACTGAGACGCTATGGGACGCCGAAAGTGGCTTGACCAGCCCGAATGAGACGCCGTGAGACACCATTCCATGGTTTGCGGATGTTTTACACACCAGCGGTCGCAGGTTCGATACCTGTCGCGCCCACCAAGGTTATTGCAGGTCATAGGCATGATTTCAGTCTTTGTGAATGTTGTCGGAAGCCCGATCAGCGCTCAGTGTGTCCCCCGCCGATTTCGTGGCTCCTGTCTCGGGCGCCGGCATCGGATCTGGACGGGGTCAGCTGAACAACGATTCGCCGGCGGCCCGCTGCTCATCGGCCTTGGCGTCGGATGGTCAGGGAGCCGACGGCAGCCGTCGGGGTTGGTTCTCGGGGTGCGCGTAGATGGTTACAGCGGTGGTGAGGATCGACTGCAGAAACGCTAAGCGGGCGTCGGCCGCCTATTCCGCTGCCGCGGCTAATGCTGCGAAGGCGGGGACGGTCTTCGCGAGCGCCTTGTAGAACTCGGTGATGCTGAATTGCGGTCCGATGTATTCGGCGCGCTGTTGCCGCAGGCATTGCAGCGTCAGAGTGGGGGAGAGGTCGAGTTGGTCTTGGAGGAAGTCGTCGGGGTGGACGGCTTCGATGTCGTAGGGCGCCAATGCTTCCGGTGGGAAGTCGCGAAGGTTGGCGGTCACGATCAGGGCGGCGTTCCCGCGCACGGCGGCTGCGGCGACGTGGCGGTCTTTGGGGTCGGTGGTCATCGCGTCGATGAGGTCTTCGTAGCCGGTCACCGCGGCGTTGGGGAACGCTGAACGCATGTGGTGCAGCCGTCTTGTCGCCTTCTCGGGCGGGACACCGAACGTGGTGATGAGGTTGCGGTGGACTTCGTCGAGGATCGCGTCGGACCACAGTGGTTCGTAGAGTTCGGCGTCGGCGAGCCGGAGCAGTAGGTCGGCGAGTTGGTAGGGAAGTAGGACGCACGCATCGAGCACGACGCGGATTCTTGGCACCGCTCAGCGTGTCCCGGTGAATCCGTTGACGGTCCGGTAGGCGTCGTCGTCGGCTGCCTCGGCAGTCATCGCCGTCAGTTTGTCACGGCGATGCCCGCGGAGCTGGCGTTGGTAATCGAGCAGGTGCTGGAGTTGGATGCGGCGGTGCCGGCCGGGTTTGGTGAACGGGATCTCGCCGGATTCCAGCAGTTTGACCACGGTGGGTCGGGAGATGCCCAGCAGATTGGCGGCTTCCTGAGTGGAGAGCAGGGTGCGCAGGGGTTCCAGTGTCACCGCTTGGCCGGCGCTGAGCGCGGCGATTGCCTGGGCGAGGACGGTGCGCAGTTCGGCGGTCAGCAGGTAGGGCTGCCCGGCTTCGTCGATCAGGGAGAGTTGGCGGCCGCTGGCCAGTGCGGTCGCCAGGTCACCTAGGTCGGATTCCGCGCCGGTCGGGGGGAGCACGGTGTGGTCCGTGGGGACGGTCATGCAGTTCATGGTAAATCGAAAAAATCGAAAATGCGAGATCCGGCCACGCGTTTTGTCTTCGGGGGACAAAGGATGACGGGAAGTTGATCGCGACGAGACGTCGCCGGCGCCGGGGCACCCGAGGACATTGGAAGTCATTGTGATGTCTCTAACAGAGGGGTGCTCAACGTGACGACCCGAATTCAACCCGACAATGCCGGTGCGGCGGGTGTGCCCGCCGCACCCTGGCGCGACAAGAAGCGCCATCTGTGGCTGCTGGGCCTGATCATCCCGACGATGCTCCTCGTCGTCCTGCCGATCGTCTGGGCTCTCAACCAGGTTGGCTGGCATACCGCTTCGCAGGCATTGTTCTGGATCGGGCCGGTCGTGCTGTACGTACTGCTGCCCGCCTTCGATCTGAGTGCCGGCGTCGACGGGCAGAATCCACCCGATGAGGTGATGGAGCGGCTGGAGAACGACAAGTACTACCGCCGCGCGATCTACGCCTACGTTCCGTTTCAGTACGCCAGCGCGATTCTGGGTGCCTATCTGTTCACCGCAAAGGATCTGAGTTGGCTCGGCTATGAGGGTTCGCTGGGCTGGCTGGGCAAGATCGGCGTGCTGCTCACCGTCGGCATCGTCGGCGGCGTCGGGATCAACACCGCCCACGAACTCGGCCACAAGCGCGATTCCCTGGAACGGTGGATGTCGAAGGTCACCTTGGCGCAGGTCTGCTACGGGCACTTCTACATCGAGCACAACCGCGGGCATCACGTGCGGGTGGCGACCCCCGAAGACCCGGCGTCGTCGCGGTTCGGGGAGACGTTCTGGGAGTTCCTCCCGCGCACCGTTTTCGGCAGCCTGCGCTCGGCGTTGAATCTGGAGGCCGAACGGATCCGCCGGGGCGGTAAGAACCCGTGGAATCCCACGACGTGGCTGGGCAACGACGTCATCAACGCCTGGTTGATGTCGGTGGTGTTCTGGGGCGTCATGATCGCGGTGTTCGGTCCGGCGCTGATCCCGTTCATCGTCGTCCAGGCGGTCTACGGCTTCTCGTTGCTGGAGGCGGTGAACTATTTGGAGCACTACGGCCTGCTGCGGCAGAAGCTGCCCAACGGACGTTATGAGCGCTGCACTCCCGAACACAGTTGGAACTCCGATCATCTGGTGACCAACCTGTTCCTGTATCACCTGCAGCGGCACAGCGACCATCACGCCAATCCGACCCGCCGCTACCAGACGTTGCGCAGTCTCGACGGCGCCCCGAACCTGCCGGCCGGGTACGGTTCGCTGATCGCGGTGACCTATGTTCCCGCGGTGTGGCGCCGGCTCATGGACCACCGGGTCGTCGCGCACTACGGCGGCGACCTGACCAAGGCCAATGTGCATCCACGCCGCCGGGCGAAGATCCTCGCTCGTCACGGGGTGGCCGCGTCATGAGTTCCTACCGTTGCCCGGGTTGCGGTTTCGTTTACGACGAGGCCAAAGGCGCAGCCCGAGAAGGGTTCCCGGCCGGAACGACGTGGGAGCAGGTTCCCGACGACTGGTGTTGCCCCGACTGCGCGGTGCGCGAGAAGGTCGACTTCGAACCGGTGGTGGTGACTCGGTGAGCGACTTCAAAGTGTTCCAGTGTGTGCAGTGCGGTTTCGAATACGACGAGGCGGAGGGTTGGCCCGACGACGGTATTGCACCGGGCACCCGGTGGGAGGACATCCCCGAGGACTGGACCTGTCCGAACTGCGGTGCGGCGAAAACCGACTTCGTGATGGTCGAAATCGCCCGCGGATGAAGCCGTTTCGCTCAAGGAAAGACTGCGATATATGAACAATCAAGCGACCGACTACGACGTGATCGTGGTGGGATCCGGTTTCGGCGGCAGCGTGACGGCATTGCGGCTGACCGAGAAGGGCTACCGCGTCGGTGTGTTGGAGGCCGGACGGCGTTTCACCGATGACGAGTTGCCCAAGACCAGTTGGGATGTGCGCCGCTTCGTGTGGATGCCGAAGCTGGGATGCTTCGGCATCCAGCGCATCCACGTGCTGCGCGACTGTGTGATCCTGGCCGGCGCCGGTGTCGGTGGCGGTTCTTTGAACTACGCGAACACCCTCTACGTGCCGCCGGCGCCGTTCTTCAACGACCCGCAGTGGAAGGACATCACCGACTGGGAGGACGAGCTGCGGCCCTACTACCAGCAAGCGCAGCGCATGCTCGGTGTCGTGCGCAATCCACATATGACCCCGGCGGACGAGATCGTGAAGTCGGTCGCCGAGGACATGGGGGCGGGCGACACATTCGTCCAGACGCCGGTCGGTGTGTATTTCGGCGATCCTGGCCGCACCGTGGCGGACCCGTTCTTCGGCGGGGCCGGTCCCGAGCGCACCGGTTGCATCGAATGCGGCGGCTGTATGACCGGGTGCCGCTATGGCGCCAAGAACACACTGGTGAAGAACTATCTCGCGCTGGCCGAACGCGCCGGCGCGCAAGTGCATGCGCTGACCACCGTCGCATCACTGCGCCGCCGCCCGGACGGGGTGTGGCAGGTCGACACCGAGCGGACGGGCGGGCGGGCGCGCCGGGGTCGTCGCACCCTGACCGCCGACCATGTGGTCCTGGCCGCCGGTACCTGGGGCACCCAGAACCTGCTGCACAAGATGAAGGACAGCGGTGTGTTGCCGGCACTGTCGGACCGGTTGGGGGTGCTCACCCGCACCAATTCCGAATCGATCCTCGGTGCCAGCAAATACCGCGTGGACCCCGAACTCGATCTGACCCGCGGCGTGGCCATCACGTCGTCCTTTCATCCGAGCGCTGACACCCACGTCGAGCCGGTGCGCTACGCCAAGGGTTCGAATCTGATGGGCATGTTGTTGACGTTGATGACCGACGGCGGTGGCCGATGGCCGCGGTGGATGAAGTTCCTCGGCTCGGCGGTGCGGCATCCGGTGGCGCTGGCGCGGGTGCTGACGGTCAAGGACTGGAGCGAGCGCACGGTGATCGCGCTCGTGATGCAGCATCTCGACAACTCCATCACCACGTTCACCAAACGCGGTGTGTTCGGTCGCCGTCTGTCCAGCCGGCAGGGTCACGGCCAGCCCAACCCGACGTGGATACCGGCGGGAAATGACGCCACCCGAAGGATCGCCGAGAAGATCGGCGGGGTCAGCGCGGGCACGTGGGGGGAGTTGTTCAACATCCCGCTCACCGCGCACTTCCTGGGTGGCTGCGTCATCGGTGCCGACACCGACCACGGTGTGATCGATCCCTATCACCGCGTGTACGGCTACCCGACCCTCAGCGTCGTCGACGGGTCTGCCGTCTCGGCGAATCTCGGGGTCAACCCCGCGCTGACGATCACGGCCCAGGCAGAGCGCGCCGCGGCACTGTGGCCCAACAAAGGACAGTCGGATCAACGGCCCGAGCAGGGCCAGGACTACCGGCGTGTGCAGCCCGTCGCTCCGGCCAATCCGGTTGTGCCGCAAGAAGCCCCGGGCGGTCTGCGGCTGCGGGTTGTCGAGCACCGACCCGGGTGATCGCGTCACCGTGTGCTCAGCACGGCCTCCCCGTACCACTGACACAGCAACAACGCGACTTCGACCTCGAGTCGGTCGGTGCCGATCGGGCGGCCCCGACGTTCGACCGCGCGCCGTACCCGGTACTTGACGGAGTTGTAGTGCAGATGGAGTTCGTCTGCGGCGGCCTTGAAACTCGACCCGCTGCGCAGATAGACCCGCAGCGTCTCGCGCAGCCGTTCGTCGCTGTCGCCCGTGCCGGCGAGCGGCCCGAGGACTTCGACGACCCAGGCCCTCGCCGCGCCGATGTCGCCGCCGACCAGTGCCGCGATGGCAACGCCGGCATCGCCGGCGGCGATGACCTGTGGGGCGGTGGGACCCAGTGAGAGCGCGACGTCCCGCACACCCTGAGCCTGGCGATGCGACTGGCGAAAGCCCGCCACCCCCGGCGCCGGTTGCCCGGCGGCGATCGCCGGGCCGTCAGGGTGTGTCTGCCAAAGTCGGTGCAGCGTCGCGATCGCCGCTGATGCCGTCTCGGGAATCAGCGGAATCCACGCCCACCCGGTCAGCCGGTCCACCGCAACGAACAACGCACTCTCGGTGGCGCCAAGCGATTCGGCAATGTCCTGGGCAAACCGTTCCAGCGTGACGAGTTCATCACCGCCGGAATCGTCGTGACTCGACAGCACCAAGGCCAGGTGGGTTCTTCTCAGGGGGTAGCGAATGGCGGTCGTCACGGCATCCACGTCGACGTCACCGCCGTCGAGCAGTTCGCGAACCCGCAACGCGCGCAGGCTGTTCCAGCTCTCCTGCCAGCGCGACCGCTCCTGCTCGTAGGCGGCCACCACTTGCGCCGAGATTTGGTCGATGTAGTCGAACGTGACCATGGTCATCCGCCCGAACGTGTCCAACCCGAGGCGGGGGTCGAGTTCTGATTGGCGGATCTCCTGATACGCGGCTTCCAACACCGCTTTGTGCCCCCGCCGGTACGCCCGCGTCAACGCATTGATGGACACCCCACGCTGTGCCAGGCGTCGCGCGTGCTCGAGCGCCGCCGTCGGCGGCTCCACCTGCTCGATCGGGATCGCATGCCGTATCGCGGAGAACACCGTATCGATGTTGGCGGCGACGGTATCCACCATCAGTTCCCGCATCTGGGCGTCACTGCGCAGTTCGGCGATTTCGTCGAGCAGGATGTTCTGAACGGAAATCGAGAGCTCCGCGGTCCGTTCGCCCAGTCTGGCGGCGATCATGGCTGCCGAGGATGCGACCCCGGCGGTCTGATCCCGAGAACTGTCTGGCACGGGCTAGACGCTAGTCGCCGAAGTCAATCCAAGGACACGATCTGCGTTTGCGCCGGCGCAAGAACCGGAGCGGCCCACGGGCCGAAGGATACTTAAGTAACGCTTGTCGTTAATAACGTGTGGCGTTACTATTGGCAGGTGATCCGCTCGTTTCGGGACAAGGACACCGAGGCGGTCTGGCGACGCAGCTTCGTCAAGAAGCTCAGCCCGGAGTTGAGCAGGCTCACCTACAACAAGTTGGTTCTCATCGATGCCGCTGGGAGCATCAATGACCTGCGGGTGCCGCCGGGTAACCGGTTGGAGAAACTCAGCGGCGACCGCGCCGGGCAGTACAGCGTGCGGGTCAACGACCAGTGGCGGGTGTGTTTCACCTGGAGTGCCGCCGGTTCCGCAAACGTGGAACTGGTCGACTACCACTAAAGAAAGGGACAGACCGTGGCGGACTTCGCACCTACCCATCCCGGTGAGATCTTGTTGACCGAGTTTCTCGAACCGATGGGCATCTCGCAGTACCGCATCGCCAAAGCGATCGACGTGCCGCCGCGGCGCATCAACGAGATCGTGCACGGCAAGCGGGCAATCACCGCCGACACCGCGCTGCGGCTCTCCCGCGCGCTCGGGCTGACCGACATGTTCTTCATCAACATGCAAGCCCACTACGACACCGAAGTCACGCGCGAACGCCTGGAATCCGAACTGGCCGCGATCGAAAGAATTGCATGACGCCGACACGGGCACGACGGGACGTTTGCACAGTGTCAATCGTTGTCAGGCCACCCGCAGTGGGCATACGTTCAGACCCGTGATGCGCAACAGTGGACGACACCTCGCGCCGGATGATCGGCGAGGAGGCCATTGATGCGTGCTGCCGTCGCCCGCGCCGGCCGGGTTGAGCTGGAGATCGTTGATGACCCCGATCCGGGCGCGGGCCAGGTGCTCGTCGAGCCGATCGCCTGCGGGATCTGCGGCTCTGATCTTCACATGCTCGAAACCCAGGGTGCGATGCCCGAATTGGTGCCCCCGATGACTCTCGGCCATGAGTTCGTCGGACGAGTGCTCGAATACGGACCCCGCACCGAGCGCCGGCTGCCGGTCGGGTCCGTCGTCACGTCGGTGCCGTACCTGGACACCGCCGGCGGGCCGCAGTTGATTGGGCTGTCACCGCTGGCCGCCGGCGGGCTGGCCGAGCGGATGCTCCTGCAGGAACGACGTCTGCTGCCGGTGCCGTCATCGATTCCACCACACGTCGCCGCACTGGTGGAGCCGCTGGCGGTAGGGGAGCACGCCGCTGGTGCCGCACGGCTGGAGAACCGCGACGTTGCGCTGGTAATTGGTTGCGGCCCAGTCGGGTTGGCGACGATCATGGCGCTGAAGGCTCGCGGTCACGGACCGGTGGTCGCCGCCGACTTCTCCGGTGATCGCCGACAGCTTGCGGAGCTGGTCGGCGCCGACCTTGTCGTCGATCCTGCCCAGTCGAGCCCATATGCCGCGTGGTCGGAGCTGGCCGGGCCGGCGCCGCCATTGTCTCCGCTTTGGGAGGAGCCGCTGCACGCGCGAACGGTGGTGTTCGAATGCGTTGGCGTTCAAGGCTTGTTGCAGAGCGTGCTCGACGCGGTGCCGCCGCACACCCGGGTGGTCGTCGTCGGAGTCTGTCAGACTCCTGACACCATCATTCCGGCCGTCGCGATCACCAAGGAGATCTCGCTGCAGTTCGTCTTCGCCTACCGGCCGGATGAATTCGCCGCCACACTCGGCCGTATCGCAGCAGGACAGTTGAGGGCGGATCCGTTGATCACCGCCGTGCTGCCGTTGGAACAGGTACCGGCGGCGCTGTCGCAGCTCGCACCGCCGTCACGACACTGCAAGATCCTGATTACCCCGAACGGCGAAGGGACGTAGGACGCCGTTGTAGTCGTGCCGGGGCGTTGATGGTACCGCGCGGACGTTGGTTGCGACACGGTCACGGACGGGCGTCGATTGATGACTCACTGATCACAGAAATCACAACTATCACTATCGTCACAGCTGTCCCAGCCGATGACGTCGGCCCGATCTCGAGCCCGACGTCCAACCGCGAAGGTGAGACGTGTCGGCGCGTAATCGAATTCCCACGGTTTCGGTGGCATCCGTTGCGGCGGTGGGCATTTGCGCCGCGATGGTGGTCCCACCGGCGGCGCAGGCCGATCCGTGCACCGGGGCCGCCGCAACCGCGCAACCGCTTCCGGAACAGGCGTACCAGATTCCCAGCCCGTCCCGGATCGCCCCGTTCGACCGCCCGATCGGCCACAAGCCCGCCGGCGCCGACGAGAACGCCCCGAGCCCCAAGCTCGGCCAACTGCTGGCCATGATCAAGTCGGTGATGCCCAAGTCCGCCAAGTCGGCGCAGATCGAACAACAGGCCGCGGTGGCTCCGACCAAGCCCTCGAAAACCGCGCAAACCGCGCAACCGGCACCCGCCACCCCAGAACCCGCTCCCGCCGCCGCGGCGGTCCCACCGTCGACCGCCCCGCCCGGCACCTCGGTCGTCGGCTGGGTGACCGGACCCGACAGCCCCAACAAGACCATGCCGCGGTTCGCCATCAGCGGCACGGACCTCGGAATCATGTGGGACAACGGCGATCCCCGCAACGAGCAGGTGCTGATGGCCTTCGGCGACACCAAGGGCTACTGCGTGGTTCCCGGCAATCAGTGGCGCTACAACGTGCTGCTGCGCACGCAGGACCGGTCGCTGGCCGACACCGTCGCGGTGTCCGACGCGGCCGTCAACAATCCGTTCTCCGGTTCACCGGTGTGGCGGCCGGGCATCTCCAAACAGATCGTCAACAGCATCAACTACGCGCCGGAGGAGACGGGCATCATCCCGACCGCGGGCATCGCCGCCGGCGGCCGGCAGTACCTGAACTTCATGTCCATCAAGACCTGGGACAACAACGGCGCGTGGACGACCAACTACTCGGCGATCGCGACATCGGCCGACAACGGAGAGACCTGGGGTGTGTACCCCGGGACCATCCGGCCGCCGTCCGGCGGCAACGAGAAATTCCAGATGGGCGCGTTCCTCAAGCCCGGGCCCGGCGATCCCTACATCTACTCGTTCGGCACCCCGAACGGGCGCGGCGGCGCCGCGTATGTGTCACGGGTTTCCCCGGCCCTCATTCCGGATCTCACCAAGTACGAGTACTGGAACTCCGACAGCAACGCCTGGGTGCCGAACAATCCGGCGGCGGCGACCCCGGTCATCCCGGGCCCGGTCGGGGAGATGTCGGCCCAGTACAACACCTATCTCAAGCAGTACCTGGTGTTGTACTGCAACGGCATGAACGACGTCGTGATGCGGACCGCGCCGGCGCCGCAGGGGCCGTGGGGCCCCGAGCAGATGCTGGTCTCCTCGATGCAGTTCCCCGGCGGCATCTACGCCCCGTTCCTGCATCCGTGGTCCACCGGCCGGGAGTTGTACTACAACCTGTCGCTGTGGTCGCAGTACAACGTGATGCTGATGCACACCGTGCTGCCCTGATCACGCCGGCGGAGCGAAGAACTCCAGGGCGATGCCGTCGGGATCACGGAAACTCAGGCCCGATCCGTAGTGCGCGTCGACGATCCCGCCGTGCGCGACGCCGAGGTCGTCGAGCCGCGCGACCCACCCCTCGAGTTCGGCGCGCGACGCGCAGCCGAACGCGACATGGTCCAGCCCGGCGCGGAACTCGCTGAACTTCTCCTCGGGTGCGGCGGTGTCGTGCTGGTGGATACCGAACAGCGTGCCGCCGCCCAGTGCCCACACCACATGGTGGAAGCCGGCGTCGGTGTCCTCGTCGAGTGCGGGTTCGGCGCCGAACAGCGCGCGGTACCACGGAGTGCTCACGGACAGGTCGCGGACCGTGACCGCGACGTGCGTCAAAGCGGGGAAGTCGGCCATACACCCCACCTTTCGCCGGGTTCAGACGATTTTCAACCCCAGCCGGTGCCGCAGCCGCATGTCCCACAGGTACAGCTGATAGGTGGCCAGCCAGGTGCGCCGGGGAATCACCCGGTCGGCCAGCCGCAGCCCGGAGATCAACAGCTCGAAGCGGCGCTGGTCGGACTCGCGCCACGGCAGCCGCATCATGGCGCGGAACTCCGGCGGCAGGAAACCCGTCGTCGCGAACAGGTTGAGCGGCCCGGCCAGCGCGCGCACCGGCCGGGGCAGGAACGCGAATTCGGCTACCCCCTTGAGGTGTTCGCGCACCGGCGGGTCGATGTGCAGGTCGTCGAGCGAGCGTTTCCAGTACTCGTCGAACGCGACGCGGTCGGCCGGCCACATGCTCTCCCGCACCTGCAGCGTGGTGCCGAGTCGGCGGGCGTCGGCGTACACCGCGTCGGCGGCCTCCTCGTCGAGGGGGCCGTAGAGGAATTCGTGCGCGTCGACGTAATACCGGTACAGGCATGCCGCCACCCACAACTGCAGCTTGGGGTCGAACGCGCGGTAGGAGACCGGGCTCGACGCCGTGGAGCGGACCTGCGCGTGTGCGGTGTCGACCGCCGAGCGGATCAGCTTGCGGTCGGCGTCGGTCCCGATGGTCGCCGCCGCCAGAAACGTGCCGGTGGTACGGGCCCGCTTGAACGGGTGCTTGTAGACGTTGCCCGAGTCGACGGGGCTCTCCAGCACCCCGTAGCCGACACCCGGCGCCGACAACTGCATGATCACGTTGGACGCCGGCATCAGCATCGATGCGGGGTTGAGCAGGTCGACCACCCGCCTTGGACGGTGCATGACAGCGAGTACACCACCTTGTGAGACGCTGCCGTGGATGATTTCCCCACGCGTCGCGGGCATTCTGCTCGGCTATGCCGCCGACCTCGCGTTCGCGGACCCGCGCCGCGGGCATCCGGTGGCCGGTTTCGGTTCCACCGCCGCGGCGCTGGAACGGGTGACCTACCGCGACGGCCGGGTCGCCGGGGTGGCCCACGTCGCGCTCCTGCTGATCCCGCTGACGGTCGGCGCGGAACTGGTGCGGCGGTCGACGGTGGCGCTGGCGGCGGCGACGTGGGTGAGCCTGGGCGGCACCTCGCTGGCGCGCACCGGCCTGGCGATCGCCGACGACCTGGACCGCGACGACGTCGCCGCAGCGCGGGAACTGCTGCCGTCGCTGTGCGGTCGCGATCCGGCTCATCTCGATCACGCCGGGCTGACGCGGGCGGCGCTGGAGTCGATCGCGGAGAACACCTCTGACGCGCAGGTGTCGCCGCTGGTCTGGGCGGCGGTCGGGGGCGTGCCCGGCGTACTGGTCTACCGGGCGGTCAACACCCTGGACGCGATGATCGGCCACCGCTCACCACGCTATGCGCAATTTGGTTGGGCCGCAGCACGATTGGACGACATCGCCAACTACCTGGGGGCCAGGGTGGCCGGTGTGCTGGTGGTGGCCTGTGCGCCACTGGCCGGCGGGTCGGCGGCCGGGGCGTGGCGGGCGTGGCGCCGCGACGCCGCGGCGCATCCCAGTCCCAACGCGGGGGTGGTCGAGGCGGCGTTCGCCGGTGCGCTGGGGGTGCGCCTGGGGGGCCCGACGCGGTATCACCACGAACTGCAGATCCGCCCGACACTGGGCGACGGTGCGGCGCCGACGGTCGCGGACCTGCGCCGGGCGGTGCGGCTGTCCCGGGCGGTCCAGGCGACCGCGGCCGGGGTGGCGGTTGCGGCGGCGGCTGTTGTCGAGCGTCGACTTATGCCACGCAAGTCTCGAAAACCCGTTACCTAAGCCTACGTTCGGCGGGAGTCGGCGGCGCCAGCCTACGTTCGGCGGGAGTCAGCGGCGCCGGCCGTATCGGTCGGCCAGCTTGTCCTCGACGGTGACGGGTGCGTCGGGAGCGGCCTCCTTCTCCCGGCGCCGGGCCATCAGCTCGGAGTAGACGAAGTACCCCAGGCCGATCGGCGCGACGATGCCGAACGCGATCCACTGGATGCCGTACGACAGGAACGGGCCCGCGTCCAGGTGGGGTAGCGGCATCACACTGAGCCCGCCCGGCTGGTTGTCACTCAGCTGTACGTACGAGCCGGTCAGCGGAACCCCGACCAGCTGCGAAAGCTGCTGGGTGTCAATGGCATACACCTGAGTGAAGCCCTGCTCGGTGAACGGTTTCTTGTCCGGCGGGGCGGTCTCGGGGTCGCGCAGCCGGCCGGTCACCGTGACGGTGCCCGCCGGCAGCGCGGCGATGGCCGGCACCCGCGATCCGCCCTCGGGCCGCAGGTAACCGCGATTCACCAGCACGGTCGGGCCGTCGTCGACCGCGAACGGCACCAGCACCTCGAACGCCGGCTCGCCCTCGACCACCCGCAGCCGGGCCAGCACCTGCTTGTCGGGCAGGTAGTGCCCGGTGGCCGTCACCCGCCGCCACTGCGCATCCGGGGCCGACGAATCCTGATGCGGCAGAACCGAGGTCAGTGCCACCGGGTCGGCCGACAGGGATGCGTTGATCTGCCGGTTCTCCCGGGAGGTGGTGGTGTTCTTGCCCAGCTGCCAGGGCGCCAGGACGGTGAAGCACAGATACGCGAACCCGACGACCACCAGGGCCAGGGCGAGCCAGCCCGGCCGCAGCAGGAAGCCCAGCCGCTTCATGAATCGCCCAGCCGCTCGTCGACCCAGGCGTGCAGACCGGGTAGCGCCGCGGCGATGACCTGGAAGACCGCCTCGAAGTCGGCCTCGCCGCCGTAATACGGATCCTCGACATCGGGGGTGTGGGCGCCGGTGCGCGGGTCGAAGGCGCGCAGCATCCGGACCCGGTGATCGTCGACGCCCGCTTCGCGAAGGAAGCGAAAGTGGTTGCGGCCCAGTGCGATCACCAGGTCCGCCGACAGATGGTCGTCATCGAGCACGGCGGCGCGGTGGTCCACCGGATAGCCGTTGGCGGCCAACACCGTGCGCGCCCGGCGGTCGGCACCCTCGCCGACGTGCCAGTGGCCGGTGCCCGCGCTGCTCACCCGCACCCGCTCGGCCAGGCCGCGCTCGCGGATCTGGTGGGCGAACATCTTCTCGGCCATCGGCGAGCGGCAGATGTTGCCCGAGCAGACGAACGTCACGTGCAGAGTATGGCTAGACACCGAGCACCCTCCGTAACTGCGCGACGTCGCGCACGTGCGCCATGGCGGGGGAGCCGTCGGGGAAGTCCGCCCCGCCGTAGCCCCAGTCGACCACCACGGTGCCGATACCGTGTTCGGCCGCGCCCGCCACATCATGGCTGCGGTCGCCGACCATCAGCACCCGCTGCGGCAGCGGGGCCAGCTGTGCCAGCGCATGGGCCACCACGTCGGCCTTGGCCGAGCGGACGCCGTCGGGGCTGGCGCCGGCGATCACCTCGAAGTAGCCGTCCAGACCGAAATGCTCGAGGATCCGCCGCGCGGTGGGCTCGGCCTTGGACGTCGCGACCGCCAGCCGCACGCCGGCGGCCTTCAGGTCGGCCAGCAATTCCGGCACGCCGTCGAACATGCGGTTCATCGCCCACCCGCGGGTGGTGTAGTCGCTGCGGTAGGCCGTCATCGCGTCGTCGGCGCGTTCCCCGACCAGCCCCCGCATCGTGATGTGCATCGGCGGGCCGACGATCCGCGACACCAGATCACCGTCGGGCACCGCCGCCCCGAGTTCGTCCAGCGCGTGCCGGAAGCTGGCCACCACGCCGTCCGCCGAATCGGTCAGCGTGCCGTCGAGGTCGAACAGCACGAGTTCCGGCGGTGGATCGGTCACGGGGAGCATCGTGGCCATTCTCCCCGATCGGCCGGGCCCGCAACCGCGCGCACTACTGTTCTTCACTGTGACGGTGCGGCTGGCGGACATCATCGCGGTGCTCGACACCGCCTACCCGCCGCGGCTGGCGCAGTCCTGGGATTCGGTCGGCCTGGTTTGCGGCGACCCGTCCGATCTCGTGGAGTCGGTGACGGTGGCCGTGGACGCCACCGCCGCCGTGGTGGCTGACGTGCCCGAACGCGGCCTGTTGCTGGCCCACCACCCGTTGCTGCTGCGCGGCGTGGACACCGTGGCCGCCTCCACTCCCAAGGGTGCTCTGGTGCACCGGATGATCCGGTCCGGCCGTGCGCTGTTCACCGCCCACACCAACGCCGACGCGGCCGCCCCGGGGGTGTCCGACGCGCTCGCGCATGCCCTGGGCCTGACCGTCGTCGACGTGCTCGACCCGGCTCCGGGCGCCGACTTCGACAAGTGGGTCGTCTACGTCCCGGCCGCGCACGCCGACGCGGTGCGTGCCGCGGTGTTCGGCGCCGGCGCGGGCCGGATCGGCGACTACTCCTGCTGCAGCTGGAGTGTCACCGGTACCGGCCAGTTCCTGCCGCACGACGGCGCCCGGCCCGCGATCGGTACCGTCGGCGAGGTGGAGCGGCTGGCCGAGGACCGCATCGAGGTGATCGCCCCGGCCGGTTCGCGCGCGGCCGTGCTGGCGGCGATGCGCGCCGCGCACCCGTACGAGGAGCCCGCGTTCGACGTCATCCCGCTGGCGCCGATGCCCGCCGGCACCGGCCTGGGCCGCATCGCCGAACTGCCCGAACCGGAACCGTTGCGCGACTTCACCGCGCGTGTCGGCGCGCGGCTGCCCGCCACCGCGTGGGGGGTGCGCGCCGCCGGCGACCCCGACCGGCCCGTCGGCCGGGTCGCGGTGTGCGGCGGGGCCGGCGACTCGCTGCTGAGCGCCGTCGCGCGCGCCGGCGTGGACGCCTACCTCACCGCCGACCTGCGGCACCACCCGGCCGACGAGCACACCCGCGCCTCCGAGGTGGCGCTGGTCGACGTCGCGCACTGGGCCAGCGAGCAACCGTGGTGTGATCAGGCCGCCGCGGTGCTGGCCGCCCACTTCGGCGACTCGCTGCGGGTCCGCACCTCGTCGATCCGCACCGACCCCTGGAACCTGCACGCCCAACGGGAGACACACGCATGAAAGCCGACACGACCCAGCAGCGGGCGCTGCTGGAAATGGCCGAGATCGACGCCGAACTGACCCGCATCGCCCACCGCGCGGCGCACCTGCCCGAACAGCAGCGCTGCGATGAGCTCGAGGCGCAGCACCGCGCCGCCGCCGACCGGGTGGCGGTGCTCGGCATCGCGCTGGAGGATCTCGAGGGTCAGGTGCAGCGCCTGGAATCCGAGATCGACGGCGTGCGGCAGCGGGAGGACCGCGACCGCGCCCTGCTGAATTCGTCCGACACCAACGCCAAACAGCTCGCCGAGCTGCAGCACGAGCTGGAGACGCTGCAGCGCCGCCAGTCCGCCCTGGAGGACTCCGAACTGGAGATCATGGAGCGCCGCGAACAGCTGCAATCCGAACAGGCCACCGAGCAGGAGAACATCGACACCCTGGACGGCGAGCTGACCGCCGCGCGGCACGCCCGCAACGAGGCGCTGGCCGACATCGAGCAGACCCGCGACGCGCGCACCGCGCGGCGGTCCGAGCTGACCGCGGGCCTCGACCCCGAGCTGGCCGCGCTGTACGACCGGTCCGGTGCCGGTGCGCTGCAGGGCGGGCGCTGCGGTGCGTGCCGCATCGAGATCGACCGCGGCGAGCTGTCGCGGATCGCGGCCGCGGCGGAGGACGAGGTGCTGCGCTGCCCGGAATGTGGGGCAATTCTGTTGCGCGTCAAGGGGACCGGCGCGTGAAGGTGATCGTCGAAGCCGACGGCGGCTCGCGGGGCAACCCGGGCCCGGCCGGCTACGGGACGGTGGTGTTCACCGCCGACCGCGCCACCGTGCTGGCGGAAAGCAAGCAGGCCATCGGCTTGGCCACCAACAACGTCGCGGAGTACCGGGGGCTCATCGCGGGCCTGACCGAGGCCGCCGAACTGGGGGCCACCGAGGTCGCGGTGTCGATGGACTCCAAACTGGTCGTCGAGCAGATGTCGGGCCGCTGGAAGGTCAAGCACCCCGATCTCATCGAACTCAACCGGGAGGCCCGGGCGCTGGCGGCCCGCTTCGACCACGTCGGCTTCGGCTGGATTCCGCGGGAGCGCAACAAGCACGCCGACCGGCTGGCCAACGAGGCGATGGACGCGGCCGCCGAGGTCACCGCCGAGGCCGAAGCCGAGCCGGCCGGGGATTCGCCGGAGAAGGCCGCCGCGCTGACCTCGCCGGGCTGGACGGGCGCCACCGGCGCCCCGACCCGGCTGCTGCTGTTGCGGCACGGACAGACCGAATTGTCGGTACAGCGGCGGTATTCGGGCCGCGGCAATCCGCCGTTGACGGAGCTGGGCCGCCGGCAGGCCAACGCCGCGGCCAGCTACCTGGGCGGCAAGGGCGGGATCGCGGCCGTCATCAGCTCGCCGCTGCAGCGGGCCTACGACACGGCCGCGGCCGCCGCCGAAGCGCTCGGGCTGCCCGTCGTCGTCGACGACGACCTGATCGAGACCGACTTCGGATCGTGGGAGGGGCTGACGTTCGCCGAGGCCGCGGCCGCCGACCGGGATGTGCACGGCCGCTGGCTGCGCGACACCTCGGTCACCCCGCCCGGCGGGGAGAGCTTCGACGCCGTGCACGCCCGGGTGCGGCGGGCCCGCAGCCGGATCATCGCCGAACACGCCGGGTCGACGGTGCTGGTGGTCTCGCACGTCACACCGATCAAGACGCTGCTGCGGATGGCGCTGGACGCCGGCCCGGGCATGCTCTACCGGCTGCATCTGGACCTGGCGTCGCTGTCGATCGCGGAGTTCTACGGCGACGGGGCCGCCTCGGTGCGGCTGATCAACCAGACGGCCTACCTGTGACCGAGGACCCTCGGGAACACTGGGACGCCCACTACGCGCAATGCGGGCAGATCTGGAGTGGTCGGGTCAACGTGCGCCTCGCCGAGGTCGCCGTATCCCTACCGCCGGGAACCGCGCTGGACCTGGGCTGCGGGGAGGGCGCCGACGCGGTGTGGCTGGCCGAGCGGGGGTGGCGCGTCGTCGCCGCCGACGTGTCCGCGGTCGCGTTGCAGCGGGCCGCGCGGCTGGCCCGCGAGCGGGGGGTCGACGATCGGATCGACTTCCAGAACCACGACCTCGCCCAGTCTTTCCCGGCCTTTTCGCCCGTGTCGTACGACCTGGTTTCGGCGCAATTCCTGCACTCGAAGATCGAGCTGGACCGGCTGAGCATCCTGCGCCGCGCGGCCGCGGCGGTGGCGCCCGGCGGGGTGCTGGCCATCGTGGACCACGGGGCCGGGCCACCCGGATTCCATGAGCACCATCACTTCCCGCCGGTCGAGGAGGTGTTCGACGCCCTCGCGCTGCCGGACACCGGCTGGGACCGGTTGCGCGTCGAATCCGTCGAACGCGTCGGCGTCACCCCGGACGGGACCGAGGCCACCTGGCTGGACAACCTGATCGTGCTGCGCCGCCGCGGCACCGACCGCTGATCGGGTATTTTTGACGGCGCGAACGAGTTGGCCGGGCGGCCGCGGAGCAATCCGAGGAAAGTCCGGACTTCACAGAGCAGGGTGATTGCTAACGGCAATCCGAGGTGACTCGCGGGAAAGTGCCACAGAAAACAGACCGCCGGAAACGGTAAGGGTGAAACGGTGCGGTAAGAGCGCACCAGCGTCCCGGGTGACCGGGGCGGCTAGGCAAACCCCACCCGAAGCAAGGCCAAGAAGGCCGCGCCCAGCGCGGCCGCGCAGGCGTTCGAGGGCTGCTCGCCCGAGCCTGCGGGTAGGCCGCTCGAGGCACCCGGTGACGGTGTGTCCAGATGGATGGTCGCCGCGGGGGTTTCGGCTCCCGGCACAGAATCCGGCTTACAGGCCAACTCGTTCGCCCCCGGCTCAGCGGCCGGTGGCCGGGCCGCGATCAGGCCGAGCAGAGTTTCTGGTTGAGCCACTGGTTGACCGAGACCCCTTGTTCGGCCGCCTCGATGGTCAGCTTGCGGTGCAGTTCCGGTGAGGTGCGTAGTAGCACCTTGCCGCTGTAGCTCCGCTCTACCAGCGATTCGGGCACGGGTTCACCCGACGCCTCCAGGTCGGCCACCACTTCGTCAACGAGACGGGCGATGCCTTCGATCGCCTCGTGCGGGGTCGGGGCCAGCCACGACAGGGACGGGAATTCGACTGCGAGACCGACATACTCGTTGTCCTCGGGGGACCAAACGGCGCGGTATACGTAATGGCTCACGATTCCTCCCTCAGTTTGTCGATGGCGGCGACGACCTGGCGGACCTGGTACGCCTTGGCCTTGCCGTGGTCGTCTTGGATGTTGACGCGCGGGTTACCCGGCCACGGTGTACGGAAGACGGCATGGCTGGTGCCCTTCTGTCTGGGTGTGCCGAAGTGGTGCACACACACGCGGTACAGGTCGGAGTAGGAGACGTTCTGCGGACTCTCCCGCATCTGCGCCTCGGCCTTCTCCGCCTTGCCCACCCCAATCATGCTAGCGCAGGTGATATCACCAAGCGTAGGCCTCGCAATGTCGACGACAATCTACAGCTCTCTGCCGAATCGACGGCAGCGCGTCGAATCGACTACCCGACCGCCCCGCCGGTCCCCGGCGATCCGCTGGTGCCGCCGATGCCGGCCGCGCCGCCGGCGCCGCCCGTGCCGGGGCTGCGGGTGTTACCGGACGCATCACCGCCGTCGCCACCGTGGCCGCCACGGCCGGCCGCCAGACCGCCCGCCCCGCCGGAACCGCCGTCGCCACCGGCCGCCTTGCCGGTGGTCGCATCGGCCGTCGCGTCGCCGCCGTCGCCGCCGTCCCCGCCGACGCCGTAGCCGGCCCCTCCGCCGTATCCGCCGGTGCCGCCCCTGCCGCCCGTCGCGTTCGCGCCGCCCGTCGCGTCACCGCCCCGACCCCCGGCGCCGCCGTTGCCGGTCAAGGTGCCGCCGCCGTCCCCGCCGTCGCCGGCGTCCCCACCGGTGGCGTCGATCGCCGCTTCGGCGCTGCCGCCGTCGCCACCGTCGCCGCCGTTGCCGATGGACCCGTCGTAGCCACCCTTGCCGCCCTTGCCGCCCACGGCGGATCCCAGCGTCGAGGTCGCGCCACCGCCGTTGCCGCCGTCCCCGCCGTTGCCCGATATGCCGTCGCCGCCATGCCCGCCGTCACCCCCGCGGGCGTCGCCGTCGTAGGCGTAGGCCGCGCCGCCGTCGCCGCCCAGGCCGCCCTCGTGGTACTTGCCGTAGCCGCTGACGCCGCCGTCGCCGGCGATCGCAGCACCGGCGTAGGCGTACGCGGTTCCGCCGTCGCCGCCCGTGCCGGCGGTCCCGGAGAACGAGTATCCGCTGGCACCGCCGTTTCCGGCGGTCGCGTCGCCGCTGATGGCGTATGCATTGCCACCGTCGCCGCCCGCGCCGGAGTCGCCGCCGAAGATGCCGCTCGAACCGCCGGCGCCGCCATTGGCCCCCGCGGCGCCGCCGGTGCCCGTGTAGTTGTAGTCGGACCCGCCCTTACCGCCCTGGCCGCCCCAGCCGAACAGTTGGGCGCTGTTGCCGCCGGCGCCGCCGGCGACGGCCGCGGCCACCACCACCCCGGCCCGGTAGACCGCGTCGATCCCGTCGCCGCCGTCACCGCCGTCACCGAACAGCGCGCCGGCATTGCCGCCGATGCCCCCGTACGCGCCCTTGCCGCCATTGCCGCCGAACAGCCCGGCGTCCTCACCGTTGCACCGCAGGTTGCAGTTCGGGTCGAGTTCGAGGGCGTCGCGCCCGTCGCCCCACAGCCAGCCGCCGCGTCCGACGATGGGCCGGGCTCCGGACGCGGACATGGTGGTCGTGTGCGGCTGGCGGTCGGCGCCCGTCCACGCCGGATCGCCGGTCATCCACCACGGCAGCGGTGAATCGCCGGATGTCAGTTGGATATCGACGGTCCGGACCGGCAGCGGGCCCGGGTTCTGATGCGGCGTCAGCGCCGCGGCGCCGGAAAACGTCAGCGCCGCAGTGAACCCCGCGGCGGCGAACGTTCTGGCCTTCGAGTGCTTCGGCATCTCGAACCCCTTTGGTACGGGCGCGTCGAAACAGCGCGGTGACGTCAGGGTATGTGCGCTCCCGCGGCTGTGCACCGGTTTTCGATCGAATGGTGAGAACGTGAACTTCGTTGCAAGACAGAGCTTCTGGTCGGTCAGGCCGCGGCCGCACGAAATCTGCATGCACGTGCGGATCTGGCAAATGTTCCCGGTTGCCGCGCGCAGATGTCCACCGATCGGGGGACATCGGATTCCCCCGGCGCATCCACCGGTCGCCCGACAGACTCCGGCGCTCTCCTGGGGCAGGGTTGAGTCAACACTGAAAATGAACCCGCACAGGAGAATTCACAATGAAGAACCCCATCTTCCGCCGCACCGCCGCCGCCGCGGTCCTGACCGCCGCCCCCGTCATCATCGCGTTGGGCACCGCCGCGATCAGCGAAGCCGCCACCGGCCCGGCTACGTCGGGCGCCGACGACGTTGCGGTCACCGCGCCGCGGCACGTGTCACCCCCGAGCAGTTTCGCGCCCCGCCCGATGGTTCCGGGCAACCTCTGGTACCACCATCGCCACCATCACCACAACTGGTGATCACGAACGTGGCGGAAGCCGCCGCTCTCGGGGGACGGTGGCTTCCGCCATTCCATCCGCGCGTTAATGCGCCTTGTGCACCGCTTTGGCCAAGGCCTTGAGTGCGTCGGCAAGTTGGTCGCGGGACGCGCGGGCCAGAGCGTCCTCCAGCTGGTAGAGCACCCCGTAGGTGAAGGTGTCCTCGCCGGCGGCGTGCGCGGCCTCGGCCTGCTGAGCCAGGTGGGTGCGGCTGACCACCGCGTCCTGATGATCGCCCAGCAGCGACTGGATGGTCTTGGCGGCATCGGAAACCGCGCTCTCGCCGGTGGCCGCCGCCGTGTAACGTAACCTCTTGGCGCCCTTGCGGATTCGGTGCAGCGCCTCGTCGCGGTCGGGGGTCTGCGCGGCGGCCGCGGCCGCCGCGGCCTTGGCCGCCTTGCGCACCCGTTTGTACGCCGCGTCGATGGTCACCGGCGCGTGTGCGGGCGCCTCGGCACCCGGCGCGGCTTCGGCGGTCACCAGGGCCTCCAGGGCGTCGAGCAGCCGGAAGTACCGGGTGGTGCGCATCGCGGCATGCGAGCGGCGCAGGCCGGTGTCGTAGCGGCGGTGCGCCCCCTCGACCAGACGTTCGCGCACCGGCCCGCGCACCAGCTCGGCCGGCAGCGCGGCGAGGGTCTTCTCGTACTTGTCGGCCAGCACCTCGGCGTCGCGGGCCACCCCCAGGATGGCCGCCAGCTGCCGCAGCTCATCGAGCACCCAGGAGTCGTCGGTCAGGCCGAACGATTCCTCGGACTCCTTGAGCAGGCTGCGCAGTTTGCGGGTGGTGACCCGCATCTGGTGCACCGAGTCGTAGGTGTCCGCACGCACGGCGCGGTCCCAGGCGATCAACCCGGCGACCTGCTCGGCGACGGCCCGGTGGATGGGATCTGCGGGTGGGCGAGTGGGAGCATCACCGGTTTCGGGGCGGGCCGCTTCGGTGGCCTGGGTGGCTGCGTCCAGCACCCGCCCCAGCTTGGACCCGTGCCCGGCCGGGGCGGCGCCGGCGTCCTGCAGGCGCCGGTCCAGTCGGTTCAGCAGCTCGCTGTCGGAGCAGCCCGGGGCCAGTTCGAGTTCCCATTCCCGCCACTTCTCGACCGGGATTTCCGGGCCGTCGGCGGTGAACGCACCGGCGCTCACCTCGTCGTCGCAGAATTCGGCCAGTGCCGAACCATCGGCCGCGTAGAGCTTCTGCACCCGGCGGCTGGTCGCGATGTGCGCCACCGGGCGCAGCGGACGGTCCCGCACGATCGCCAGGACGATGTCGCACAACTCGCCGGGCACGGCCGATTCGCCACCGGCGGAATCCGGCAGTGGCAGCCGGACCTCGGTGCGGGCATCGCCGGCGGGCAGTTTGAGGTGCCAGCCGGCGTCCGAGCCGCCGGTGCGCCGGCGCAGGGTGATCCGGTTACGGGCCAGGTCGTACGAGGCGGTGTCGAAGTACACCGCGTCCAGCAGCTGGATGGGCAGGGTGTCCACCTGCGCAACGAGGGTCAGCCCGTCGAACGAAGGGGTTACCGCGGTGTCGTCGACATCGAACTTGCGTTCGATCTCGGTGACTTTGTCGGGTTTCGCTTTTGCGGCAGCCATGGTGCCCACAGGGTGCCATACGAGGGTGAACACCTGCAGTGACCGGATTGAAACCGTGTCCGGTGCACGAAGATCCTAAGGGTATCTCTTAGAATGGTTTCATGACTCCGTCGATCGTGACATCTGCCGAGGCATTCCTCGACGCCGAGGGGCACATCGCACTGCCCGCGGGCACCACGTTGACGTCCTACCTCGACCGCAACATCGTCGAACTCGCCGACCAACTGGCCTACCGCTACCTCGACTACAGCCAGGATCGCCACGGCAGCGCGATCGACCTGACCTGGGCACAGCTCGGCGCCCGGGTGCGTGCGGTGGCCGCGCGCCTGCAGCAGGTCACCGGGCCGGGCGACCGGGTGGCCGTCTGCGCGCCGCAGGGTGTCGACTACGTCGTCGCGTTTTTCGCGGCCATCGAGGCCGGCGCCATCGCCGTGCCCCTGTTCGCACCGGAGCTACACGGCCACAGCGAGCGCCTCGACGCGGTGCTCACCGATGCGGCCCCGACGGTGGTGCTGACCACCACCGCGGCCGCCGAGTCGGTGCAGAGCTTCCTGCGCTCCCGGCCCCGGGATCGCCGGCCCCGGATGATCGCGGTGGACGCCGTTCCCGAGTCGGTCGGCGGGCTCTACGCGCCGGTGACGATCGGCACCGACGACATCGCCTACCTGCAGTACACGTCGGGGTCCACCCGCACCCCGGCCGGCGTGGAGATTACCCACCGCGGGGTGTGCACCAACGTGCTGCAGATGATCATGTCGGTGGGCTTCGACAACGACACCCGCAGCGTCAGCTGGCTGCCGCTCTACCACGACATGGGCCTGCTGATGATCATGTTCCCGGCGCTGTGCGGCGGGCACATCACCCTGATGTCGCCGCTGTCGTTCGTACGCCGGCCGTCCCGCTGGATCGCCGAACTCGGGTCACACGCCGAGGCCGGCCGAACCTTCGCGGCCGCACCGAATTTCGCGTTCGAGCTGGCCGCCCAGCGCGGCCTGCCGGCGGCCGGCGAGCAGCTCGACCTGAGCAACGTCGCCGGTCTGGTCAACGGCTCCGAGCCGGTCAACCGGGACTCCATCGACAAGTTCACCGAGGCGTTCGCGCCCTACGGCCTGCCGCCTACCGCGGTGCGGCCGTCCTACGGCATGGCCGAGGCGACGCTGTTCGTCTCGACCATCGAGCCGGGCACCGTTCCCGCCGCGGTCTATCTCGACCGCGACAAGCTCGGTGCCGGTGTGGCCGAACGGGTTTCGCCGGACGCACCGGGGGCCGTCGCTCAGGTTTCGTGTGGACGGGTGGCGCGCAGCCAGTGGGCCGTCATCGTCGATCCGCACGCCGAGACCGAACTGCGCGACGGCCGGGTCGGCGAGATCTGGCTGCACGGCGACAACATCGGCCGGGGCTACTGGCGGCGGCCCGCCGAGACCCGCGAAACCTTCGGCAACAAGCTGCAGTCGCGGCTGAGCACCGGCAGTCATGCCGAGGGGTCCGCGGTCGGCGGAACCTGGTTGCGCACCGGCGATCTCGGGGTGTATCTGGACGGCGAGCTCTACATCACCGGCCGGATCAAGGATCTGGTGATCATCGACGGGCGCAACCACTATCCGCAGGACATCGAGGCGACGGTGGCCGCCGCCTCGCCGGCGGTGCGCACCGGTTACGTCGCGGCATTCTCGGTGCCCGGCGCCGACGGTGAGCGGCTGGTGATCGTCGCCGAGCGGGCCGCGGGCGCCGGCCGGGCCGACCCGGCCCCGGTGATCGCCGATATCCGCGCCGCGGTGTCGCGCACCCACGCGCTGCCGGTCGCCGACGTGCAGTTGGTGGCCGCCGGGACCATCCCGCGGACCACCAGCGGCAAGCTGGCGCGCCGCGCCTGCCGCGAGGAGTACCTGGCCGGCCGGCTGTAGTCGGGCCCGCTCAGCTGGCCCGGGCGCCGGCGAACTCGCCGGCCTCGCCCCACGCCCGCCGTTCCGCGGCGAACGCGGCGCCCTGGCGGGTGCGGAATTCCGTTATCTGCGTGGCGTGCCCGGCCAGGAAGGCCGTGTAGTCGCGCATCGAGAAGCTGCCGTCGGCGATGTCGACGCGGCCGCGCCCGGCCGCCATCTCGGCGCGCAGCTCGGCTAGTTCGGCGGCGCTGACGGGGTAGAACCCGATCCGGTCGAAATACCTCAGCAGCCAAGGGGTTCCGGGTTCGAACGACGCCGAGGCGGCCGGGTGGCGGTGATTCCAGACCTGCGTGGTGCGCCCGACGAACTGGTAGCCGCCGGGACCCTCCATGCCGTAGATGCACAGGTACGCGCCGCCGATGCCGACGGCGTTCTCGGGGGTCCACGTGCGGGCCGGGTTGTACTTGGTGGTGACCAGCCGGTGGCGCGGATCCAGGGGAGTGGCCACCGGGGCGCCCAGGTAGACGTCACCCAGACCGAGCACCAGGTACTGCGCCCCGAACACGGTGTCGTGGACGTCGGAGACGTCGGACAGCCCGTTGATCCGGCGGATGAACTCGATGTTGCTCGGGCACCACGGCGCATCGTTGCGTACGCCGTGCATGTAGCGCTGGATGGCCTCGTGGGTGGCCGGGTCGTCCCAGGACAGCGGCAACCGCACGGTGCGGCTCGGCACCACCAGGTCATCGGTGCACGGCAACTGCTCGTCGGCCCGGGCGATCAGATCGCTGACCTCCCGCATCGAGATCGCGGCCGGATCGAACTGCACCTGCAGGGAGCGCACGCCGGGTGTCAGCTCGCTCAGGCCGGCGATGTCCAGCTGGTCCAGGTGCCGATGCAGGGCGTGGACGCGGGCACGCATCGCCAGATCCAGTGCCATCGGGCCGTATTCGGCCAGCACGCCGCCGTCGCCGCAGCGGCGCAGCGTCACGTCGGTGCCGTCGGCGGCGGCGAACCGGCTCAGCACGCCGTCGTCGCCGTCGCCGGCCCGGGACAGCACGAGCGGGAAGGAGGCGCGCCGGTCGGCGTCGATGGTGCGCAGCGACGGGGCCCGCTCGGCGCGGACGGGCACGAAGCGCACGGTGTCGCCGGGGGCCATCTGGCCCAGCTTCCAGCGGTCGCCGCCGACGACGGTGACGGGGCAGACGAAACCGCCGAGGCTGGGTCCGTCGGGGCCGAGCAGGATCGGGGTGTCACCGGTGAAGTCCAGTGCGCCAACGCAATACGCGTTGTCGTGGATGTTCGACGGATGCAGTCCGGCCTCGCCGCCATCGGTGCGCGCCCACTGCGGTCGGGGTCCGTCGAGACGGACCCCGGTGCGGTCGGAGTTGAAGTGCACGGTGTAGTCGGTGCCGACGATGGCGTGCATGTCGGCGCGGGTGAAGAACTCCGGGGCGCCGTGCGGGCCCTCGGTGACCGCGACCTCCCACCGGTGCCCGATGGCGGGTTGCTCGTCGATGGCGGCCCGGGCGTCCCGGTTGGGCCGGTCCTGGTGCGGACCCGGATCCGGTCCGACGGTCAGCGCGTCGCCGGCGCGCAGGGCGCGACCCCGGTGACCGCCGAACGCGGCGAGCGTGAATGTCGCCGAGCTGCCGAGGTATTCGGGCTCGGTCAGGCCGCCGGCGATCAGCACGTAGCAGCGCATCCCGGGCCCGGACAGCACGCCGACCTCGAGGAGCCCGCCGGCGGGCACGGTGATCGACTGCCACTGCGGTGCGGGGGCGCCGTCGACGGTGACGGGCACCGGGGCGCCGGTGATGCAGACCCGGCCGCCGGCCGGGAAGCGCAGGGCCGGTCCGCCGCGGGTGCATTCCAGGCCGGCCGCCCCCTCCGGGTTGCCCAGCACGCGGTTGCCGATGCGGAAGGACAGGTCGTCCATCGGTCCCGACGGGGGAACGCCGATGTGCCAGTAGCCGACCCGGCCCGGCCAGTCCTGAACGGTGCTCAGCATGCCTGAGGTCACCACCTCGATCGTCATGCGGTGATCACCATCCGCACCGGGGTGGGATCGAAACCGTTGCACGGGTTGTTGATCTGCGGGCAGTTGGACACCAGCACCAACGTGTCGGTATCGGCTTGCAGCGTCAGCGATTTTCCGGGCGCCGAGAGGCCGTCGACGATGCCCAGGGTGCCGTCGGGGTCCACCGGGACGTTCATGAAGAAGTTGACGTTGGACACGATGTCGCGCTTGCCCATGCCCCAGCGGGCCGCCTCGGCCAGGAAGTTCTCCGCGCAGGCGTGCTGGTGCACGGTGTGGTGGCCGTAACGCAGGGTGTTGGACTCCTTCGAGCAGGCGCCGGCGATGGTGTCGTGGTTACCGACCTCGTCGGCGACGATGGTCACCAGCGGGGTGCCGTCGGCGGCGCGCAGCACCGAGCCCGTGGTCAGGAAGATGTTGCGCTGCGCGGTGACGGTGGCCTGGGCGCTGTAGCGCAGCGCCGGGTCCGGCCTGCCGTCGTTGGAACCCCCCTGAACCCCCCAGAACAAAGTGTCGACGGCCTGGTTGCCGTGCAGGTCGATGATCTGCAGTTGCTGACCGGCCCGCAGGATGGCCGACCACGGCAGGCAGGCCGCGGCGACCTCGTCGGTGATGATGTCGATCGTGCGTGTCATGGCGTCTTCCTTAGCTGGATTGGCTTGCGGCCCAGGTGCTTTCGGTGTTGAACAGCGCCCGCAGGTATTCGGGTTCGACGTTGACGGGGGTGGCCAGTTCGTCGTCGGCGCGCCAGGCCAGCACGTCCACGGCCGTCAGCGCGGGGTCGGGGTCCAGTGGGTGGGCGGTGTTGGTCAGCACGACCACGACCGGCAGGTGGATCAGCAGGTCGACGGCGGTGCCCGGGCCCGCGGTGCCGGTGAACTCCAGGGCGCCGTCGGCCGCCACCCGCACTCCCTGGAACAACGACACCGACGGGGCGACGTCGCGGATGTCCATGCCGTGCTTGTGCACGCCGAGCAGCATTGCCGCCCGGCCGGCCGGGGTCATGCCGCACAGGGTGTCGTGGTGTCCGGACGAATCGGCGACGACGGTGGCCAGCACCCGGCCCTGGTCGGACAGCAGCGGATGGCCGGCCCCGAGGTAGGCCTGCCACGGCACCTTGACGGTGTCGGCGACGTTGAGACGCTCCCAGGGGGCGTCGGCGCGGAACAGCAGCAGATGGGCGCACGCGCCGCCGTCGGGGTCGGCCAGCCGCAGCCGCGTGCCGCGGCCCAGCACGCGGGTGGCGTAGGAACCGGCCGGGATCGACTCGGCCCACAGGGGTGCGGTGCCGGCCGGTGCGGCGGGGATGCGCAGGTCGGCCGCCGCGGCCTGGGACCGGGCGTGTGACCGTGCGCCCTGGGTGGATGCGGTGCTCATCGCTGCTCCTCAATAACTGTCATCTGAAAGTTTTCTGGACGCCGGTTCCGTCCGGGTGTCCGGCCTGTTACGACCGCGTTGAGGTATTTCTATCAAATGATAGGTATTTGTGCCGGGTGAACGATGCAGTGCGAGAATGTCGCCATGTCCAGTGAGGGCCGCGGCCGGCCGCGCCTCGAACAACCGCGCCGGCCCGGCAAGACCGCCCGCGACGAGATCCTCGACGCCGCCGCCGAACTGTTCACCACACTGGGCTACGCCAGCACGTCGACCCGCCGCATCGCCGATGCGGTCGGGATCCGGCAGGCCTCGCTGTATCACCATTTCCCCACCAAGGACGACATCCTCGACGCGCTGCTGGCCGGCACCGTGGACACGCCCCTGCGGCTCGCGCAGACCCTGCTGGCCGAACCCGGCCCCGCGGCGGCGCGGCTGCACCTGCTGGTGGCCACCGACGTGGACCAGCTGTGCGTCAACCGGTGGAACCTCGGCGCCCTGTACCTGCTGCCCGAACTGCGGGTGCCGCGCTTCGCGGAGTTCCATCTGGTGCGCGCCGAACTGCGCGCGCACTACCGCACCCTGGCCCAGCACGTCGTCACCGAATCCGGTGGCCACGCCGAGGCCGCGGACCTGCCGTTCCGGCTCGTCGAATCCGCCATCAACAGCCGCTCCGACGACAACGCCTGCGAACCGGGGCTGCCCTGGGTGATCGCCGACGCGGCGCTGCGGGTGCTGGGCTGGCGGGGTGACTTCGGGCAGCTTCGGCGGGGGAGCGCGGACCGGTTGACACGCGCACCCGTTAATGTCACGTCGTGACCTATCAGACCCTGCTGTTCGACCAGTCCGGCCCCGTCACCCGCATCACCCTGAACCGGCCCGACGCCGCCAACGGGATGAACGACGCGATGACCGCCGAACTCGCCGACGCCGCCGCGCGCTGCGACACCGCCGAGACGAAGGTGGTCGTGCTGACCGGGGCGGGCCGATTCTTCTGCGCCGGCGGCGATTTGAAGGCCATGGCCGCTTCGCCGCTGGGGCCCGGGCCGTTCGTCAAGGGCATCGCCGACGACCTGCACACCGCGATCTCCCGGCTGGCCCGCATGGACGCGGTGCTGATCACGGCGGTCAACGGCACCGCGGCCGGGGCGGGTTTCTCCCTGGCGGTGGCCGGTGACCTGGTGGTCGCGGCGGCGTCGGCGTCGTTCACGATGGCCTACACCCGCGCCGGGTTGAGTCCCGACGGCAGCGCGTCGTACTACCTGCCGCGGGTCGTCGGGGTCCGGCGCGCACACGACCTGATGCTGACCAACCGCAAGCTGACCGCCACCGAGGCCGAAGAGTGGGGACTGGTGAACTACGTCGTCGACGACGCCGAGTTGGGTGCCAAAGTCGACGCCCTGGCCGGCGAAATCGCCTCTGGCGCAAAGGGATCCAACGCGGCGGTGAAGAAGTTGCTGCTGACCAGTCTGGACAACACCATCGAGGCGCAGATGGAACTGGAAAGCCAGTTCATCGCGGCCAACGCCGACGGCGCCGACGGTCGCGAGGGCATCGACGCGTTCCTCAACAAGCGCGCCCCCGAGTTCGCGTAGTCGAGCAGGCCGTAGGACGCGTCGAGTGAGGACTCCCTCAAGGCGAAATTAGAAGGAGTGCTCCTCGGCCGGGAAGGCGCCGGAGGACACTTCGGCGGCGTATTGCTCGGCGGCCCGGCGCAATTCGCCGCCGACGTCGCCGAAACGCTTGACAAACTTGGCCGTCTTGCCGGCGGTCATCCCGGCCATGTCCTGCCAGACCAGCACCTGGGCGTCACAGTTGGGGCCCGCGCCGATGCCGACTGTCGGGATGGTCAGCTTGCCGGTGATCTGGGTGGCCAACTCGGCCGGCACCATCTCCATCACCACGGCGATCGCGCCCGACTCGGCGACGGCGATCGCGTCGTGGATGGTCTGCTCGGCGGCATCCCCGCGGCCCTGGACCCGGAAGCCACCCAGGCTGTTGACCGACTGCGGGGTGAAACCGATGTGCGCGACGACCGGGATACCGGCCTGCGTGAGCACCGCGATCTGATCGGCGACGCGCTCACCGCCCTCCAGCTTCACCGCGTGCGCACCGGCCTCCTTCATGAACCGGACGGCCGTCGCCAGCGCCTGCGCCGGGCCGGCCTCGTAACTGCCGAACGGCAGATCGGCGACCACCAGCGCGTGCGGGGCCCCGCGGACGACGCCGCGGACCAGGGGAATCAGTTCGTCGACGGTGATCGGCACGGTGGTGTCGTAGCCGTAGACCACGTTGGCGGCCGAATCGCCGACGAGCAGCACCGGGATGCCGGCGTCGTCGAACACCCGGGCGCTGGAATAGTCGTAGGCGGTGAGCATGGCCCATTTGTGGCCTTCGCTCTTCCACTGCTGCAGGTGATGGGTGCGGACCTTGAATCGGGCCTCAGCGCGGGGTTTCGAGACTTCGGCGGCACCATAAACCGGCTGCTCAGACATCGCTGTCCTCATTTTCAGGGTTGGTCGGGTCGTTCCTCGTGGCCCGTCCTGCGGGTCCCCGGGTACGTCTGACCTCCCCATTCTGCCATCGCGACCGGGAGCGGCGAACACCCGATTGAGTGGACTTCCTCACACCGGGGCCGGGCACTACCATCGCGAGCATGCAACGGCTCAGCGGACTCGACGCCACCTTCCTCTATCTCGAAAGCCCTTCGCAGCCCTTGCACGTGTGCTCGGTGCTCGAACTCGACGCGTCGACCATCCCGGGCGGTTACAGCTTCGAGAAACTGCGCGACGACCTGGCGGTGCGGATCACCGCGATGCCCGAGTTCCGCGAGAAGCTGGCCGACAGCCCGTTCAACATCGACCACCCGGTGTGGGTGGAGGACAAGGACTTTGACGTCGAACGGCATCTGCACCGCATCGCGGTCCCGGCGCCGGGCGGCCGCACCGAACTGGCCGAGATGTGCGGGCACATCGCATCGCTGCCACTGGACCGCAGCAGGCCGCTGTGGGAGATGTGCGTCATCGAGGGTGTGGACGGCACGGATCCGCATGCCGGCGGCCGGATCGCGGTGATGACCAAGGTGCACCACGCGGCCGTCGACGGGGTCACCGGCGCCAACCTGATGTCGCAGCTGTGCAGCACCGAGGCCGACCCGCCGGCGCCCGAGCCGGTGGCCGGCACGCGCGAGGCCAGCCAACTCGAGATCGCCGCGCGCGGTCTGCTGCGCTTTTCCACCCGTCCGGTGAATCTGGTCACCCGCGCGGTGCCGGCCACGGTGAGCACCGTCATCGACACCGTCCGCCGCGCCGTCGCCGGGGAGACGATGGCCAGCCCGTTCACCGCGCCGCCGACGCCGTTCAACGCCAGCATCACCGGGCGGCGCAACGTCGCCTTCGCCCAGTTGGATCTCGAGGACGTCAAGGCCGTCAAGAACCACTTCGGCGTCAAGCTCAACGACGTGGTGATGGCCCTGGTGGCCGGGGCGCTGCGGCACTATCTGATCGACGCCGGCGAGCTGCCGGACAGCTCCCTGGTCGCCATGGTGCCGGTCTCGGTGCACGGCAAGTCCGATCGGCCCGGGCGCAACAAGGTGTCCGGCATGTTCACCAGCCTGGAAACGGACATCAAAGACCCGGCGGAGCGCCTCAAGGCCATCGCCGCGGCGAGTTCGATTGCCAAGGAACACAGTTCGGCGATCGCGGCCACGCTGCTGCAGGACTGGTCGCAGTTCGCCGCGCCGGCGGTGTTCGGCGCCGCGATGCGGCTCTACGCCGCCACCCGGCTGACCGAGGCCCGCCCGGTGCACAACCTGGTGGTGTCCAACGTGCCCGGCCCGCAGGAGCCGCTGTACTTCCTGGGCGCCGAGGTCAAGGCCATGTACCCGCTCGGACCGATCTTCCACGGCTCTGGCCTGAACATCACGGTGATGTCGCTGAGCGGCAAGCTCGACGTCGGCATCATCTCCACCCCGGAGCTGCTGCCCGACCTGTGGCACCTGGCCGACGCGTTCGTTGCGGAGATGAAGGAACTGGTGGCGGCGGCCGGCTGATCGACACCACGCCTGACCGGTCGTTCCGGGCTCCCGCCTGCGGCGCATGGCACTATGTGTGGCGATGATTCTGGTGTTGCCATGAGCTGGCATTCTTCTCTTCGGATCCTGACGTCCGGCGCCGCCGCCGTCGCACTGGTGGCCGGCACGGCCGCCTGCGCGCGCGTGGTCGACGGCCACCCCGTCCTGGCCAGCCCGCGGATCGGTGACCCCGTCCAGTGGGACAAGTGCAAGCTCAACGACAGCAACCCGGACGTGCAGGACAGCATCAAGCGCAGCGTCCAGTGCGGCCGGGTCGCGGTGCCCGTCGACTACGGCAAGCCCGACGGTGACGTGGCCGTCCTGGCGATGGTCCGGTTCCCCGCGACCGGCAAGAAGATCGGTTCGCTGATCATCAACCCGGGTGGCCCGGGAGAGTCGGGCGTCGAGGCCGCGGTGAGCATGGTGTCCCTGGTACCGAGCGACGTGCGGGAGCGCTTCGACCTCGTCGGGTTCGACCCGCGCGGGGTGGGATTGTCCACCCCGGCCCTGTGGTGCAACTCCGACGCCGACAACGACCGGTTGCGGGCCGACAACGTGGTGGAGTACACGCCGGAGGGTGTGGCGCACATCGACGGCGAGACCAAACAGTTCGTCCAGCGTTGCGTCGACAAGATGGGCAAGGACTTCCTGGCCAATGTCGGCACCGTGAACGTCGCCAAGGACCTCGACGCGATCCGGGCGGCCGTCGGCGACGACAAGCTGACCTACCTCGGCTACTCGTATGGCACCCGCATCGGCGCCGAGTACGCCGAGCAGTTCCCGACCAAGGTGCGGGCGATGATCCTCGACGGCGCGGTGGACCCCAACGCCGACCCGATCCAGGCCGACCTCGACCAGGCCGCGGCCTTCCAGAAGGCATTCGACAACTTCGCGGCCGACTGCGCCAAGTCCTTCGACTGCCCGCTGGGTACGGATCCGGCGAAATCCGTTGACGTGTACCGCAGTTTGGTCGATCCGCTGGTGGACAAGCCGGCCAAGACCAAGGACCCGCGCGGGTTGTCCTACAGCGACGCCATCGTCGCGACCATCATGGCGCTGTACTCGCCGAACCTGTGGCACCACCTGGAAAACGGTCTGGTGGAGTTGCGGGCCGGGCGCGGCGACACGCTGCTGGCGCTGTCCGACATGTACATGCGCCGCGACGACCAGGGGCACTACAACAACTCCACGGATGCCCGCGTCGCGGTCAACTGCGTGGACCAGCCGGCCATCACCGACCCGGCCACGATCGTCGACGAGGACCGGCGGATGCGCCAGGCGGCGCCGTTCATGAGCTACGGCGAGTTCACCGGGCACGCGCCGATGCCCACCTGCGCGCTGTGGCCGGTGCCGCCGACGAGCAAGCCGCACAAGGTGTCCGCACCCGGCCTGCCGCCGCCGCTGGTGGTTTCCACCACCCACGATCCGGCCACCCCGTTCCAGGCCGGCGTCGATCTGGCCAAGCAACTCGGTGGCGCACTGCTGACCTTCGAGGGCACCCAGCACACCGTCGTGTTCCAGGGCAACAAGTGCGTTGACGACTATTCGGCGGCCTACCTGCTGGACAACACCCTCCCGCCGCAGGGTGCGGTCTGCCGTTAACGCGTGGCGTGGCCGATACCTGGATGTGACCTGGTTGTGCGAGCATTTCCGGATGCCGTTCGTCAGCTCCCGGGGCTCCGCGCTGCTCGCGCTACTCCTGGTGACCTGGGTCGCGGCGCCGGCAGCCAGTGCCATACCCATTGCGCCACAAGTGAATTGGACCGGCTGCTCGGCCATGCTCGGTGACGTCGGCGACATCCCGACGGCGCGCTGCGCGATGGTCCCGGTGGACGGTTCCACCGACGTCGCGGTGATCCGCATCCCGGCCGAGGGCACCCGGATCGGTGCCCTGTTCGTCAACCCGGGCGGCCCGGGCGGTTCGGCCGTCGACGCGGTCGCCGGCATGGGCGCCGCGCTGACCGGCAGCCCCATCAACGAGCATTTCGACCTGATCGGCGTCGACCCGCGCGGCGTCGGGCACTCCACCCCGGAGTTGCGCTGCCGCACCGACGCCGAGTTCGACGCCTGGCGGGCCGAACCGATGGTCGACTACAGCCCGGCCGGCGTCGCGCACATCGAGGCGCTCTATCAGCAGTTCGTCGACCGCTGCGTCGCGCGGATGGGCAAGGACTTCCTGGCCGGCGTCGGGGCCGCGACGACCGCCGACGACATGGACACCGTGCGCCGGGTGCTGGGCGACGACAAGATCAACTACCTCGGCTTCTCCTACGGCACCCAGATCGGCACCTCCTACGTCAACCGGTTCGGCGACCACGTCCGCGCGATGGTGCTCGACGGCGCGATCGACCCGAGCGTCGACCCCATCGACAAGAGCGTCCGCCAGATGGCCGCCTTCCAGCAGGCGTTCAACGACTACGCCGCCGACTGCGCCCTGTCGACGGGCTGCCCGCTCGGCCAGGACCCCGCGCAGTGGAACACCCGATTTCACGCCCTGGTCGACCCGTTGGCCGGTGCCCCGGCCCGGGTGTCCGGCGACCCGCGGGGCCTGGGGTACGCCGACGCCATCACCGGTGCCGTCAACGCGCTCTACACCCCGGCGTTCTGGAAATACCTGACCAGCGGACTGCTCGGCCTGGCGCGCGGCACCGATCCCGGCGACCTGCTGCTGCTGGCGGACGAATACGAGGGCCGGGGGACCGACGGCACCTACCGCAATCAGCAGGACGCGTTCAACGCGGTGCGTTGCGTCGACGCGCCCTTCCCGACCGACCCCGCCGTCTGGGTGGCCACCGACCGGCGGATCCGTCAGGCCGCCCCGTTCCTGTCCTACGGGCAGTTCACCGGGTACGCGCCGCGCGACATCTGTGCATTCTGGCCGGTGCCGGCGACGTCGTCGCCCGCGCCCGCCGCGCCGGTGGCACCGGGTCAGGCGGTCGTCGTATCGACCACGCACGATCCGGCCACCCCCTACCAGGCGGGGGTGGAGCTGGCGCGTCAGCTCGGCGCCCCGCTGATCACCTACGAGGGCACCCAGCACACCGCGGTGTTCAACGGCATCGAATGCATCGACACCGCGGTGGTGAATTACTTCGTCGACGGTGTGGTTCCCGCGGATCTGCACTGTTAGGTGGCCCGGCTTTTGCCGCTCTGCGCCCAGGAGCCACTTAGGTGACGTTTGAGGGGGGCGGATTCATACGGTCAAGACAACATTCGCTGATTGTGGAGGTTGTCGTGCCGAGTGGTTTTCCGTATTCGAAAGGGACACGCCGGGAGTTGTTCGACCGGGTGTGTCAGGGGACGGCGCTGCTT
>WBZP01000775.1_pt1 | contig 41665 bp, 28 predicted proteins | sample 5204301 | NCBI WGS metagenome assembly WBZP01 (sample SAMN12412401, study PRJNA552823) | activated sludge metagenome | isolation source: activated sludge from nitrification reactor of wastewater treatment plant... | place: USA: Pennsylvania | collected 2017
CAGACCCATAGTATCGTAAGTGACTATGGGATGAGAGTAGTAGCTGAGGGTAGCAGGTTTCATCAGGGCATAGATTATGGTGCTCCATCAGCAAATGGGGATGCAGTTATCAGTTTAGTAGAAGGTAGGGTTACGTTGATAAGTGAAAGTAATAGCACCGATACCACAAGAGGGGGAAATCATCTCAAAAAAATAGTTATAAACGGCCGATATCGCCAAACTGACACTACGGTTCCCACTAATTCAGGCGGCTTAATTTTCGCATACCTTCACTTATTTGATGATCGCTTAGCAGGTAATAATGGAATAAGATCAGGGGGATTTGTTATTATGAGAGTGCCCACTAATGCTCGTTTATTGACCATTATTAATCTGCAAACACAAACAGCATTGTGTGAAACTGCGGGTATCGTTTTCACCTACAACGGTACTCAATATACCACTGAAAATTATGTACAGGCGGGTCAACTGATTGCACCAATCGGTCAATCAGGTCGAATTTCCACGCATCTACATTTGGCTTTATTGGAGGAAGGCACAAATGATCGTCATTTAGATCGCTCCATTGATGCCTGGAACGAAGTTAACCACGAAAATAATGATTTGGATGTACGCTTGCGAAGAAGAGATGCCGCAGGCTTTAACCGTGCAGTATGTGAATACAATCAGGGTACTCCTGCCTGGGGTACGCTTGTGCCAAATTATACAGACAATACCAGAAATATTTTAGAAATGGAGATTAGTATGCCTAATGCCACTCATGGTAATCCTTCAGATCGCTATACCAACGTTTGTATGAATGAAGCCCGCCTACACTGGCAAATGCAAAAAGGTGGCTCCGGGGCTTTTTTGCCAATAGCAGGGAGAAATTTTAATTCAAATTACATTATTGACCCTGTCGGAATTAATAATACAGTTTACCCTGCACAAATGTTCAATGGCAATGAACCCGGAGAGACTCAAAATCGAGGGAAGTACGGAGGTATGGAGGAGGGCCGCAATGGCTGCGTCCCGTTTGCCTATCGCTCTAATGGAGATGGAGGATTTATGATGGAACCACAACACCCTACAGGCTCAGGCCATCCACACGATTATTATTTTTTTCCGGACTTTTATTTGCGTATCCACAAGAACCACATCCAGGGTAAGGCATTGCAATTAGCAATGTATCCGTGGGATGCCCGTTATCTGGATGATGAGTATCGTATGAAAGCCGGTGTGGTAAATGTTGATTCGGATGTTTATGAGTCCGCTGAATTACCCTTCGACATAGACAACTTCAAACCCTTTGTCCGCGAAGTATCTGTGCGCTTAGAGGGAGCCGGGCGGGATATTTATTACAACCGATGGGATCCTATAACAGGCAAGGGCATCAAAGAGAGCAGCGTTCGGTTGGCCCAACGCGCAGAAGGGGCAGTAAAAGACCTGCAAACGGCCGGGGCCTTGAAGGTATATGCCATTTTGAGCGAGCGCATGCAATGGGCGAAAGCAGAAATAGCCACCCTCAATACCGGCACTATCTCTGGAAATCGCATACAGAGCAACAACGACGGCACAGAAAAATGGGAATTCGATTTTGGTACCAGTCGCCCGCTGGCTTTTGAGCAATGCCATAAGATTAAATTCACGGGTCAGGACATGAATAACAATGCTGTATTGGATTTTCAGGTAGATGAGTCAACCGTGCAGTTTTGCAATTGGGGGATCAATCTGACAAAACAAATCCCCAAACGCAATGGAGCCAACTCCTGGGATGCTTCGACCCCGGATGGCAAAGACGAAGTACACCGCTTTCGCATTCTCAAATGCGAAGGAAGCGGCTGCCGTCCGGAGGGTGACCCGCAGACAGAACAAGTTACGGCCTGCCTGCAACCTGAACAAGTCAGTACTGCTGTAACCGATGCGGACTTTGGGCAGCAAAATGGTAAAATTGTGCTGAACATTCAGGGTTACGATCCATGCATGAAGATCAAGTGGCGGCGGCCTACGGACTACAATACAGTCATATCCACAGCCACCACCCTGAGCGGCTTGGCCCCGGGAGTGTATTGCTATGACATCACTGACGAGTGCTGTATTGTATCGGGGTGTGTGGAGGTATTTGAGAAATGCCCTGTCCTTTCTGTCAATGCCAATACCCTCCTCACCCTGCCCAGCACCTGTAATGCCCCCGATGGGCAAATCCGCTTTTTATCGGTGTCTGTTGTTGGCGGAACACCGCCTTATACCTATGAATACCAGGACGAGAATGGGAATATATTGACTCCGGTTCCCGGTACTTCTACACTGACTGATCTTCTGCCCGGCCGATATTCTGTGGTGGCTACCGATGCGAAAGGATGTACGGGAAGCAAGGTGATAGATCTGCTTCCTGAAGACTTTCCCACCATACAATCTACAATTTTGTCAGCCTGCTCGGGTAGCCCGGTAGGTAAAATAACAGTGGAAGCCTCTAATTCATCAGGCCAGAATTTTAATTTTCTATGGGATAATGGCGTAGAGCATACCGATGTACTCTTTTCCGAAATACAACAACTTTCGCACGGCACTTACTGTGTGACCATCAGTAACGAACCCGGTAGTTGTACGTTTGAAAAATGTTATGAGGTGCCTGAAATTACCTCAAGCAGTGCCTTTCATGTCACGCACTCACAAAGCAATCCTTGTCCCAACATAAAAAACGGCGCTATAACACTGAATGTAACTGGCGGAGTAGCCCCTTACTCCTTTGACTGGAAAGACATAAATGATTTTTTGGAACCTAAAAATCGTACAGGTATTGGAGCGGGAAATTATGAGGTCACGGTAAAAGATTACTGTCAGGAAAGTGTTGCATTATCTTTTTCATTGAGAGGGTTGAGTGAGGAAGCGCAGGTAGTGGGAGCATGTGAAGACAATGGAAAGATATATATGACTGTATGGGGCGGTACTCCTCCCTATCGGTATCAATGGCGCAATGGATCCACCAATTCTGCTATCGTCGGTTTAAAAAGTGGCAGGCATTGTGTTACCATTACAGATGCCCGACAATGCCAAAAAGTGTCGTGTAGCGATGTATATAATGCAAATTTTGAGTCTGTTGTGACAGCCCCATGTAAGGATATGTCTGACGGCATTATCAAATTACAAGTACAAAATCCGACTAAGGGAGCGGTTCAAATCAAATTAGACGGCGGGATTATTTACAACAATCCCTCGGCACCTTCTGTATTTGAGACTACCATTAGTTCCTTGGCAGGCGGAAAATCATACAACATTTCGGCAATTATAGGTGGATGTTCAGTCAGCAAAATTGTTGGCATTACAGAAGTTGGAGTGAGCAATGTTTTTAAAGAGTACAAAGATGGGAAATGCCACAATACTTTGGCTTGCAAGGGAGTACCTATTCTAGGGGCAACTTCTATTACCAACCCTACTTTGAGTTTGGCAAACGCGAGTGGAAACCTTTTTGAGGGTTGTAAAATTGGCGTATTCTGTGGGAGCACATTGGTTGATACTAAAAATGGCCGAAGAGAAACCGTAAGACATGCTCAATATACTCAAATAGTACAGGCAGCGGCCTGCTGTTACCCTTCTTCCGTTGTTGATGCAGCATTAAATCACAGTATTCTTGCTGGCTCAGCGCCCTGCGACAATATAGAATACTGTACTGCTACCTTAATGCCAATATCAAGATGGAATATTTTGGGTATCAATGGCACCCTTGTGCCCCTTGGAGAAGAAGATTGCTTTCATTTAAGGTGTGGAATTTGGGGAATTGATAACGAAAGTTTTTGCACAAGAGATATCTTACCGGGATTCATAAAAACGTTGGGTGCGGGCGGAACAGAGATTTCAGGCTGCAGACCTGTGGCGCAGAATCTCTACCAGCTTGTTCTTTGGAAAGAAGCCATTGCAGCCAAGTTTCCACTTTTTGCGGGATCTGATCTTGCAAGATTAATTGAACAATACAAAGATGATCCACGTGCAGCCTGTGCCCGTGTTGTATTCTGCCAATCTGACTTTAGTATAAAAGTAAGACCAAATTTAGATTTTATTTCTTGCGATGATGCGACAGATGACTGCCAAACTTTTTACGGTGACGCAGACGGCTCTCGTTTGATACTGTGTGCAGAACCCAACTCCAATAATTTTGTGGGATACGAAAGAGAAAATGACGATTTGGGAAATGCCATTCCGATATATGGAAATGTAGTACGTATCTACTACAACTTCCCAGGTTTTTTCAAAGGAAGTGGCAATATAGAGCCTGAACCACTTAAAGTACTTACGAATGATGATGACAGTATAAAATTCAATGGTTTTGCCAGTCATCATTTTCAAAGTCAGGCCAGACCCGTCGGATTGTTGCAAAATAAGAAAGGCTATGCTTATTTGGACTACTATGACGAGGTCTTGCAGGATCGAAAAATGCCTACCCCTGAAGTCGTACAATTTATACATGATATTGATAGTAATGCCCTGTACTTTGTCAGTCAGATAGAAAAAGATCGCCATTATTCCCTTCAATTACAAAGCAATTTTAATGATATACAACACGAACTTAGCGCAAGCCAGAAGATTAAAATTCTTTCCATGGAAAAAATGGGGCAAAGCGTTTGGACCGGAGGTGTTTTCAAAGGTGCTTTAAAGATTGGTAACTTCCCTCAATCTCTTTCCACAGAGGGCGGCGTGTTTATAGCGGAGATGAGCCAAAATGGGCAGTTAATCCATTTAAATATGGTTGAGGGACTCGATGTGGAAAAACCTGTCAGTATTCGAAAAAATACCAGCAAGAAAATGAGTGTAGTCGCATACGCCAAAAACGGCGTTGTTAGTATCAATGGCCAATCTAAAATAGTTACAGCGGGCAGCTTAGTTCATTTGATTATCAATGCTTCCACAGTATCTGTATTGAATAGCATAAATCACCCTGCTACGGATAGCCTGATATTTGAAAAATTTGTATCTGCGTCTGACAGTGTACGTTCCTGCTACATTTTCAAGTCTTTGAAAGCAAACAAAAGCCCTCATAAACCACTTAACGATCGCCTCATATACGTATATGATGGCGGCAATCTTGTGTGGAAAGACACAATTCCGGGCAACGGTGTGTCGGATGGTGAATACGATGCGGTATTTGGTTCTCACCAAAATTTACTCTTAGGCACTACATTTGAACGTTCATTTACGGTAGATGGACACTCTATAACGTCTGTAAATGCAAAAGACATCGCTGTTTTGGGATATGATGCAGAAGGTCGACTCACACACAGTAAAGTCTTTGGAACCACAGATGACGAAAGTGTCAGTCATTTGTGGTTCAATGACAGTACGTTGTATTTCGGCGGAATGGTTGGGGGCTGGACCCGTGAACGCCTCATCGGCTCACATAAATTCATTGTTATTCCGGCCAGTATCCAAAATGTCTATATGACGTATTTACCTGAGTCGGTACTCTATAAGCCCGATGATGCCAACGGGGTATTTGACAGAGAAAAAGTTCAAGAGACTTCTGCTATATCCGCCCCCCTTCTCTTCTCCGTCCAACCCAATCCCTTTAACACCCGGCTGACGATTTCCATTGCACCCGATCAATTGGAATCGGTACAGGATATTGCTATCTTCGATGCCACAGGTAAAGGATACTGGCAACAATCAGGGAGTGCAACAGCCGTGTCCAACGTTCCTGTGGACAAGTGGCCCGGTGGTATCTATTGGGTACGAGTCAGAGACAGGCAGGGAAATACGCACATCAAAAAAGTGATCAAACAATAATACCAGAACAAAAGGGTTCGGAGGGCTTTGCCCTTTACTGCGCAAATGACCTCCGAAGCTTCCTTTTATCACCATTTCAAATTATAAAGCATGAAAAAAAGCATCTTTTATTTCGCTCTCCTGTTTTTGTCAACGATTCTGTTGAGTCATTGCAACAAAGCCATGGAAGACCCCATACCATCTGTCCGGGAAAACATGGAAGCACTTCCACGAGATGGCTCCAATACTTTTGCCCTGACAACCAATGCGGTTACCTATGCCAATGGCTTGCTTATTTTTCAAAACAAATCGACGTTTGATGCTGTCATGGCCTCTCTGGGCAGTTTGGATACCAGCACTACTTTCAGAACCTGGTACCTGAGTCAGAAAGACAGTACGGCTGCTGATCCGGACAGCCCTGATTATGTGGAATATCCTGCTTTGCAGGCTTTTGAAGAACGTTTCCCGGGATACCATTCGCTGCGCAAACAAATAAAAGCAGCAGAATACAGTTTTTATGAATCGGGCGGGAATCCCGGAGACTTCGAGGCAGGAGACATCGAATCTCCTTTACTTCAAACAGTATTGAGCACAGACAAAGCCGTAAAAATCGGAGATATCATCTTCCGGGATATAGATGCACACCACAGCTTAGTGATTCTTGATGGCAACCTCAATACCCTGACAGCCATCAGAAACACCAATGATGTGTGGACCCCGGCACTCCCTGCTAATGTAGTGCGATTAGACGACCGTGTTGAGGAAGATCAGGAATTCGGAGACGGGCTTTTTAAAATCGAGTGCACCGGCGAAATTGGTTATGAGGTAACGGGAACCCATTCCTTCAAACTCGAATGCTTTGTGTATTCTTTAGAGGGCATCAGACAGAATAATCTGAACGTCACTTGGGAGATCAAAAACAACGACGGAGTGATTATCTTTACAGGTACAGGGCTTACCGTTTACCCTGTACAGCTGAACAACGCAGTCTATCCTCTTACAGTGCGGGCAACTGCCAGCAATGCCGAATGCAATACAGTTATCCTGAGAAACGTTATTGGAAGCAGTAATGCTGACTGCAACTTCGTACCGGATTTTATTGAAGACCCCAACAATCTGGGCCTCTTGGATTTCTTTATTGCGTCGCCCTCCAATACCTGTTGTGGTACTATTTTTAACTGGAGCGTCAGGACTTCCAATCAGACCTATAGTGGAACTACTACGGGTGTACAGAAATTCAGGGTCAACTTTGGTTCCGGAGATGTTGAGGCAGTGGTCACGGTTACTATGATTAATCCGGCTGGTTGCACCGCAACGCAGACTTTTGGTATTAGAAAGAGATGTGTGGATTGGCCTAAGAAAGAAAGGGTAATCCCTTATACATTAGGCCCCTCTGTTCGTCGGGGTATAGCGACTTTATGGGTGGATAACAAGTGGTTTTATCATTCTTTTGGATCTTCATTAAGAACATATCTACGTAAAGACATATTCGGGTTTGAAAAATGGAGACCTAATTCTGTGACCTTTATCAGCTTTGCATTTAGACCCGGATCCAGAATCATTTTGCAATGCGATTTTTATTTTAGTTTATCTCCTATACCTTTCACAGCACTGAGGAGAGACAGAGCCGGTTATGAATATACTTCTTATCTTAAAAAGGTATCTGCCCGAACAGGAGAAGTTACCTGCGATTATATTTTCATAGATGGTAGTTTTACCTCTCCTGCTATTACTCTCGGTTTTTAACCCTACTATTTTATTCCAGGGCATACAACGTAATTTTTGCGTTGTACGCCCTTCTTACAAAAATATGGCACATTCATGAAATACCTTCTCTTTTCCCTTTTCCTTTCGGCATCAAACATCAGTTATGGCCAAAAATTTCTCAGGAAAGTCTATGTCGGCGCAGACATGCGCGACAAACGAGAAATAAACGAATTGGCAAAGGCCGACCTATACAGCCGTGCCCCATATATCATTTACGACCAATACCTCCCTTTTACGCGTGAATATTTTCACAAACGCACCTATACGTTTCATATTGGTTACCAATGGACTCGTGCTTTTTCTACGGATTTGGGGTTTTCCAACGAGTACTACTTTGGAGCGTCTAACCTTGATATGGAGCCGCTAAACCATGCCAAGTTGAATGTGGCAATTTCTACTGTAGAAAGTGGGCGCCAGAAAATTCTGCGTTTGAACTATAGTCCATTAGCGTATAAGAAATTTAGGGTGACGGCTTCGTGTGCTTATATGCACTCTTTTAGCAGATTTTACGGAGGCAACTATTTCTCTTTCGAAAATCTCCTTGGTTCCATCAACGTTACTGATCCTGCCACGGGTCGAAGCAGGAATGTCATTTCACAAACACGGGAGCGCCCCTATATTGACCTCGGTCTCCGCCGCACGTTCCATTCCATAGATGGCCGCCTGTTGCTCGAATACCAGTTTCGGCCGTGGTTGCGCTTCTACATGGGCGGCGGCTACACGCATGGTTTCAACACCATTGCTTACCACAACCTGATCTACTGGTTCGAGGATGACCCCGGAACCCGCTATAACACCAGTTCGGCGGTGAAAGGGCGGAATTACTATACCTGTACGGGTCTGCGGGTCTTTCCTTTTGTAATCAAAAAAACGAAGAAATCAGATAAAAAGTGACCATCCGCTACTCCTGTCTGTTTCCTTCTGCATATTACCACCTTCCATAGATTTTGACATTAAAAAGGAGAATCTGGCCGCCTATTAGGTTATTCGCTTCTGATTTATCATGATCTTACTTGTCAGGTACTTTTTCCACGGAAGTTTAAAACACGAACTACACTTTTGCGTTCAATTTGCCGTTAATCATGTCCGGCTTATAATTCCGCACGGGCCTCATCGCCGAAAAACCGACGCTTGGCGATAAAAACCCAATCATCATCTAACGAATTTTTATGGAAATCAACGAAGCCCTACTTTTGAAATTAGAAAAACTGGCACGCCTGCAACTGTCTGATACCGAACGCACCCGCCTCGTTGGAGACTTGCAAAATATCATACACATGTTGGATACTTTGCAAACCCTTGATACGGCCGATGTGGAGCCGTTGGTCTATTTGAACGACACGGCCAATGTCTTTCGCGCGGACGAGACGGGTGCGCAATGGAGTGCTTCGGAGGCCCTGCGAAACGCCCCCGATCAGGACGGCCGTTATTTCAGGGTGCCGAAAATGAAGTGATCGGCGGCATTCGCACATTACAAATTAGTACCTTATCACATTATGTTGATTTCCATTCGTCACCTGAACAAAACCTACATCATGGGTTCCGAGAAGATCGAAGCCCTCAAAGATGTATCTTTAGACATTCAAAAAAACGAATACGTTGCCCTCATGGGACCTTCCGGCAGCGGAAAAAGTACCCTCATGAACCTGCTCGGTTGTTTAGATTCCCCCACGAGTGGCGAGTATTGGCTCAATGGAACAGAAGTCAGCACCATGGACGACGGCGAACTGGCAGAAGTCAGAAACAAAGACATAGGTTTCGTATTTCAAACCTTCAATCTGTTGCCCCGCCTTTCAGCTCTTGAAAATGTAGCCCTCCCTTTGGTGTATGCAGGAACAGGGCGGGAAGCCCGCCTGGAAAAGGCCCGTAAAGTACTTGAATCGGTCGGTTTGGGCGACCGGGTTTACCACAAGCCCAACGAACTGTCCGGAGGCCAGCGCCAGCGCGTGGCTGTGGCCCGCGCCTTAGTGAATGACCCGGCCATCATCCTCGCCGACGAACCTACCGGCAACTTAGATACCAAGACCTCTTACGAAATCATGAGCCTGTTCGAGGAAATACATGCTGCCGGGAATACCGTCATAGTAGTTACTCACGAAAACGACATCGCCCGACATGCCCGTCGCATTGTGCGCATGCGCGACGGCCTAATTGAAAGTGACCAACGCAACGAGCAGTATGTGCGTATGCGCGACCAGGTTCCTGTGGTCTCCTGATGAAATTGAACAGCAGGCAAGCAAATGAATTACACCATGGTAGTCTTCCATTTGCCCCTTCTGAAAACCCATATCGCGGCCAGGGCCAGACCTGTTTCGGAGAAAATAATGCTCCAGTAAACACCCGTTTGTCCCCACCCTAAGTAAAGCGCAAGCAGCCAAGCCAAAGGCATTTCTACCAACCAGAAAAAGATAAAATTCAGCAGGGTAGGGGTGTAAGTATCTCCCGCCCCATTGATGGCCTGCGCCACAATCATACCATAGCCGTAAAAAACGTAGCCTCCCGCCAAAATGCGCAGGGCCAGCGTTCCCGCTTTCAGCACTTCCGGTTCCTGTGTAAAAATGCCAATCAGTTGGGGCGCAATCAGCAGGTACAGAACACCCACGGCTGCCATAAAAATCATGTTGAAATAGGCCGTTCGCCAGACGGATTTTTCCGCACGTTCAGGATGGCCCGCACCTAAATTTTGCCCCGTCAGCGTAGCGGCCGCGTTGGCCATGCCCCACGAAGGCAAAATCGTGAACACCACAATGCGAATAGCAATGGTGTAGCCTGCGGTCACTTCTTTGCTAATCTGCCCCAGAATATAGATCAAAAACACCCAGCTGGCCGAAGCAATTAAATATTGTCCCGTGCTGCCTGTAGCCAGCGAGAGCAATCGCCGGACAATGGCCCCGTCAAACCGAAAATGCGCCGGACGCAGTCGTACGATGCGCCCCACCCGAAACAATTGCCACAACTGATACAGCACACCCACAGAACGTCCGGTAGTTGTGGCTACCGCCGACCCCAGCACGCCCATTGCAGGAAAAGGCCCCCAGCCAAAAATCAGCACGGGACACAAAATGATGTTGATAATATTGGCAAACCACAAGGCCCGCATGGCCGTAGTGGCATCGCCGGCACCCCTGAAAATGCCATTCAGCATCCAAAGCAACAGAATGGGCAGGTTGGCCGTCAGCATGAGCCGGGTAAAGGCCGTTCCTGTGTCGGCCACACTCTGGTCGCGGGCCATCAGGCGCAGAATGTCCCCGGCGAAAAAGTAGCCCGGTACGGCGATGCACAGCGACACCGCTATGGCAATTAAAATGGTTTGCGCTCCCGCGTGGGCTGCCGCCTCGCGGTCGCCCTCCCCGATGCGCCGCGACACCATTGCCGTGGCAGCAGCGCTCAGACCGATACCCAGCGAATACACTAAGGTCAGAACAGATTCCGTCAGGCCTACGGTTGCCACTGCGTCCACACTGATTTTAGAAACAAAAAACGCATCCGTAATGGCGAAAAGCGATTCCATGGCCATTTCTAGGATCATGGGTACCGAAAGCAGTAAAATAGCGCGGTCTATACTGCCGGTGGTAAATTCCTGTTCTTCGCCCCGCACAGCCTGTTTCAGGAGCTGCCACAGGCTGCGTTCAGAAACAGAAGGCTGCCCTGCCTCCGACTGATTTTCAGAAGGGGGTGGCGTACCGGTTACATGGTTCATAAGATGCAAAAACAGGTGTTTGAGCAGGCAAAGGCGGACATCTATGCCCTTCCCACAAGGTGTTTCATGGTACACGCTGCTTCATCCACTGAAGCATCTGTGCATTTTCCTCCGGTGTATTGACATTCAGCAGTACCTGCGGACGGGGTGCATCCAACAGACAGGTATGCCCCTGCAACAGCACCTTGCGCGGACAACTGATGCCCTGCGCAAGCATCATTAACATGAAACCATACTGTTTTGGTTCCCAAATAGCCAAAAGAGGTTCAGGAAATCCGGTTTCTCCCGGTGGCGCAGTCCAGCCTTCCGGCGGAACAGGCTGGCGAAAAGCAGTGGCCCCGGCCGAAGGGCAGCGGTGTTCTAACAGAAAGGCGAGGGCGGCAGCATCGGCCAAAGGCAGGTCGCAGGCCGCTACCAGCCAGGCGGCATCGGGTGCAGCGCGGAAGGCCGACAAAATCGCCCCGAAAGGCCCCAAGTCCAAAAAAGTGTCGGTAATCGTCGGCACCCCCTCGAATTGATCCGCCTGCCCGGCGCGACACGACACATACACGTCCGAAACACCCGCTGTCTGTAGCACCTGACGCAGGTGCTGCCATTGCGGCTGTCCATGATAGACCATCCGGGACTTGTCCTGCCCCATCCGCATACTGTGGCCCCCTGCCAATATGAGGCCTCGGACAGGGGGGGGCTGTAAAGACTGAGACAAGTGGCGGGCAATGGCTGCGTGTTCGGCAATATCCATGACGGGTATTTGCTGCCAGCGGGGCAAATGCGCCTTCAAAAAGTCGGGCATTTCTTCCGGCGATACGCTGTCAGGGTGGCCCCGTTCGGTCAACAGCAGGTCCACCTGAGTCAGGCGATCCAATTTGCGGCTCAGGCTGTCAAATTTGCGTCGGTTGAGTACCAATATCTGTTTGCGGGCGGTAAAGTGGTTGCCATTTACCAAAACCACATCCACCGGACGCATTTGCCAGCGTCCCTCGTACTGATGGAGAGGCGCGAGGGCATCAAAGCGCTGAAACCCTGTTTTATCGGTGTATTGCACCGCGAAAGGCAGAGAGGGCGGGCCGCTGCTGTTGGCTTCTGCGTGATCCGCGTCGGCATAGCCCGTTTGCCAGTGCGGCAACAGTTGTCGGGCAAGGGCTTCTGCCAGCGTGCGGATGGTGCCGCAGCTGGTACCCAGAATGGCCCATTCCCATTTGCCCCAGGTCCCGGTGTCGGGACGTGCCAGTTTTGCATGTTTGGTGTGCATGGGAGGGCGCGCTTAAAATCCGATCCGCGTTTTTGCAGGAATGCCGTAATTTTTTAAATCGGCCATGCGGATGGCAGTGACCGCTGCTTCCACACCTTTGTTTCCGTATTTTCCCCCGGCCCGGTCCAGCGCCTGCTGTTCGTCATTGGGGGTCAACACGCCAAAGATGAAGGGCCGACCGGAGGCAATGCTCAATTGTACTAAGCCGTTGGCCACTGCGTTGTTGATGTACTCGTTGTGGCTGGTTTCGCCTTTTATCACACAGCCGAGGCAAATCACCGCATCAGGTTGGTGGCGGGTACCCAAAATCCGCGCACCAGCGGGCAGTTCGAAAGACCCCGGTACCTGCATGGTATAAATGTTGGATTCCAACGCACCGTGCTGTATGAGGGTTTGATAACAGCCTTCATACAGCGCATGGGTGATGTGCGGGTTCCATTCTGCCACAACAATGCCAAAGCGAAAGGGGGCAGCAGAGGGCAGGGTCGTGTCGTCGTATTGCGACAGGTTTTTTAAAATACTACTCACCGTAAATAAAAAATGAATGGGTGACGGGCCTAATTTTTTCGTTTTCGGCCCATAATGTCTTTGGAACGGCTGCCGTCCAGCACCGGCATAGGGCGCGGGGCTTCCTCCTGCGCATCGTTGAATACCTTGTCTATAAACACCCAGCGCCCTTTTTCTAAGCGCAGGCCGTCGTAGCTGCCGTCTGGCACGGCGGTCATACCAGCGCGGTACGGACTGGCCATAGGCAACAGGTGGTCAAAAAGAATCATCTGGTACTCCGCGTCCCAATTGACTTTTACACGCGCTTCGGCGGAATATTCAAAAATCATCCGGTGTTCGCGGCTGGCGCGTCCCTGCGGGCGCTCAAACACCGGTGCACCAAATACAGGCTGACCTTCCTTATCAAAATACAGGACATCAATCAGTTTGCGCCTTTCAAAAAAAGAATACCCGTCGAAGCCCATCAACAGGTATTTGCGGCCCTGCGGGGTGTCGAAAGGGTAAAGTTTGTAATAGAGCACGCCATACCACTGGTCCGCCGCAAGGGGTTCGTAGGTGGGAGGCGGTTCCATATCCGCACTGCGGTCGGTCAGCAGAAACAGCGCCCCCGTCGGGCGGTTCATTTGAATCAGACCAAAGTAAGCGTAAGTGGAGTCGTTCACAAACATCTGCCATGTAAAAATCCGGAAGCTGCTGTCCGGTGGTGCCAGAATAGAGACGCTGGTCATGTCTGCAAAGGGATAGCGAAACGCATTTTCCTCCATTAAGCAGGTTTGCAAACCCTGCATCAGGCGTTCGCAGGCACTTTGCCGGTGTTCGGCCACAGAGTCGTTGACCACCCTGAAAGCCAGTGGCGCAAGGGTGTCCTCGGCTGCCCGCAACCGTTTTTTCACCGCAGCACTCAGGGGGCCTGCGGACTGTTGCGCGGTGGTGGGTACAGGAAGCAGCAGGCTGCCGCAGCATGCAATAAAACTCAACAGAAAAAAGCGCATAGGAACGGGGAATTGATTCAGCCTTCAAACGAAAAACTCCGGGGTTTTATTTTTGGCAACCGATTGCGCGGGCAGGAACCGTTTCTCCATTTTGGAGGCCCGGAAGCGGGTTTGGGCTGCCAGCTGTCGGCTGCACAGGATGCAGATTTCCATATACAAACTCTGATGAGCGGAAAAATGAGAGCATTGGTCTGAAAAAAATCATTTTTAGTCTTTGAACTTACGCGATATCTCCAAAGTTCTGCAATTTTGCAATTCGTTCTTCCCGTTTTCAAACTTTTAAGATATGAAAAAATACACAATGCTACTCATTTTCGCGTCGTGCTTTGTCTCTTTGGGGACTGCGCAAACCGCAAAAGGCCCGCAAACGGCTTTGTTTACCCCGGAAAATCAGGCGGACTGGCTGCAGAAAGCAGCAGCACGCCCCAACACCGGCAAAGGCGCTGCGGTATATCAATTAAAATATACAGACCTCAAAAATGCCCTGCGCAATGCTCCCCTGGAATATACGGAGGCAGCACAGAGAGGCGATCTGCAGATCGCAGTGCCGGAAGCCGACGGTCGTATAGTGAGCTATAAGGTTTGGGAAACTGCGCTGATGCACCCCGACCTGGCGGCTAAGTTTCCCGAAATCCGCAGCTATGCCGGTTGCGCCCTCGACGAACCCTCCAAAACCATTCACTTCACCATTTCGCCGGATTGGGGCCTGCATGCCATCATCAGCCGCGCCGATCTGCATAGAGCATACATTGAACCGCTCACATGGGGGGCCACCGATCGCTATGTGGTCTTCGACCGTGCGGCCCTGCCCGCAGATCAGCGCCCGCCTTTGTACCGCCTGAACAAAACCGACTACGATGAAATTGTGGCCCTGAAGAAAAATTCCCCCGTCGGCGTGCAGGAGCGCGGCGGGGCTGCGTCCGTGCGCATGAAGATTTTTCGGCTGGCTGTGTCCTGCACCGGCGAGTTTTCGCTGGATCACGGTGGCACCGTGGCTTCCACCCTGGCTGCCCTGCTCAGTTATACCAACGAGATCAATATCGCTTTCGAGCGCGACATTGCCCTGCGCCTTCAGCTCTTTTCCGAACAGGAGAAACTCATCTTTACCGATCCCGGTGGCGATCCCTTTTTTGGGCAGACCGTTCAGGAATTTGCGGCCCAAAACAACAATGTCATCAAAAACTATGTGGGTTTCGACAATTTCGACATCGGCCACGTCTATGCCCGTTATATTTCCGGTACTGCTGCCGGTGTAGCGGGGGGGCTTGCCTGTACGAATGCCAAGGCGACCGGATGTTCGGCGGACAATGGTACGGGGCGATACAGTCAGCGCTTTGTGGATGTTATCGGGCAGGAATTGGGCCACCAGTTCACCGGAGGGCATACCTGGAACCGCTGCGAGGAAATCGGCGGCCGGTCGCCACAGGGGGCCTTCGAGCCGGGCAGTGGCACCACCATCATGTCCTATGGCGGCGTTTGTGCCTCAGACAATGTTACCAATGGCACAGATACCTATTATCATACAGGCTCCATTGATGAAATATCCCGGTTTAATGCTCAGACCGGCCCCACCTGTGGCAGCTGGTTAGAGACCACCAACAATGCGCCTGTGGTGGAATTGCCTTATACCGATGGCTTTTATATTCCGATCAGTACCCCTTTTGAATTGAACGGCTCCGCAAACGACCCCGACCCGGGCGACAACGCCATGCTCACCTATTGTTGGGAACAAATGGACTTAGGCCCCATTTGCCCCATTGCGGCCCCGCAGGGAAATGCGCCGCTGTACCGCTCTTTTCCCCCGAACTCCAAAAGCAACCGCGTATTTCCCCAAATGTCCCAGGTGTTGGGAGGCTTCAACACCAGCCGCGTGGAGCATACGCCTACCTATACCCGCGACCTGACTTTCCGCCTGACTGCCCGCGACAACCGCACCGGAGGCGGCGGCGTGGGCCACAAAGACGTGGCATTTCAGGCATTTGAAGGCGCAGGGCCTTTTGCGGTTACCGCTCCCAACAATCCGGGCATCACCTGGCGCGAAGGCGACTATGTACGCATCGCATGGAGTGTCAATAACACCGATAAGGCCCCCGTCAATTGTGCCAACGTCAACATCCTGATTAGCACCAATGCGGGCAATACCTACGCTGTTTTGGCAGGAGACACTCCCAATGACGGCCTTGAATACGTAAGAGTCCCCGATTTAGGTCCGGCCATCAATCCGTCAGTCCGCATTCGCATCAATGCTGCCAACAATGTCTTTTTCGACGTAAGCGACCGCAACCTCCGCATTGAGGCTTCCACCAAACCCAATCTGTCGCTGAGTACCAACCGCGATGCGGCTGTGCTGTGCCTGCCTGCCAAATTTTCGGCAGGTATTGCTGCCACCGCTACCAACGGTCTCACCGGAACGGCCCAACTGGCTGTGGTGGGCAACCTGCCCCAGGGAGCGGTTGTCAAATTCAGCAATGACCAACTGGTACCCGACCAGGGAACCAGCCAAATGGAAGTGGACATGAGCAATGTGCGTGAAAAAGGTACCTATACCTTCCAGGTCAGGGCCATCATCCCCGGACAGGACACTGCCCTGATTCCCTACACCATCCGCACGGTCTATAGCGATTTTTCTGCGGTTCGACCGCTGTCCCCTTTAGATGGTGCAACAGGGGTGGGTTTGAACCAGACGGTACGCTGGCAGACTTCGCCTTATGCAGACCGCTATGACGTACAGGTGTCCACTGATCCGGCCTTTCGCCCGAATGACATCATCGCTTCCGCTTCGGCCCTTCCGGTGGATTCTTTCAAAATTCCGGTTTTCCTGACCAAAGGCACGCCCTACTACTGGCGGGTGCGCGCCGTCAACGAGTGCAACAGCCAATGGAACGACCCGGCTTTCTTTTCCACTTTTGCTGAGAATTGCTCCATGGTTTCGGCGGGTGACCTGCCCAAAAATATTTCCTCCAATGGTACTCCTACGGTCGAATCGCTGATAAACGTCCTGGCAACGGGTACTGTAGGGTCCGTCAGTGTCAAAACCATAAAAGGCTCGCACCAGTTCTTCCGGGAGTTGGAGATGAAACTCATCGCGCCGGACAACACAGAACTGGTACTGATAAAAAATAAATGTAGCAGCTACAATGGGAATTTTAATTTTGGCCTCAGCGATCTGGCCCCTGCTGCTTTCGCTTGCCCGCCTAATAATGCAGGCGGCACCTACAAACCTGAAAACCCGTTGTCGGTATTTAAAGGCAAAAATATCAACGGCACGTGGAAACTGTCTGTGAAAGACGGAACAGTGGGCAGCAGCGGCTCTTTGGCAGGGTTCGCATTGGAGTTTTGTACTTCTGCGGCACTCAATCCGCCTGTATTGGTCAAAAATGCACCCTTGCAAATCAACAGCGGCGAAACCAAAGGCATTTCGCAAAGCCTGTTACAGGCCACCGATGCCAACAACACCCCCGCCCAGCTGACTTTTATCTTAGTGACAACGCCCCGACAGGGTACGCTGTACAAAAGTGGGGCCGCATTGGCAGCAGGCGACCGCTTTACTCAGGCCGATATTGACGCAGGAGCCATTCAATACACCTCCAACAGCAACAGCCAGCCGTCCGACTATTTCAAATTTGTAGTCAGCGACGGAGAGGGCGGCTTTGTGGCCACGCCGATTTTTGTTATCAATACCACCGTAGATGCTTCCGAGCCGACCGACTTGTCCGGTAGTTTCCGCTTAGCACCCAATCCGACACAGGATGCCGTCCTGATGCAATTTGGCAGGCCCTTGTCGGAAACCACCTTAGTGCGGCTTTTCGATGCAGCAGGCCGCTTGGTGCAGTCCCTGCGCATGGACGCAGGCGCGGTGCAACAGCCCCTTTCCCTCGGTGCTTTGCCCGCCGGTTTGTACTGGCTGCGGGTGGAAAATACACAGGGTGCCGGAGTGCAACGGATTGTGAAGCAGTAAACCATGCTCGATATCATATCGTATAACGTAAACGGCATTCGTGCAGCCACCCGCAAAGGTCTCTGGGAGTGGGTGGCTGCCGAATCGCCGGACATACTGTGTGTGCAGGAAATCAAAGCAGATGTGTGGGACGTACCCATAGAAGCAGCAGCTGCGCTGGGGTACACCACCTACTGCTTTTCCGCCGAAAAAAAAGGCTATAGTGGGGTGGCCCTGTTCACGCGCCGCATCCCCGATCTGGTTGAAAACGGATGCGGCCTGCCCGGCTACGACGGGGAAGGCCGCATTTTGCGGGCCGATTTCGGGCCATGGACCCTCCTGAATTGTTACTTCCCCTCCGGCACGACCGGTCAGGCCCGGCAGGACGTGAAAATGGCCTTTCTGCGCGATTTCGGGCAATGGGTAGAGGCGCTGCGCCGCACAAGACCTTTCCTGATTGTTACCGGCGATTACAATATTGCCCATACGCCCATAGACCTGCACGACCCAAAGGGCAATAAAAAGAACAGCGGTTTCCTGCCCGAAGAACGCGCATGGATGACCGCCTGGTTTGAAAGCGGCTTTGTGGATGCCTTCCGGCACCTGCACCCCGAAACAGTGGCGTATAGCTGGTGGACCACCCGCTTCAATGCCCGTGCCAACAACAAGGGCTGGCGGTTGGATTATTTTTCGGTGACCGCCTCTAAGGCAGCGGCCATTGCCGACTGCTATTATATGCCCGACGCGATGCACTCCGATCATTGTCCGGTGCGCCTGCTGTTGCAGGAGGAAGGGAGCCTGCTGCATGCAGCCGAATGAGCGTGAAGAACTTTTTTTTCTTCTACTCCTTTATGATTTTCTGTACAGAAACCCTGTTGCCCTGTTGTATATGGGCCATGTAAATACCCGCCGGAAACCCGGATAAGGAGAGTATGGCGTTTCCCCGGACACCTTGCCTGTGTACCACCTTTCCGGAAAGGTTCGACAGGGTGAGGGTGACTTCTTCCTGTGTTTCTACATACAGCCTGTCCTGCGTCAGGGTAGGGTAGAGGCGCACCGCCAAAGGCAGCGCAGCGGCCGAGAGTGCAGACGTAGTGTTTAAAATCACTTCTTTTTTCGATATGGCCACATTATCGCCGGTGCGCTGACCGTTTCCATTGGCACACAGGCTCACGAAGTAAAAGGTTGCTTTGTTGCCCGGAATGGTGGCCGGAGATTTCCATGTAAAAGTCCAGGAAGTAGTGCCGTTCACCAACGTCTTAGGAGTGGACTGACGGGCGTATTTTTTGGCAGAGCCGCCAATGTTCACTCCGCTGCCCGTCGGAGCAGTCAGGGTACCGCACATGGCATTATACGCATCTAAGCAGGTCAATTCAAAACCCGCCCGTACGGCAGTACTTTGGTTGGTCAGGGTCAGCGTATAAGTCCGGTCGGCGGCAATGGTATCGGGAATGCCACTGAGCAGGACTTTGCCGGTGGTGTAAATGCCTGCCGGAGCGTGGCAGCCACTGTCGCCACAAGTGCCTTCGCCCGGTGCACTGGTGCGACCCGTAGGCGGATTGGAGGGGTCTCGTAAGTTGGAGGAAAGTGTACACCATACCGTGAACAGCACGAAGAGGACGGGAGTAAAACGCAAGGAAAGCATAAAAAGGCTACGGAAAGTAATGTTAAAAAGAATGGAAGGTCTAAATAAAATGCAAAGGTTGCACGAGGCACACTGTAGCACAAAAAAATCCGGAAAATACCCGCTTTTCGCCTACCTTTGTACCCGCTATTATAAGCACCTGATTGCATGTACAAATGGATTATTCCCGTAGCGGTCGTTTTGGCTGCCTTCCTATGGTATCAGTACCGCGCTCCCCGCTTTGTGACGGGCGAACAGGCACCCGATTTTCAGGCCGTCCTGAAAGATGGCCGTTCTGTCAAACTCTCCGACCTGCGCGGGAAGTACGTCCTGTTGCAGTTTTGGGGCAGCTGGTGCGGTCCCTGCCGCGCTGAAAATCCCGGCATTGTGCAGTTGTATCAAAAATACCGTCCGCAGGGCTTTGAAGTGTTTAGCATTGGCATAGAGCAAAATGAAAACGCCTGGGGAAAGGCCATCGAACGCGATGGCATGATCTGGCCGTGGCACAGCGCCGATTTACAGCGTTTTGACAGCAAAATTGCCCGCCTGTACAACATCCGCGCCATTCCGGCCACCTTTTTGCTCGATCCCGAAGGCACCATTCTCGGGGTCAATCTGACTCCTTCGGAGATAGACACCACCCTGCGTCGGCAACTGGCCACCCACTGACATTTTGACAGCGCGGCAGCAAAGGCATAATAATTGCCGTTGCATGGGCATATTTGGCAAACTTTAAAAAATTTCAACGTTTTTTTATGAAGCAGGAGGAACAGGAAAACCACTTGCAGGCCACTCATTTGGACGAGCAGGCAGAGCAGACAGAGACCCCGGAGGCAGAAACAGTCACTCCTCCGGCGGAGGCCCCTGCGGTGTCCGATCCGGTGGCCGCTTTGCAGGAACAATTGCAGGAGGCCCGCAATAAATATTTGTACTTAGTAGCAGATTTCGACACCTACAAGCGTCATGCTGCTAAGGAGCGCATTGAGATGCGCGAAACGGCAGGGCGTGACATCCTGTCAGCCATGATTCCCATTTTGGACGATTTTGACAGAGCCGCCAAAAACGGCGCGTTGGGGGAAGGCGTGGAACTCATTCACCACAAATTGGTAAATACCCTCAGCACGAAAGGGCTGCGGATGGTGGAAACAAAGCCCGGCGATGCTTTTGATATGGACTTTCAGGAAGCCATTGTCAAAGTACCTGCTCCTTCGGAAGACCTGAAAGGCAAAGTGGTGGACGTGATTGAGCAGGGCTATCGGCTGGGCGAGCGCGTCATTCGGTGTGCCAAAGTGGTCATAGGCGAATAACTTCATATCAACCACCAAAAATCTAAGCGCGATCTACATTCATATTTATGGCGAAAAGAGATTATTACGAGGTACTGGGGGTGGCGAAAACGGCCACTGCCGATGACATTAAAAAAGCCTATCGCAAAAAGGCGTTAGAATTGCACCCGGATCGCAATCCGGGCGATAAAAAAGCGGAAGAGGACTTCAAGGAGGCCACAGAGGCGTACGAAGTCCTCAGCGATGCCGATAAAAAGGCGCGCTACGACCGCTTTGGCCATGCTGGTGTGGATGGCATGGGCGGCGGCCGGTCCAATTACGAAGGCTTTTCGATGGAAGATATTTTCCGCCATTTCGGATTCGACATGGGCGGCGGCGACGAGTTTAGCGGCGGCTTTTTTGGCGGCGGCGGGCGGCGCGGCGGCGGCCGGCCCCGTGGAGAACGCGGCTCCAATTTGCGTATTAAAGTAAAAATGACCCTTGAGGAAATTGCCAGCGGGGTCAATAAAAAGATAAAAGTGCGCAAGCAGGTGCATTGTAGCACCTGTAGTGGCTCCGGTGCCCGCGATGGCGCGGTCGAAAACTGCACCGTATGCCGGGGGTCGGGCGTGGTAAACCGCGTGACCCAGACTCCTTTTGGCATGATGCAGACGGCTGTGACCTGTACGAATTGTAACGGGTCGGGCAGCATGGTCAAATCGCCGTGCAACGTGTGCAAAGGCGACGGGCGGGTGTTTGGCGAAGAAACCATTGATGTGGATATTCCGGCGGGCGTACACGACGGCATTCAGTTGTCCATGTCGGGCAAAGGCAATGCCGGTGCGAAAGGTGGCCCGCCCGGCGATCTGGTGATCAACATCGAAGAGGTACCCCACGAGGAGTTTACCCGCGAAAACAACAATGTGATTTACGAGTTGTTCCTGAATATGGCTGATGCAGCCCTCGGGGCCAAAGTGGAAGTACCCACCCTCGACGGACGCGCCCGGATCACCATTCCGGCAGGTACCCAGTCGGGCAAAATTTTCCGCCTGAAAGACAAGGGCCTGCCGGGTTTGCAAAGCTATCAGAAGGGCGACCAGCTGGTGCATGTGAACATCTGGACACCCAAAAAAATGACCGACGAAGAGCGCCGCTTTTTGGAAAAAATGCGCGACCTGCCCAACTTCAAACCCGCTCCGGCCAAAGAAGACCGCACCTTCTTCGACCGGGTGAAAGACCTTTTCAGCTAAAGCCATGACCACCGACCCCGGGCCCTTGCCCGACACCTACGAGGCCGCCTATACCGAATTGCAGCAAATCCTCGCCGATGTGCAGGATGAGCGCGTGGGCATAGACGATCTGGCGGCCCAGGTGGCCCGGGCGGCCCTGTTGATTGAGTATTGTCGGGAAAAACTCCGCCAGACGGAAGTACTTTTGGAAAAACTGTAATTCGGGTACCTGCTACGCCGGGGCGGGGGCCATTATTTTTGCGAGCGGTGGAACTACTGCATGCGGTTCGTTGTTTTCTTTCTGAACAATCGCACTTTCACACTATGAAATCAATCTTTTTTTTGCTGTGCGGCCTTTGTGTCGGCACCTTTTCAACAGCCCAGTCTGCCCGTTCTTTCCGCTACGGTTCCTACATAGACTTTTATCGCTTTGGCGTACCCGCCCTTGAAGTCGGTGGCCTGCTGACCCATTCTTTGAGCGCTAAGGCCCGCGTCAAAATGGAAGGCGGTGTCCTCATCAGCGAATCTACACAAACCCTGTTCGTGCAAAGTCAAAACTATGTTTACGGACGCAACCGCGCCTTTATGGCAGCGGTAGTCACGGTAGCTCCCTCTTTTTTTATCGGAAAACGGTTTGCACCGGAGTGCAATTTTAGTGCGCTCACCGGCCCGGCGCTTGCCAATGGCAAAAAAGTGGGTTTTCTGATTGCCCCGGGCTTTGCGCTGCGCTACCCCGGTATTGAGATTCGCGCCCGCTATCAATTTCCCTCTAAGGGCATCGGCATCGGACTTTCGTTGTTCTGGAGAGACCTGCTCCGCAAACAGGGCAGGCAGGCAACCCACCTGGCTGCCATCCGTTGATGTGCCGGGCCGGGCTTCCGGCTGGTTGCAACTGCGCTAAAGGCCGTGTACCCAACCGGCTTTCACAGGGAGACCCTAAACAATATTGTTCGATCCGCAATCCATCACAAAAAATCTGAAACCTTACACCGTCTATCTTATATCTGAAATCTTCGCACATCTCTTTTTGGGTTGGGGCAAACGAGTCTTTTATTCAACCGCGAAAGGCAACGCGTATTCTTTGGTAACTGGCTTCCCCCTGCGCAAAGGCAGGTTTTTTGTGATAGAGGACAAATTTTGTTCTCGCCCGTTGTACGTCGTTTAAAAAAACAGCAATGTGTGGTATTCGGTTTTCTGTCAGATGATTATCCAAATTTTACCGTTCATGTGTTTGTAAAACAACTGTGGTGTAGTCACATTGTCATCAATGTCCACTCGCCTGCCTTGCACTTCTGTCGTGCCAAAAAAAGAAAATATCTCCTTATTTCTTTTACTAATCATATATTGAAATCGTTTTACCAGAGCGCAAAGATAGGGCATTTAGGACAATTTCTTAAATGCTTTTTGTTTCCCATTCAATCAAACACCTTCCCCGGATTCAGAATACCCGTCGGGTCGAACACCTGTTTGATGCCGCGCAAAAGCCGGAAATGGGTGGGGCTGAGAAAAATATCCAGATAGGGCTTTTGGAGCAGCCCCACGCCGTGTTCGGCGGAAAGCGTGCCACCCAGAGAGCGGGTGAGCGCAAAAATGGCGCGTTTGGCAGCGAGGGCACGGGGCAGCCAGGTGTCGGGGTCTTCGGCTTCATTGACTAAATAGAGGTGCATGTTGCCGTCGCCGAGGTGTCCCAATGCACTGAGGGTCACCTGGTGCTGGCGGGCAATGGCCGCCGCTTCGGTGAGTTGGCGGGGCAGCAGGGTACGGGGTACCACAGTGTCTTCGCCCAACCGGTCGCGGGTGAGCTGAATCATCGCATTGCCCGCGTTGCGGCGTATTTGCCACAGGGCGCGTTTTTGTTCTTGGCTGTCGGCAAAGAGGATTTCGCCCACCTGAAACTTTTCGAGGACGGTGGCAATGGTGGCGCAGTCCCGATGCAGCACGTCCAAGTCGTTGCCGTCGGTTTCAATCAGCAAAAAGCCCTCGTATTCGTCCGACACGGGGGGAATGTCCAGATAGCGGGTGGCAAAGTGGGCAGCCGTGGTACTCATAAACTCCAGCCCGGAGGGAATCACCCCTGCCTGGAAGATGGCCGACACGGCGGCACAGGCATCGGCGGCCTTGCGAAAAGACGTGCGCAGCAGGAGGTTGTAAGGCGGCAGCGGCAACAGTTTCAAAACCACTTTGGTAATCACGGCCAGCGTTCCTTCCGATCCCACCAACAGTTGGGTCAGGTTGTAAGCAGTGGCATTTTTCAGGGTATTGGCTCCTGTCCACAGCACTTCACCCGAGGGCAGTACCACTTCCAGATTGAGTACATAGTCGCGGGTAACTCCGTATTTGACGCACTTGGGGCCGCCTGCATTGGTGCTGACATTGCCGCCGATGAACGACCACCCGCGCCCCTGCGGATCGGGCGGATAGAACAAGCCTTCGGCGGCCAGCGTGTTTTGCAGGTGTTCGGTGATGACTCCCGCTTCCACAGTAACCTGAAAATTGGCCTGATCTATGTGGAGAATGCGGTTGAAGCGCTCCATAGACAGGGCTACGCCACCGTGCAGGGCGAGAGCTGCGGCGTTCAGGCCCGACAAACCGCCCTGCACGACCACCGGCAGGTGCTTTTCCAAGCAAAAAGCCATGATCTGCGAGACCTCCTCGATAGTGCGCGGCTTCAGTACCACTTCCGGCGGATAGCGGGTGTTTTTGGACTGGTCGCAGCTGTGTTTGTCTATGGTAGCAGCGTCGAAAAAAACCGTGTCGGGCGGAAGCAGGTTGGTCAGCTGCTCCAAAATCGGGGGCGTGAGGGTGGTGTAAAGCATCTCGAAATAAAAATGTATGGCCAGTATCAGGGCAGGGACTTATGAAACAGCCTTCATTGTCCCTGAAAAACTGCCTTTCCGCTTACTCCAAAAGCACCTTTCCCGCAAACTGCCTGCCTGCCTTTTCCACCCGGTACAGATATATGCCGCGTGGATAATCGCCGACAGAAAGCGTCAGCAGGCTGTCGCGGGTGCGTTGGCTGTACATCAATCGCCCGCTCAGGTCGTATAAGGAGACAAGTGCTTCGCCTGTGCCTTCGGGCATTTGAAGAGAAACCACCGCGCGGGCGGGGTTGGGCCAAAGGCGCAGGGAAGGCACTGATGCCGGGCCGAAAACCGACACCGCCGGATCGAACTGCGCGGTAAACATCCCGTTGCCGTGGGTAGCCGCCGCCACAAAGCCGTCTGAGGGGCGCACTTCCACATGGGAGACGACGGTGCTGCCAATGCCGTTGGGCGATTCCTGTACCCAGGTAGTTCCCTGCGTGGTCGTATGGGTGATCAGGGTGTCGGTGCTATACAGACCTGTGCTGGTGGCACAGAAGTATTTACGGCTGCCGTTCGGTTGGGGCAGCATGGCGATCCAGCGCAAAGAAGGGCCATTGCCGGAACCATTGAAGTTTTGTTCCAGATTGCCCGCCACCCGTCGCCAGGTTTGTCCGGCGTTTTCGGAAAGGAATAGGCTATAAACACCATAATTAGAATAGGCCAGCAGTACCCGGTCGCCGTTGTCGGGGTCTGCCGCAAAGCAGGTCACATAGGCAGCATTGTTGCTGACGGGGCGCGACAGGACTGTAAAAGAGGGGGTGCCGGTATGGGCATTGTCCACGCGGTACAGGCGGTTATTGGCGGTTCCAAAATAAAGCCGATGGGCGGGGGCGCTGTGCGAAACAGCAATGGCAGTAATGTTGCCCCCCGAAGTAGGAACAGTATCCCGGAACTTGCTCCAACCTTGCGGAATGCTGTCAAAGCCGCCGTTGAGGGCAATATTGCCGAGTTCGTTTTGACGGTACAGGTGGCGACCGGCCGGCTGGTAAAGGATGTTTTCGTCGGAAGGGTCCACTGCAAACGGATTGATGAACTCATAGTCTGCTTTGCGCGGCCCGACCGGATCGAAGCGTCGGAAGGCGGTTACATTTCCCTGGGGGTCTAAGGTACACTTCACCAGTTTTCCCTGCTGAATGGACAGAATGTAGGCACTTTTGTTTTTTAAAACATGGCCATAAGCCCCGTCGCCATTCACCGTCTGCCGCCACGGGGCAGCAGGGTTGTTGCTGTTCACAAAGAAATTTCCATTGTCCTGCAAACCGCCAATCAGGCTGGCATCGCCTGCCTGATGTTTGTCTATAATGGCGGTATAAAACTGGGTAGTGAGATACCCATTGTTCAGCGAAGTCCAATTCACAAAGGGGGCTAAGCAATTGTCGGTACGGTGCAGGCCGCCGTCGCTGGCCGAGATGGCCACATTGGGATTGGAAGGCAGGAATACCAAATCGTGCTGATCGGGGTGCTGGTTGGGGTAAATTTCAAAAAAAGGCAGGGTGGTACCGATCTTGTACCCGCCGATCTGTGTGGTGTTGTCGGGCGTGGCAAAGCCGTCGGTGGAGCGATACAGACATGCCCCCCCAATGAAGACGTGGTTGGTGCGGGGCTGCACTTTCACCACCAGATCGTAGCCGCCCTGACAGGCGAAGCGGTCAAATTCAGTGCCTTTATCGGGCATATTGGCGGTGCGGTTTTCCCATTGTCCGTTGGTGCCTGCCCCGTCGCCGCCCAGATAGCGGTATTTCCAGAGGCTGCTCCAGTCGTCGCTGTCTATGTAATGATTGTAATGGCCGTGTCCCGGTGTTTCGGCCAGAAACCAGACTTCGTCTTCGTCGTTGGGGTTGATGCCAATCACCACGCGGCGATAGCGGGGCGTAAAATTGGCGGGCAGGATATTGGTCCATGTAATGCCGTCGGTGCTGCGCCAGATGCCTTTGTTGGGGCCTTCGTCGCTGAGCGTGGCGTAAAAAACGCCTTTGGTCGTCACTGCCACGTCGGTAAAGTAGGAATAGTTGTTAATGTCTCCTCCGCGCACGGCCGTCCATGTAGTGCCGCCATTGCTGCTGCGCCAGATGCCTCCGACGGTGGCCATCAGCAATACCTCCCGGGTGGTATCTGCGGTCGGATCGGTGACCACCCGCCAGCCGCCCTGAAACAGGCTGGTAAAACCCGCCGCATTGCCCCCTGCGGTAGAAGTAACAGGTTCCCAGTTCAGTCCTCTGTCGGTACTTTTAAAAAGGCCGTCGCCGAGATAGAAAGCACTGCCTCCACTGGCACTGGTGCCGTATATCTCGCCGGACAGGTAATACCAGATGTGGGTTTTGCCCGCCCGTGTGTCCTGCGCGATGCTGACGCAGCCGGGGTGCATATTCAGGGGAGTACGCCGCTGCCAGCTGCCGCCTGCGTCCTCACTGAGCCACAGGCCGCCCGAAACGCCGCCTGCCAGTATGCGGTTTTCGTTGTCCACATCTAAGGCCACGGCACGGGTGCGACCGCCTACGTTCCACGGGCCGCGTGCTGTCCACACAGGGCTGCCGCCGCGCTCCAATACGGCCTGGTGCATGCGGGCCGCAAACTGGCGCTCTAAGAACCGGATGCCGTCGGGAATGCGTCCGGTGGCGGGGTCGGCATATCGTCGGCGCTCCCAGGCTTCGCGGTCGCTGCGTTCTTCAGCGGCTTCGCCAAAGGGAATTTGCAATTGGCCCTCCATGAGGCGGGCTTTCGGAAGGTGGGAGGGTGCCGGGAGCCAGAACCATGCGATGCCCGCCGCCAGGAGCGGCAGCAGGGCAATGGGAAGTACTTTTTTAATCATGGAAACTTTTTGTAATGTTTCCCTGCTCTATATAGACTGATACGACAGCAGGAGGGGGCAAATGTAAGCATACCCGGGGCAGGTTTCCAAATCGCAGGGAAAGACTTTTTGCAGAAAATGAAAAAGCGTTTGTCTTTGTACAGAACAAAAACAAACGCTTTCCAAAATAAACGGTGCAATACCTGTAAATCAGATAAAAAGCGCTATCTTAATGTGTGTTGGCCCGCAAGGATTCGAACCCTGACAAACAGAACCAAAATCTGCTGTGCTACCGTTACACCACGGGCCAAAACCACTTTTTTACAAAAGCGCCGCAAAGGTACGATGGCGTTTTTAAGTGTGCAAATTTTTTTTAGATTTTTTTTGTCCGAGTGCCTACGGGTAACTATCCGGCTGCCTGCACAAGTGACCCCGGCAGAGGTCAAAAGTTGGTAGAAATGACGACATTTTAGTCCTTTTTTTAAAAAAGACGGCCGGATAGTTACCTGATTTCAGATATAAGATAGACGATATAAGATTTCAGATTTTTTGTGGTGGATTGCGGATTGAACAATATTGTTTAATTTTTGATTTTTTACACACCAATCTGAATACCGCACAAAGGATGTCGCCGCACAATACCCGGAATATTAAATATCAGTATCCTTCCTATAAATCTTAAGAATCCTACTGCTCTATATAATAAATCCACTTGTTGGCGAACACGTTTGGACAACCCATCTTCTTCAATAAGGTCATGAGACACTCCATACTTGAAAGTATCATTTTCTACAGTGTCTTCTATGGTGTAAAGATGATGCGGAGCCTCATTTTTTAGTGAATTTCCGTGAATTTTCATAGGACAATTGTATCGGCCCCCCAGCCATTTGGGTTAAAGCCCGTTTCGTATATATATTCGGGCAAATATTCAAATGCAGTGCCTGTTTTGCGCTTCCACGCTTCCCCGGAAAGATATAAAAGGTCTTCAAAAAACAGGTCCTTGGGAAAAAATACAGGGTGGTGCATTACGTTCTCATAAAATACACGCCCATTGGCCACTACTGCACAGCGTGCATACAAAAACAGGTCTGCCGAAATGGATTCTTCGGGAGCCACCGAGTTAATGGCGTATGCCCGCCCATCAAGGTGATATAATTTTTCAGACAATATATTTTGAAACGACTGAATGTCAGATTCAGTCATTTGGGCCAAACGTTGTATGGAAGACTCAAGGACGGAAGCAGATTCCTCTTTCGACCAGTCTAAAGTGTTTATAATGTCCCAGAATGTATCTTCTGTCATGGTTGTTTTTTCCGCAAAGATAAGGTGTTTTTTAAGAAGACGAAAATTTTTTACCCTCGACTTTTCAATAGAAACGGGCTGAAATATCGTTTTTAGGCAGGGATAGATTTTCTATGTTAAGATTTCAGGTACTGTTTGTATAATTGTAAAAAACAGAGTAACTTCGCACCAAAATTACAAAGGACAGGAGAGGCTGCTGTTTCATTGGCTTCCTCTGCTCCTGCATTCTATCAATATACTACTTAAAACGATGAGTACAGAAGGAAAATGCCCGGTTACAGGTATGAACGGGCAAACCAAACTCCGCAGAAGCACCAACAAAGACTGGTGGCCCAACCGCTTAGACCTGAGCGTGTTGCGGCAACATTCTATCCTGTCCAACCCCATGGACGAGGAATTTGACTACGCCGAAGCATTCAAAAAACTCGACCTGCAGGCCGTGAAGCAGGATATTTTTGAACTGATGACCAAATCGCAGGACTGGTGGCCGGCAGATTATGGCCACTATGGCCCCCTGTTTATCCGCATGGCCTGGCACAGTGCGGGTACTTACCGCATTGCCGACGGGCGCGGTGGCGCGAGTACCGGTAACCAACGTTTTGCTCCGCTGAACAGCTGGCCCGACAACGCCAATTTGGACAAAGCCCGCATGTTGCTGTGGCCGGTGAAGCAAAAGTACGGCAACAAAATTTCGTGGGCCGACCTTTTAGTATTGGCAGGCAACTGCGCCTTAGAATCTATGGGCTTCAAAACTTTTGGCTTTGCAGGCGGGCGTGCCGACATCTGGGAAGTGGAAGAGGACATTTACTGGGGAGGCGAAACCGAATGGTTGGGCGACCAGCGCTACTCCGGCGACCGCGATCTGGAAAACCCGTTGGCGGCTGTGCAAATGGGTCTGATTTACGTGAACCCGCAAGGCCCCAACGGCAACCCCGACCCGGTGGCCTCTGCCCGCGACATCCGCGAGACCTTTGCGCGCATGGCCATGAACGACGAAGAAACGGTGGCCCTCGTGGCAGGCGGACATACTTTCGGAAAATGCCACGGCGCGGGCGATGCAGCCTTAGTAGGAGCCAATCCGGAGGATGCCCCCATTGAGCACATGGGCGTTGGCTGGAAAAGCACTTTTAATACCGGATTTGGGATAGATACCATCACCAGCGGCATAGAAGGTGCCTGGACTCCCACCCCCACTACATGGGACAACAGCTATTTTGAAATGCTCTTCCGCTACGAGTGGAAATTGACCAAAAGCCCCGCAGGTGCACACCAATGGATACCCACCGATCCGGCAGCCGCCACCCTCGTACCGGATGCCCACGATCCGGCTATCCGCCACGCGCCTATCATGACCACCGCTGACTTAGCCCTGCGCATGGATCCGGCTTATGAGCGCATCTCCCGCCATTACTACGAAAATCCTGATGTCTTTGCCGATGCTTTCGCCCGTGCCTGGTTCAAGATGACCCACCGCGATATGGGGCCGCGTTCGCGCTATCTCGGCCCGGAAGTACCACAGGAAGTGCTGATATGGCAGGACCCGGTGCCACCGGTGGATCACGAATTGGTGAATGACACAGACATTGCGGAACTGAAAGAAAAATTGCTTGGCTCCGGTCTTTCCATTTCCGAGCTGGTCTCTACGGCATGGGCATCGGCTTCCACTTTCCGGGGTTCAGACAAACGCGGCGGTGCCAACGGGGCGCGCATTCGCCTGAGTCCGCAAAAGTACTGGGAAGTCAACAACCCGACCCAATTGAGTAAAGTGTTGGGCATTCTGGAATCTGTTCAAAAAACCTTCAATAGTACACAGGCGGGGAATAAGCGCATTTCTCTGGCCGACCTGATTGTGCTGGGCGGCTGTGCTGCCATCGAAAAAGCAGCCGCTGCGGCAGGCCACACGCTGACAGTGCCTTTCACTCCTGGCCGTACCGATGCGACACCCGAACAAACAGATGTCGAATCGGTTGCAGTGCTGGAACCCCGCGCTGACGGTTTCCGCAATTACAAAAATGCGCGCTACACCACGCCTACCGAGGAAATGCTGGTGGACAAAGCACAATTGCTGCGCCTCACCGCTCCCGAAATGGCCGTGCTGTTGGCAGGGATGCGCGTCCTGGATACCAACTACAATAACTCCAGACACGGGGTACTGACCCACCGCCCGCAAACCCTGAGCAACGACTTTTTTGTCAATGTGCTGGATTTCAGCACTGTGTGGAAGCCGGTTTCGGAGGCAGGCGAGCTGTTTGAAGGCAGCGACCGCAGCACCGGAGACTGCAAGTGGACGGCCACCCGTGCCGATCTGATTTTCGGCTCCAACTCGGAGTTGCGGGCCATTGCAGAAGTGTATGCCGTATCGGACGCAGGCGATAAGTTTGTGCGCGATTTTGTGCGCGCCTGGAATAAAGTGATGAATGCCGATCGCTTCGATCTGGCATAAATGAATAAGGAATGGGCAATACCTTTTTCTGCCTCCCATCAGGGGGAAAAGGGTGTTGCCCACCACATCAGGCTGCGGTCGTCGCTGGCAGACAACAAAAAATCGGAGCGCCAGAGCAGGCGGTTCACCGAGTTGATGTGGCCGCCGTCGCGGATAGTGTCTGCCACTTTACACAGATCAAAAGTGTCTGCATCCCATATCTTGAGGGTTTTATCGCGGCTGGCGGTGGCAAAATGGCGACCGTCGGGGGCGAAAACCAAGTGATTCAGGGTGAACAGGTGCGCAGGTTGTTCCTTCAACAACACCGGAAGTGCCGTTTTATCTTCCACGTCGGGCAGCTGCCACGCCCGCAGCATGGCATCGCGTCCGCCGGAGAGCAGGACGGGACGGGACGGGTGATAGCAAATGGTGAAGACACTGGGGCGATGGGCACCTGCAAGGGTATGGCGCAGGGCAAAGGTGTCTGCATCCAACAGGTAAATGTTGCCATCGCTGGCTCCTGCGGCTATTTCCCGGCGCAGCGGATGATGGGCTAAGGTACGCAGCGAACGGTGAGACAGGTGCAGGCTTTCCACAGGCCGCGCCGTGTGCAGGTCCCAACGGCTGAGTATTCCTTCGCCGCCCGCACTGTACAGCGCATCGCCTGCAACCAATAAATCGAAAACACCTTTTTGGTGGTGCTGTATATCGCGTCCTGCGCCGGGGTTGTCCACATCTACCCAATGGAGGCCCCCGTTCATATTGCCGGCCACCAAACGCCGCTCAGCCCCCGGCCACTGCACCATGCTATACACCTGGGCCTCGGTAGTGGCCAGCAGCCGACCCGTTTCGGGTGCTTCGGCATTCCATTCAACGATCCATTTATCGCCTCCTGCCGTCAAAACTGTGTCTGACGAAAACCCGTTCACCAGTGCATAAATGGCTGCCCGGTGACCGGTGGAAATGTACTGCTTGCGCAATAGAAACGGCTGTGACATATTTTCAGGCGACAATAATCAGAAATCTGTTACCTTTACAGGGTTTTAGCAGAACTAAAAACGAAGTCAATAGTTGAAAAAACACTACACCTTTTTTTATTTTATATTAGTTGCAGGCGCAGGGGGCTGTCTGAATACCCCCGGTCAACAGGAAAATGTGGCGACTGCTTCGTTTGGCAGCGTGTTTCAACAGGATGCCAAAGGAGCGCCGCCCTTTTCAGATACGGTAGTGTCCGACACGCCCGCCGACCGCCGCATCTTTGAAGAAAAATGGCAAATTGCCCGGAAAACACGCGGAGCCTTGCCTGAAAAAGCACTGGCGGTGATGCAGGCTTTTATGGGTACTCCTTATGGGTCACACCTGCTCGACCGTTCTTCGGAGGAGCACTTAGTGGTCAACCTCCGGGCGCTCGACTGCTGGACTTCCGTGGAGATATGTACGGCCACCGCCCTCAGCGCCCGCGATTCTGTGGCAGATTATGCGCATTTTTGCCAGATTTTGCGCCAATTGCGCTACCGAAATGGCATCACGAATGGATACGGGTCGCGGTTGCACTATTTTTCAGAGTGGATTTTGCAAAATGCCAACAACGGATATTTGCAGGACATAACGGCCGCCGTGGGGGGCGTTCCCCTGCGTAAAACCATTTCTTTTATGACAGACAACCCCCTGAGCTACCCCAAAGCAACCGACCGGATACAAGTCAATTCCATCCGCTCGGGGCAGGACGCGATCAATGGTCACAGCTGGTATTACATTCCTAAAACGCAGGTGGCGCAAATGGAATCGCTGATTGCCCCTGGCGATTTACTGGTACTCACTTCGGTAATCCCCAATTTGGACGTGGAACACCAGGGGTTTGCAGTGCGCAAGAACGGCCATATCTACCTGTTGCACGCTTCTTCCACGCGGAAAAGGGTGGTGGTCAGCACAAGGACGCTAAGCGGATATCTGGCGGCGGTACCCCAAATTTCCGGCTTGATGGTAATACGGCTCCAATGATTTTACAGGAAAATGAAAATACATGCTAAAAGCAGGGGTACCAATTTCGAAAAGGGACACATACAGGTATCTTCTTTGATTTTCTCATCCTTTCCTGCTTCACGTCATGAAAAAATTTTTATCTTTCTTTCTGTTTTTCGGCTGCTTTTTGTCTTCCGTTTTCGGTTATTCCGCTACTTTTGCCGCCGATAAATTAGTTTGTACAGATTCCGTAAGTTTATTTTTGTCCGATTCAACCGGGCTGCCGGGGGCTTTGCTGACACATGGCACGCCGGTCAATTTCAGACTGCAAAACCCCTTGCGCCCCGAAGAGTTGCAGGAAGGACAAATTGTACCGGTGGTGGTCGAGCAGGAAGTGGCTGTAGTGGTCAAAGGAAGAGACAAGCGCGTGGTGATTCAGCGCGAACAGGCCGGACAAGCGGTGGTAGAGACGGTGCAAACACGGGCCATGTTTGGACAGGCTGCTGCGGTCACACTGCGGGTAGTGCAGGTCACTACTGCCGACGATACCGTGATCCCCATCGAGGGCATCCCCTTTACCATTCGCGGAAAAGGTCGCAAAGGAATTGCGTGGGGATGCAGCATTGCAGTGCCGCTGGCAGGAGTGGCTTTGGGAGCGCCCTGGTTACTGCCTTTTGGCGTGGCGGGTCTTTTTATAAAAGGCAAAGCCATCTCTAAAATCGGTCTGACCACCCGCCTGAAGGGAACGGTACGCGACGATGTCCGGGTGTACAGGGCGAGATAAACACCCGATGTTGCATTTGTAATTTATTTTTCATTAAGCAGCTGATTGAAATTAATGCGTGTTATGTTCAATATAACTGTTTGAAAATTAGCATATTGGCACATGAACAAATTAGCACATTTACTTACCATGCTTAAACTTCTACGTATCGGATTGCTCCCCGCATTTTCCTGCTTCTTTTTTCTCGCAAATGCACAAAACTTATCATTGGTATGGGATCGGCAGCCCACAGGCACGGCCGGATTTCAGGTACACGATGCCAAACTGCTGCGCAAAAAAGGTTATGCTCAAATGGCAGTTGCCGGGGAGTATATGCGCGGAGGAGCGCCTTTCTCAGCGCTTTACATCATAGACTGTACAGACGGGGCCATAACGGATTCCCTGCTATTGCCCGGCGGCGGATTGCTGGCCCTTGCAGAAAGTGAAAACAGCGCTTTATACGCCGGAGGCTATCACTCAGGCATTAAAGGCAAAAAGGGTGGCCGCATTGTGCGTTACAACTATAGAACAAAAGGGGTCGAATTGGATACCTTTCTGCCCGAAATAGCCACTGTAAACAAAATGGTTTGGTTGGACCGCAGCGGCTTAGCCATTGGAACATTTAAGGAAGATCAGGGATCGGTACCGACTTTTTTATTGGGGAAAGCAGGCAGGGCCGTGTCTGCACAAAGAGATGCCATAGGCAACGGATTTTTCAAAACTGTGTCGGCTGTGCTGCCTGCCCCGGACGGAAAAGTCTGGCTGGCCGGGATTTCTGCCGAAACCGACATCAACAAAGCCAATCAGGCCGTTACGTTGAAAGTGGATGAAAACGGACACTTTACTACTACGCCTACGGTGTTGGGAGAGGCCAAAAGATATGAAGAAGTGACCGCCGCCGCCCTCAACGAGCAGGGACAACTATTGATGGCAGGTGCTGCACAGATTGACTCGGAAGACGACGATCCGTGGATTTTAAAGCCTTCTGTTTATCAGCCGGAACGCAACGAAAATGCTACTAATTTTCCGTGGGAAACCATCGGCGATGACCGCATTACGGCGATGACTTTTACCACCTGCCACGATTTTCTATTGTTGAGACAAATGAAAGAAGGGCGCGGTGCCACCAACAGCCTGCACCGCTGCAACGGGCAGGTCATTACGCCCAATGCTGAAATGCTCCTCCCGGGCAAACAGGTGTTTCGCCCTGCCGCTTTTCTGCGCGACGACATACGCGAGGAGGTGTATTACTTAATAGGTACGGTGGCAGATGCAGACGGCAAAAATGCCCGTTTGCGGCTGCTGTGTCTCAAAGAAAACTGCGCCAAAGGAGGCGGTAAAGGGGCAACAACGCTGTCCGATTCCGGTGCCAAAAGTACGAAACTTCCTTCCATTGCAGGTGGCAAGGGCGGCAGCCTCCCTGCGGGCAACGCTGCTGCCGGACCTGTGCTTCAAATAGAAAACATGGAGTTGTTTCAGCCTGACCGCCCAAAACCCGAAGCTGTTGTAGGCGGAGGCAGCGAGGTCTTGCTAAGATTTAGCATTGTGCTGAAAGGCGGTGAGGATATGGAAACTGCCGGGAAAATGACCGTGAGCAATACACAGCTGGTGCGGGGACTTTCTATAGATCAGGAAGATATGGAGCAGGCTTTTCCGGCATTGAGAAGCACCCGCAAAACCCATGTGATGCGCATTCGGCTCACTACCGAGCAGGGAGTGGCTTCCGGCACCTCTTCCTTTACCATTACCCTCAAAATGGGTACACAGGAACTGTTGGTGACTTCCTCGCTTACTATCAGAACGGGCGAGGGGGAAGGAGGCACCACCATCGTTTCGTGGGTGGATAAGGGAGAACGCAGTACAGAACAGGAAAGGACTACCCGCAGGGTAATCGTGCATACGCCGAATGCCAATATACAACCGTCCAATCTGGTAGTGCGCGAAAGTATGGGCAGGGAAAAACAAAATAAGGCCCAGCCCAAACTCATTGACAGCCAGCATTCCAATGGTATTTATACCTATACTTTTGATATAGAAATGGCGCTGGATACCGGCGTGAACCGTCTGTTTGTTCAGGTAAATGATGGAGAAAAGAGTGTTCAAACGGAAGTATGGGAAGTAGAAAGAAGCACCACCAAACCCAACCTGTATGTTTTATCGGTCGGCATCCCTTATGGCAACCTGTCTTACACCACACATGATGCACGGGATTTTGTGGAAACAGCCCGGAAAATGGCGGGAGGTACTTTCTTTGGAGAAGTAAAATTCAGTTTTGTAGCCAATACGTCCGAAGGGACCACTGCACAGGCCATCCGGGATGCCCTGACCGCCCTGACCAATCAACAGGGTATTCGTGCCACAGACTATATTATGGTGTTGATTTCCTCGCACGGCGACATTCTCAGAACAAATCAGCAGGAACGCTTTTTTATTCAGCCATCCGACTACCACCCCGACGGGGTCACAGCACGCGGGACGGAAACCGGCAAGGAAATCCCTACAGACAATTCCTTTAAAATTACAAGGCCTGTCTATTATTACGACATTATAGAGGTGTTAAAAAACGTAGAATGCCGCCGCTTTTTGTTTATAGATGCCTGCCACAGCGGCTTAGGAAAGGGTGCTGACCGGGATGCGCTGATTCAGGAGGCCAATAGCGCAGCACCCGGATTGGTGTGTTTTGTATCCAGCAGTGCTCAACAACTTTCTTATGAATATCCAAACGGCAAAAACGGGATTTTCACAGAAGCCCTTTTAGAGGCTATGCAGGGAAAACCAGTGCGGAGTTTTAGAGAACCGACAGCAAAGCTGGACCCCGACCCTGATCGAAACGGCCTGATTACCATTGCTGAGTTGCAGCGATTTCTGGAGCAGCGCGTTCCCGATTTGCTTTTGGATAGTCCGCACGCTCAAAATCGGCAGACCCCGGTGCTGCTGAATCGCAAAGCAGAAAACAACCAACAGAAAGAACTGCCTGACAGCCAGCCGGTATTTGAAGTGCGGCCCTGAAATTTTTGATTTGTTGTGTTCAATTCAAAAATTTTCTATCTTTGCCGCCTCATCCATTAAAACATCTGCCTGTCAATGAAACACCTCTATCTGGCATTATTTTGCTGTTTACTCTTCTGTTGCACCGCCGCCGCACAACAGGCTCCTGTTGGCAATTTTTACCGCACCCAGTGGCAATTGCCCAACCCGGCGGCCATAGACCGCGTGCTGATGAGCAGCAAATCCCAACACCCCGACTTTGCTATTACAGCCAATATACGCCCCCAGTGGCGGTTGGGTGGCTTAGAAGGTGCCCCCATGACGGGATTTTTCTCTTTTGAAAATGCCCCGCGCGGCCCCGCTTACAAAAAATTTCCCATTCGATGGGGAGTGACCCTGATTGGCGATAAAACAGATTTTCTGAGTAACTGGGGCGTGTACGGCAACTATTCCTACGAGCTGCGCCTCGGTGGCGGAGACGGCAAAGGGACGCGCAAGCTGCGCCTCGGTTTCTCCGCCGGAGCGCTGCGTCGGCAGTACAACAACTGGCGGCCCCGCAACCCGGCTGATCCCCTGCTGGTACAGCCCGATAACCGCACCTATTTAGACGCTTCCGTGGGTGCTTTCCATCAACGCTTCCGAAAATACGGGAACGTGACTTACTGGGGTATTTCCCTGCCCAATGCCTTCGGTATTTATCTGAACCGGCCCGAAGATCAGCCCCTGTTATTGGAAAAATTTCGACAGGCATATTTCATGTGGGGCAAGTACATCGCTTCCCGCAGCCGCGACTTCGACAACGGGAAACTGGAATGGGAGCCCACTATTTGGGTAAGGGGCGTTCCGCGCAGTCACTATCAATATTACAACATCTTCAAAAAAGGCGCACCGCCCGTGGCCGTGGATGCCACTTTGCGGATGTATATGGGTACGATAGCTTACGCACCGGCGCGATTCTGGTTGGGAGCAGGCATTGGCACCAACCGGATGCTGACGGCCGAAATTGGCTTGAATTCCCCACGTACAGGTGTAGGCGGGGCCGTAGAACGCAATTTTCAAGTGGGCCTTTCCTACAGCGTGCCTGTCGGCAAAGACCTCATTCAGTTGGGACACACTTTCGAGTTGAATGCCTCCTACAGCTTCATGCGCGACCGGACGGCCAGCCATTGATGTGCCGAAATCTTTTGTAAAGCAGCATAAAACACAAGCCAGCCAGCAAAACCATTGCGATGACCCATCCAATAGGCATTGGTCCGGGGAAAACAGGCGTGTGGTCTCCGATCAACTGCGTACCTGCCCAATAAAAAGGGTGTGCCGATTCGCGGTCGGCACCTTTTATGTAGGCCCTTTTGGCTTCTGTCAAAGCTTCGTTTTTGGAAACACCTTTCAATAAGCGGGTGTAAAAATATTGCTGCAAAGTACCGGAGCGCAAATCCGACACATTCCATAAAGAAGCCACCAATGCCGATACGCCCGCTTGTCGGAAAGCAGCAGAAAGACTCAGCAGCCCCTCTCCTTCCGACAGCTGCCCGTACTGTGTCTGACATGCACTGAGTACAACCAGGTCGGTATTGACCAGCGACAGGCCCTCTATTTCGGTGGCATACAGGTACTCTTCGGAGTCGGGCGTAGCCGTAAAAGCGATATAAGAATAGGCGGGCGATTGTGCGTCGGCTACCCCGTGAGTGGAAAGGTGCAGCAGGCGATGTTGGGGAGCCTGCTCTGTAAATACCGTGCGAGTAGCAGCAGTGTCAGTATATAAATGACTGTTTTTCAGCATTTTATGTAAAATTTTGGCCTCATCTAAACTGCCGGGAAGGGCCTTCAGGCCGGAAGGAGAATGAGCAAAGGCAGGAGCCATAATCAGACAGGCAGGAGGGGTAAGGGAACAGGCTTTTTTATGGGGCAGCTTGTGGCCATTGCTCAAAAAGGGTACATAATGCATCACATACTGCTGCACCATCCACGCATGTTGATCAAACAGTTCCGGGATGTCGGGCATGGCTGTCAAAAAGGCTTCAAAGGGCAGATAATGGAGCAACCCGTCGGCCACGATCACCAATTGCGCATCTGTGGGCTGTAAAACGGATTCCAGAAGGGTCTTGAAAAACCAGTGACCATCTGTCACCATTTCCCGATACATAGCCGCTTTGTCGTCCGTGAAAAGCGCCGGGGGCGTGGCACAATATAAAAAAAAGCGCTCTGTGCGCCGATACAAGTCGGCGGTGTCTATAGGAACGGAACGGGCCTGAAGACCGGAGCGCCGCAGGGCGAAGATGATAAGACGGTCTTGCAGAAGTACATATTCTAGGACAGCAGTGGTGGGTGCAGACAGGTGTCTGGCTTGGACACCTGCCCAAAAAGCCTCTTTCGACCCCTGAATCGGCGAAAAAGCAGCATTTTTGGCGGTTTCTGCCCACAGCAGCGCCTGAAGGGTATCGCCGAGGCGAAGACAGGCATCGGCAGCAATATGGCAGACGGTGCGCATTTTGCGGTGAATCTGCCGCGCAGCAGCCGGGTGGTTCAGGCGTTTTTTTAAAGAGTCGCTGTACTCCAGCGTGTGTTGGCTGCTCTCCAATACTTTTGTCCACGAAGCAGCCGGGTCTTTTCGGGCAGTCTGATACAGGCACTGTGTATGGGCGATGTATAGATCAAAGCGCAGGCCATCGGGGAAATGGGAGCGGGGCAGGGCTAGGGCAGTCTGGCAATGATCGAGGGCCGCAGCGGTTTTTCCGGTTTGCAGAGCAAGGTAAATGCGTTGCAGGGCAATACCGGCGGCTGTTGTCGGCTTGTGCGGTGCAGTGGCGGCGCGGTGCAGCATCTGTGCTGCTTTTTGGAAATCGTCCAATTCCTGCCATGCCGCGCTTAATTGCACCAGCAGCGTACTTTTTAAAGGGTCGGCCGCCGGGAGCAAAGGCAGGGTATTCAGGGCCTGCTGATAATAAGAAGCAGCCTGTGTATTCTGATTTTTTTGCCGGGCTAAACGGCCCAACAACAGGAGGGTGCGCAGGCGCTTTTTGAGAAATGCGGGAGCATCGGGCCAGAGGGAAAGGGCTTGCGTTGCCACCACTTGTCCTTGGGTAGGGTCGCCTGCCTGTTCCAAGGCAGTGCCGAGGGCCAAAAAAGTTTCTGCCTGCCGGGTGTGTGTATTGGCTAAGGCTTGCGCCTGCCGATAGTAACCGGCCGCCTCGGAAGCAGCGCCGAGGGCCAAGGCCGCATCGCCCATTCCCTGCAGGAAGCGCCACCGTTTTTCCGGGTCGCCGTGGTGTTCGGCAATGCGCGATCCGTGTTGCCACCACCGCAAGGCGCCGGAGAAATCTTCAGTGTGATAGCACAGGTCGCCCTGATTCTGCACGATAGGCAGGAGGCGCGTATCATCGGGTGGAAACAACAGGGAGTCGGTGTGCCAGGCATTTTGATAGGCAACCGCACATGCCTTCCGGTCTCCAAGTTCGAAGTAGGCGTTGCCGAGGTTGAGCCAGCTGCGCGCTGCTTCTTCCGATTGTGGGCCGAAGAAAGCCTGGCGGTCGCGCAGTGCTGCCTGATGTTTGTCCCGGGCCTGGCGGAGAGAGGCGGAGTCGGCTTTGTCTAAGAGAACATTGCCCCACAGGGTGTAAAGCGCAGCCCGCTGGCCTTTGTTGTAGTGCTTTTGGTGTTGGTTTTCCAATGCTGCACACTGGTCAAGGAGCTTTTGCAGCGGGTATTGGCCGCCAGTGTACTGGTTGCGCAGTGTCGTCAATGCTTCGTCAAAGGCCACTGACTGGGCAGGACAATAACAACCCGGCAACAGTGCGCATACAAATAGAAAGACCACCCGTCGCCTTTGCATCTATTGGAGGGATTGGAGGAGGTCAGCCGCCTTTTTGGCGCGGAGGTGTGTGGCTCCGGCGGCCTGTATAGATGCCATAGTACGCTTAAAAAGCGCTCCTTCTTTGCCCTCTTTGGCCAAGGCCGCCAATGCTAAGCACCATTCTGCTTCCTGGCGCAGGTCGGCAGCGCTGGCCGGATTGTCTAAAACCGACTGACAGCGGGCAATGGCCGATGCGTAATCTTTTTGATAAAAATAGTAGTGGGCTTCCAAGAGGGGCATGAGGGAGTATTTGGAATGGGTGGCAGGGATTTGTTGCAACAGGGAAAGGGCGTGCGGGTCATTTTGCCGAAGCAGTGCAAGGGCATCGTCTAAGGGATCGGCAGGCGCGTCGGCAGCACGCAGATTTTCGGGAAGGGCGGGATAGTGGTTCATGGCCAATTGAGCAGTGTTCACGGAATCGGGACGCAACAAAAACCAGGCTGCCACAAGTACAAAACAGGCTGCAATGGCCATTTGGAAAAGCCGCAGGCGGTTCCAGGCACCACCGCGCACGGCAGTCATTGGTACGTCGGGCGCGGCGGCGGCTGTGGCTTGTGTAGCGCCACCAGCCGTCCAGGTGCGCATTTGAGCGCGCAGGGCCTCCTGCCGGAGCAGACGCATGGCCTCGTGCTCGGTGCGCTGCTGTTCTACTGCCCGCGCTGTTGCCGGGTCTTGGAGCATGGCTGTTTCCAATTCTGTTTTTTTGTTTTTTATAAT